>WNFG01002506.1_pt1 | contig 16410 bp, 12 predicted proteins | sample 5400431 | NCBI WGS metagenome assembly WNFG01 (sample SAMN13153346, study PRJNA577476) | soil metagenome | isolation source: 120 cm saprolite under Douglas fir tree site 2 hole 3 replicate 2 | place: USA:California | collected 2015-04-18 | reverse complement strand
TATTTCCGTGAGCTGCTGTCGAGCCACGAAGAGGTCCATGAAAGTATCCGGCCTTTGTTAAAGCTCAGCCGGGAGACCATCGTACGATTGCAGAAAACGGAATACGGCCTGGTCAGTTCTCTCGAGCGAGATCCTTTGCTGGCCGACAGAATCAGACGGCTCAGGACGGTTCCTGGAGTGGGACCGATCACGGCGCTGACCTGGGCGCTGGAGGTAGGGGATGTTTCGCGCTTCCGGTCGATCCGACAAGCTATCAGTTACTGCGGGCTCTGCGGTGCGGAAAAGAGCTCAGCCGACAAGGCGATGCGCACACCGCTGTCCAAACAGCGCAACAAGCATATCCAACATGTGCTCGTGGAAGCCGCCAAGCTGGCGCCCCGACAAGACCATGATCTGGCCCTGGTCTATGAAACCGAGAAGCAAGATGGTGGCGTATCTGCTGGCCGTGGATCGGGGGAAAAGGGATTTCGTGCCTGCAGAAGACCACAGGAGCGCGGCGGCCTAATCCCCGCCGGCAGGAGAAAACATCAGAATCACACAGAGCGCAGGCTGCCAGGTCCTGCCATTTGCCGACCGAGCAACGGAGATCAAACTCCCGAGGCTCTCTTCGAATTGTTTCAGGACTGGCAGCGAACCCAGACTCAATCTTCTGTGACGGCCCTCACCGGCCCGAGACAGCGAATGGATGTCCGGTTCTGCGAAGGCAGGAACCACCGCCGAGAGGCAACACGTGCGAGCTGCGGATGCTGGCGAATGCGGATGTGCGCGCTCCTCCGAAGCGCGCGTCAGGAGGACTGCGTTTCCCCTTGACAAAGACTTACATGGATGTCGGTAAACAGAAAGCGCTCCACAAAAGGGGCTTCTGGGAAGTTGGCACGCCACTTCAAGTCCAAAACGCCCAGGATCACTGCCTTATTGGGCTTTAAGCCAATGGGTATCCACAAAATCCCAGCAAAAAACCCTCCCGACAAAATCGGGAGGGTTCTCGATGGCTGGATATTTGTCGCTAGGCGCGGACGACGTTTCTGAGGAGATCAAACTCCACGGTCTCGCCCTCGTTGAGCGTGCGGTACCCGTTCTCTTGGATCGCGGAGAAATGCACGAACACATCCTCCCCCGTGGAGCGCTGGATAAATCCATAACCCTTCGCCCCGTTGAACCACTTTACTGTTCCCTTCTCTCTCACGGTAAAAACTCCTTTCACCCAATCGCGAAGAATAGTTCTCCGGAATGCCCGATCGAAGCCCCGGATCGGCCGGGGCACCCCCTCAAGCCAACCGGATGAACTCGGTTGCGTCCAAATGCGCGGAAGAAACGCCCAAAAAGAGAAGACTCCGCAGTTCTCCACCGCCGATAAAAAGCTGCGGTGTGAACTTCCGGAGCCCGATAATTCAATGCGTTTCGACTGCTCACCTGAACGTCAACCTGCCTTACGGACTCACCACCAGACGGTCAGTCCAGTAATGAGCAAAAGATAATATCAGTATTAAATCGATTCGCAAGAAAAATTAGAAAGCTGCCTGACGAGTGACCTCGGGTCATACTCGTAACTTTAACGACGATCAATTAACGATGATTGTTTAACGACGATCAAGCAATGGTAATGACGACCAGGCGTATTCCTGTAAACACCTGATCCACTTCGGTTTAGCTGGAGTTTCCGAGCGTAACGCAAGGCTCTGCTAGGATGAATCGAACTCCCGTGAACGTGCCACCCATCCCTGGTGTTTCGAAGTCCAACCCGACGGCCTCGAGGGCCGCCCGCCCGCGCAAGCGTTCCTCCGGACTCGTGCTCTCGACGGCAAAATATCTGATGCGCACCGACGCGCACACTTTCGCCTTTTCCGTCGCCGCCAACTCCATTCTTTCGTTCTTCCCTTTTGTGGTTTTGCTGATGACACTTATCCGCCGCGTGTTTCACTCGCGCGTAATGTATGACGTCGTGGTCGAACTTCTGCGCGACTATCTCCCAGCCGGCCAGGAATTTGTCATCCGCAACCTGAACGCCATGGTCAACAGCCGCCACCGCGTCCAGGTTGTCTCGCTTATTATTTTGCTGGTTACGTCCGCAGGGGTATTCCTTCCACTGGAAGTCGCGCTGAATCGCATCTGGCGCTTTCCCAACAACCGCTCATACCTGGGAAACCAACTGGTCTCGCTCGGCCTGGCTTTCGCTTGCGGCGTGCTCACCCTGCTCTCGATCGCCATGACCGCGGAAAATGTCTCGTTGATGGAATTTCTTCTGCAGGGCCACGCCACGGGACTGGTGCGTCTGGTTGGATTCCTGGTGATGAAGGTTTTCGCGATCGGTGCGAGCATTGCGATCTTTTTTCTCATCTACTGGCTGCTGCCGAACGGAAAAGTTCCGGCGCGCGCGGTGCTGCCGTCAGCCATCATCATGGGTCTGCTGTCTGAGGCGGTGAAGTACGCCTACATCCTCGCTCTTCCGTGGCTCAATTTTCAAGAGGTCTATGGCCCCTTCGCACTTTCGGTGAGCCTGATGTTCTGGGCCTTCCTGACCGGCCTGCTGCTGCTCGCCGGCGCGAATTTATCAGCGGAAGAACATCTCAGGCGCGCGTTGTAGTTAAAGTGGCACGATTTCTCACGCACTCTGCACCCCTGATGCGAATTCCCCGTAATCCACAGGCCACATGTGACATCCGTCACTGCGCGCCATATTTCAGACCGGCTAGCATCAGTTGTTTCCCAGTTCCTCCGAGCGGACATTGCATTCCCAGGTGCCTTTTCATGCAAGCGAGAAGTGGCGGTTGTCTGCTCGTAATTGTGTTGTTGGTGTTGGCTGCGCCTCTTGCGATGCGCTGCCAGACCGATCTTACCGAGAACGATCGCAGCGAACGTAATGCCGGCGATTCGCCGATGCTTTGGTCGCCGCGCCTCCCTCCCCCATATTTCCCTGGATCAGGGCGAAGTCCCGTGGGCATTTTTCCACGGCCCTTTCCTGTTCCTCCCGTCCGGATCGGGCTTCCGCAGATTACTCGCGCGGCGGGAACCATTTTTTCCGGCAGCGTTACCGCGATCGGGAGTGTGCCCGCATCCATCAGGCAGGTGGAAGCGATTTCAATCAGCTTTCATGTCGACCGGGCCGTTCGCGGCGCCATCCCTGGGCAGACCCTGACAATTTTTCAGTGGGTCGGCTTGTGGAGCGGGGGCCAGCGCTATCGCGTGGGAGAGCATGTCGTTCTTTTCCTGTATCCACCGAGCAAGCTGGGACTTACCAGTTGTGTCGGCGGACCATTGGGTCGCTTCAGCATCGATTCGCTGAATCAGATTGCGCTCTCAGAACAACACATGGCAGCTTTCGGGGCGGATCCTGTGCTGGGTGGAAAGTCGCATATCAGTTTCCACGACTTCGCTCGCGCCGCGCGGCGTCTGATCGAGGAGGAGTAAATGCGAAGGGTGAAGCTAACGATGTCGACAACGATGTCGCAGGCATCGACCCTGCGCCCTCTCCTCGTCAGAATCGCCCTGGCAGCCGCGGTAATTTTGTTGTGTTCAATTCTTTCTCGCGCCGGCGGACCCAAGCGCGTAGCCGGAACCAGCTACTTTGATCCGTCGACCACCGGACAGGCGATCGTGTGGCCTTTAGGACAGCTTACCTATTACACCGACCAAGGCGATCTCAGCCCGATCCTGCCCGCGTCTTCCGCAGATGCGTTCGTCGCTGACGCCTTCAGCCAGTGGACATCCGTCTCGACCGCCGCCCTCAGCGCGACTCATGCAGGGCACCTCGCCGAAGACGTAAACGGGTCGAACGTGACCCGCAACCTCGACGGCACCTTGACGATTCCGGCCGACATTCAGCCCAGCGCCCTCGCTACACCCATCGGCATCGTCTACGACTATGACGGCGCCGTCACGGACGCCTTCCTGGGCAGCGGCGCCGGAGGGGCCAGTCAATGTTTCTTCAATGCTGTATTTGGGGGCGACGATAGTTACGGTCTTCTCGCCAGCTTTCAGCATGCTCTGGTGGTGATCAACGGTCAGTGTGCGCAACAGTCGGCGCAACTCACCGATGTCGAATACCGCCTGGTCCGCGTCTTGGGCGGCGTGCTCGGTCTCGACTGGTCGCAGTTGAATACGAACGTCATCACCGGCACGCCGCCTCCCACGTCCGACGACTTCGCTGGCTTTCCGGTCATGCATTACTTCGACGCCGGGAATTGTATCCCGATTACCCGCTGCTATCCCAATCCGTACCAGCTTGCCGTAGACGATGTGGCTGCCGTCTCCCGGCTCTATCCGGTGACGGCGCAGAACGTGTCCAACTATTCCGGCAAGCAAATCTTTTCCACCACAACCGCCCGCATTCACGGCTCGGTGTGGTTTACGGATCCTTCGGGGAGGCCGACTCAACCGATGCAGGGGGCAAACGTAGTCGCGCGCTGGATTGATCCAGTCACCGGTCAGGCCTCGGGCCGGTACGCGGCTTCATCGGTCTCCGGATTTCTCTTCACCGGAAACGCAGGAAATCCAGTCACCGGCTTCATCGATCCACTCGGCAACGCATTAAGTCAGTTTGGTTCGAACGATCCATCGCTGGAAAGCTTCTTCGACCTCGCCGGACTTCCATTTCCGGGGGGGGCAGCTAGCGGGCAATACCAGTTGAGTGTCGAGAGTCTGGATCCGACGTTTGCCACGGGAGTTGGGCCGTACGCGCCATATCAGGTCGCGCTTTCTGGAGTGCCTGCACCAATCGTGGTCGTGGTGGTTCCCGGCAGCGACGTCCCGCAGGATCTCTTTATGTCCGGCAGCACGCAGCCTGTCGTGCCGTGGGCAGCGTCAGAAACCTGGACCGCTCCTGCTCCCATTCCCGCCGGGGGCGATTGGGTCGGATCTTTGAATGGTTACGGTGAAGTAGGTTACTTCTCTCTGCCAGCTCAAACCAACCGCACGCTGTCGATTGCAGTTACCGCGCTCGACGCGAACGGAACTGCCAGCGAGAGTAAAGCGGCGCCTGTCATTGGAATGTGGGCGTTCGGCGATGCCCAGGGCACGCCGCCGCCGGCGCTGACGACCTCGCCGTTCAACTCAGCCAGCTTTGCTCTCACCCGGCTGGACGCGCAAATCTTAAGCTCGACCAACTTCCTGATCGGGATCGCGGACCTCCGCGGCGACGGCCGGCCCGACTATCACTATCACGCGCATGTGCTGTACGGAGATTCCGTGGCTCCGGCGCGGCTCAGCGTCAACGGTGGCGCCGTCACACTGCGCGGAACCGGCTTCGCTGTAGGCCTCACGGTGGCGGCCGGTAGCAGTAGCGTCAGTCCGTTGACGGTAAGCGCCGGGCAGATGATTCTTGCGCTGCCGGCGCGAGGGGACGGGACACAGAGCGTCACCATTACCGATCCGGCGAGTGGTGCCTTCTCGACTATGACCAGCGTGCTTACTTATGGCGCTGCCGTTACCGACAACCTCGTGCTGGTTGCGGGATTGAATCCCCTGACACCGGTGGGCGTGCAAGCCACCAACCCCGTACGGGTGCGCGTAGTCGCATCGGATGGAATAACTCCGGTGAGCGGCGCAACCGTCAACTGGAGCACTACCAACAGCGCAACTCTCTCTGCCTGTGGGAACGCTTCGTCATGCAATGCTACCAGTGAGGAAGGCGGCTCGGCTTCCACCTGGGTGACGCCCGGCGCAACCGGCGTCGCAACCATCACGGCAACGCTTGCGCCCGCGGTTTACAGTCCACCGAAATCTGTATCGGCCACGCTGCTGGGAACGGAATCCGCTTCCGACATCGGTGTCGTTGCGCCATATCTCTCGATCGCGCAGGGGGCGACGATTGCTGTTCCCCTCACCGCGCGAGTCATGAGCAACGGCGTACCGAAGACTGGCGTAACAGTGAATTTCACGGTGGTCGCGGGTTTGGGCAACCTCAGTTCGTCCAGTGCAATTACTAACAGCAGTGGTTACGCCACGGTCACGCTCGCGCTCACGAATTTCGCATTGTCGGTTCAGGTTAGCGTGTGCGTTGCTCCTGCAAATAATCCTTGCCAGGCATTTTATGGAACTCCGGTACCGGCTTCGCTGCAGAATCTGCAAGCGGTTGCTGGAGCCGCTCAGATGATCGAGCTGGGCACAGCGTTCCAGCCTGTGATCGTGCGCGTGACCGATTCATCTTCGCCTCCAGTTCCCGTGCTCGGCGCGAGCGTCACATTCCAAACCATGGTGCTTCGTCCGATCGGAGATGCTCCGGCAGGTGGCGCCGGAGATAACCGCACGGGAACTCCCACGATGCCGATAATCTTGAGCGCTACCCAGAGCAGCATCGCATCCGATTCCAATGGACTGGTGAGCATCGTTCCGTCGACAGGCCCGTTCACTGGTTCGCTGGAAGTTGACGTTTCCGCTACGGCGGGGGCAACGGCTGCGCTGCAGTACGTTTTGCAGGCGCTGCCTTAAGTCGACGGCGGAATTGCGCCTGGGGCGGAGTTCCGGCTTGGAGCAATCAGCGGAGGATCTGAGTTCCTGTCCTTGGACTTATTAAGCGTCGTTGCGCAGGCAGTTCGCGGACAGAGCCTGCCCTGAGCGAAGTCGAAGGGAGTGTCCGCGCCACACAGGCCTGCCGAGCTTTGCTCGGTTGGACAGCCGAGGCGGCTGTCCCTACGTGGCTATTGCGAAGGCTGATTCACTTCTTCGTCCATTGGTCTACCCAGGCGTTTACGGTTTCGTACCATAGGCGGCTGTTTTGCGGCTTGAGGACCCAGTGGCCTTCGTCGGGGAAGTACAGCATCTTTGACGGGACGCCTTCCATCTGTAGCGTGGTGAAAAGCTGGAAGCCTTCGCTCACGTCGAGGCGGTAATCACGCTGGCCGTGAATTACGAGAGTCGGCGTCTTGAAACTCTTGGCATACTGGTGCGGCGACCACTTCTGGTAACTGGCGCGATTGTCGTAGGGAGTGCCTTTGAACTCCCAGTCATTGAACCAGAGTTCTTCGGTGGTGCCCCAGGTAGACTCGGCGTTAAACATGCCGTCGTGCGAGACAATGCACTTAAAGCGGTCGGTGTGGCCGAGGATCCAGTTGGCCATGTATCCGCCGTAGCTCGCGCCCAGCGCGCACTCCCGGTCTTTATCAATAAAACCGTAATGCGCCTCAGCGTAGTCGAGGCCCTTCATCAGGTCTTCAAACGGAGCGCCGCCCCAGTCGCCGTTGATGGCGTCGATGAACTTCTGTCCGTAGCCGGTCGAGCCGTGGAAGTTGATCATGATGACCACGTATCCGTTGGCGGCGAAGAGTTCGGGATTCCAGCGGTAGCTCCAGTCGTCTCCCCAGGCACCCTGCGGCCCGCCATGGATGAGGAACTTCACGGGATATTTCTTGCTGGCATCGAAGTTCGGGGGCTTGATCAGGAAGCCTTCGACCTTGTCGCCGTGAGCGCCGTTGAACCAGAAGGACCCGAGGGGGGACATAGCGACTTGGGAGAGGACGGCGTCGTTGAGATGAGTGAGTTGCTGTTCCTTTGCGTCTTCCAAAAGGCTGCGCTTGTAGACTTCGATTGGCGCTCCGATCGACATACGAGTAAATACAAGCCATTTACCGTCGCCACTGATCGCAATGTCATCATTAAATCCGTCGATCATGGTCCGAGGATCAGGATGCTCGGGAAGCACTAAGTGGATCGGCTGCTCACCATTCCTCTCTGTTGTGAACAAAATGTACCCATGAGGAGCCGAATCGGATTTCCACCACGCAAACGTCCCGACCCAAAAGTCAAATTCGTCCGTCAGATTCTTCTTTTCTCCCGTCTTGCGGTTGTAGAGCATTAACCGGAAGCGGTCGCTCTCGTATCCCGGACGCTGCTGGGCGCGGTAGGCGATGTACTTGCCATCGGGAGAATAGAGCGGCGTCGAGTCGCTGGCGGGATTGTCGGCGGTGATGTTTTTGGTTTGTGCCAAAACCTGGGCGGACGAGGCGTCCGCCGCTACGTGGACCGGGACGATCCAGAGACCGTTGTTGGTGGAGGCGGCTTCGTTCTTGTCGTGATTCGAGGTGTAGCAAATCTCCTGCCCGTCGGGCGAGAAGGTGTAGTTGTCCTGTCCACCGAGAGAAAAGACGGGAGCATCGTAGTCTCCGGGGGTGAGATCGCGGGCAGACGACATCCTCATGTCGGCACCGGTTGTCCCCCCTAGTTGACCGGCAATTGTCCCTTCATCAACATCGACCACGAAGATGTGGCTGCGCTTCCCGTTCTTGTACGCGTTCCAGTGACGATAGAGCAGGCGGGTGAAGACCTGCGCCTTCACCTCCGACTTGTTAGCCTCGTCAAGCTTTTTTGCATTGCAATCGGCTTCTTCGGATCGCGGTCCGTCGCACTCGGGATAGATATCCGAGGTAAAAAGAATATTCTTGCCGTCGGGCGACCAAAGTTCACCGCTGGCTTCGGTCGCAATTGAAGTTAGCTTGTGCACGCTGCTCACTGTTCCGGCCGCGCCATCAAAATCTGCAATCCAGACCTGCGAGCCGCCTTCTTTTGTCGAGAGGAAAGCGAAGCGCTTGCTGTCAGGCGCCCAGCGCGGGCGGTCTCCCTCCTGATCTGGAATGAGTTCGCGTTCCGTGGTTCCCATGTCTCGCAAAGTCGGCGAGACGTGGGGCACCCCACTTTTTTCGGTCATCCCGAGCGAGGACGAGGGGTTCGCTTGCGAATCCTTCGCCGCAGTCGAGGGACCTTGCGTTTTGTCTGACAGCGGCACGATCCAGATGTGCGGGGTCTTCGTGTTGGCTTCCAGATTTACATCAACCACGCTAAAGATCACCCACTTGCCGTCAGGCGAGACTTCGGGTTCGCCCAAGCGCTTGAGCTTCATCATGTCTTCGAAGGTGAAGGGATGCTTGGCCTGGGACAGGGCAGGAAGTGTAAGCGCAAGAGCAAGGAGGGAGAGAAAAAGATGGCGCATGAGGGAAATCCTTAGGCTCAGTTCGTAGAGACGTGTTTTGCTACGTCTTTGCCGGCAGCATCGGCGTAGCGGGCAAGACGTTGCAAGCAACGTCTCTACAGCAAACGCAAAAGTGTAGCAGGTTTAGGTACCGCCGCCGTGGGCGCTACGCGAGCCAGGGGTTCACCAGGCGCACACCGCAATTTTCGAAATCGGCGGTATTGCGCGTGGCCAGGATGGCGCTACGGGAGCGGGCGATGGCTGCGATTTGCGCGTCGAGTTCAGCAATGGGACGGCCCTGGGAGCGGCGTAACGCGGCGATCGCTGGAAATGCCCGCGCGGATTCTTCGTCGAAGGGAAGGATGCGCCCAGCGAAGTCCTCCGCGAAAGTGGCCTCCGCTTCGGCCAGTAACCTGTCATGTCGTTTACCCTTGGGCAGGAGTTCGATGCCATAAAGAATTTCGGCCACTGTGATAGCGGTGACGAAGAAGTGACTATTTTCCGGCTTGTGAGACAGCCAAGCCATGACTGCCGCAGAGGGTACCGGCTGCATCGGTTCGGAGACGACATTCGTGTCGAGAATTGTGATCACCCGATACTCACTTGATTCGGGGATCGCGGATAGGGCCACGAGGAGGAATTTTCAGAACAAACCCGCCAAGCGGCGCAAAACGCCTGCGGATGGACTCCCCAATATTTTCCGGCTCAGAATCTGCGCGGGCTAATCCCGTTTCGAGGAGTTCGCGGGCCTCCTGCTCCATGGAGCGCCCGTTGCGGGCGGCGCGGATGCGAAGACGCCGTTTGGTGTTTTCGGGGAGCCGACGGATGGTAATGCTGGCCATGCAATCAATGATAGCATTACAATCATTGATTGCACAATGGTAAGATTTGAGCTCCAGCTCTCTTTTAGGGATCTGCGCGGATCAAAGGGGGCGGCCGCCAGCGGAGCCAAAGCCTTTTTTCATCCACGGCAACCCCTGTGCTGATAGGGCATCCAAGTGAGCGGCAGAACTGCAGCACCCTACCCTCCGACCTCGCTGAGCGGAGAGGGGCCGGAGGTAGGGTTGCCGCGGTCGGTCGATTCTGTAGAGACGTCTCCGCCTTGTGTCTTCGGGCGTATACGCGAAGACGTTGCAGGGCAGGTGTACGCACCATCCTCGTGGTATTCCGATACACTAAAATTATGAACCGGTTGTTTTGCAGAACTTTCTTATGCCTCATATTGGCCGCTTGCGCGCTTGTGGGCCTGCCCGCCGTAGCCCAGGAGGGTCCGCTGGAGAATATTCCTCCTAAGGACTCCACGCCTGAGGAGATCATCAAGCGCTTCGCGGCTAAGGAAAAAGAATTCCAACAGGCGCGCGACCAGTACACCTATCGGCAAGATGTGAAGGTGCAGACCGTCGATGGTGAGACCGTTGACGGAGAGTATCGCGAAGTTTTCGACGTGATCTTTGATGACAAGGGAAAGCGCCTCGAGAATGTGGTGTTTGCTCCGCAGTCGAGCCTGTCGCGTATATCGATGTCACAGGAAGACCTCGACGATATCCGGCACCGCCTGCCGTTTGTTCTGACCACGGATGAGCTTCCGGAATACAACATCTTGTACCTGGGACAGCAGACTGAGGACGACCTGCACTGCTACGTCTTCGATATCGCACCCAAGCAGATTGAAGGTAAGAAACGCTATTTCCAAGGGCGCGTTTGGGTTGACGATCACGACTTCCAGATTGTGAAGACTTACGGCAAGACCGTTCCCGACATTCGCAAAAAGCACGGCAATGAGGAGAACCTGTTTCCCAAGTTCACCACCTGGCGGCAGCAGATCGACGGCCAGTACTGGTTCCCGGCTTACACGAAGGCGGATGACGAACTGCACTTCAAGATGGGCGACATCCACATTAAGGAGATCGTGAAGTACGAGGACTACAAGCGATTCGGGTCGAATGTGAAGATCTTGTATCAGGGCAAGGAACTGCCGAAGGGCGAGAAGCAACCGGAGCAGAAGAAGCCGGAGGAGAAGGATCCGAATCCGCCGCAAAAATAACCTCTTGAGTTTCCGGTTTCGAGTTTCTAGTTTGCAGACCTGATTTGTCTGGAAACCAGAAACTGGAAACTCGAAACTAGTAGAACAGATACTTCCGCCACTTATCATCCGAGCGGCCCATCAGGCGCATAATGTGGCGACTGGTGTGGAGGTTGAAAGCGCGTGGCTCGCGCATCAGCTTCATGTTGGCTTCGGCAGCGAACTGGTTGCCCTTGCGGCGGTTGCAGGGATGGCAGCAGGCCACCAGATTTTCCCAGGTGGACGAGCCTCCGCGGGAACGCGGGATGACGTGGTCGAGCGTCAGCTCACTGGAAGACATCACGGTGCCGCAATACTGGCAACTGTTGCGGTCGCGCAGCAGGATGTTCTTGCGCGACAGGGCACGGCTCTGATGCGGGATGCGGCGGTATTCCAGCAGACGAATTACCGAAGGCACGCGCATAGTGAGGCGGGCGGCGTGCAGGAAGTGCCCGTTTTCTTCCTCGGTCATGGCGACACCTTTGAGCACGAGGACGAGAGCGCGGCGCGCGGCGCACACGTTGATGGGCTCGTAAGAAGCGTTCAGCACCAGGACTGGTGCGTGCAGGGCGTGACCGTTGCCGTCACGGTGCATTGCCGCCGGCGAGTACAAGCCGGCGGCGTGCCGGCCTGGCGGTGCTGCTTCGTGTTCGATCCGCGCTGACATAGTGTTCTTGTTAACTCCCCGCCCGTCGTTTTTCCTACCTCCGCAGCCCTGCCTTCCAATCGCCCCAAGAGTCGCGAAAATGCTAGCCTGCCCGCGTCGACGGTGCCTCTGTCACTTCAGAGAGTTCCTGATCCACCGGTGGCTCAATCTGACTGTATTGAGATGCCATTTTCGGCGTACGCGCTACGGTTGCGACCCACACCCGGCTGGCCCCGGCGCGGAGCAAGACCCGCGCACACTCGGAGACAGTCGCTCCCGTAGTGTAAACATCGTCTACGAGAAGGACTTCGCGGCCCTCGATCGCCTGGGAACGTTTGATAGCAAAAGCTCCTCTCATGTTTTCACGGCGCTGGTGCGGCGTCATGCCGATCTGTGACTTGGTCTGTCGCCGGCGCTCAAGAACATGGTCAGCCAGGCGCAAACGTTCCCCTCCCGAGTTTAGTTTCAGTGCGGCTCGCGTAATCAGTTCCGCCTGATTGAAGCCACGCTCGCGGCGCTTAGATGCATGCAGGGGGACCGGAATAGCCGCAATCGGATCCTTCCCGAGAACGGGATCGAGGAGGCCGATCGCCTCGGCTAACATACGTCCCAAAACGCTCGCGGCAGGGCGTACTCCGCCATACTTCAGCAGGTGAATGAGATCGCGCAAGGCCTGTTCATAGCGACCGTAGGCGACGGCCTTTTCGAAGGGCGGTTCGACCGCGTGGCATAGCCGGCACAGAAGGGCGCCTCCGACGTCGTAAAAAAGATGGGGCGAGAACACCCGTTCGCCGCAAATCGAGCAGACTTTGCCGCTGATTGGGTGGATGCCATCAAGGCATTCTGCGCAAACCGGGAGACGAGAAATGTTGGTAAGCGATATTCCGCAAATGCGGCAGTCAGAAGGAAACAAGACAGCGAAGAGGTTCTCTCCAACTTGGCTGGCCCAGGTGCGGGGCTTATGCAAAACAATAGAGGTCCCTGCCTCTGGAACCGTGGCTCGGCTAGCCCGGATTCTGTCCTCACTACTGCTGAAGACTGCCTCCAATTACGCCGCACGGTCTCGATTGCCGTGCGCGAAAACACACACGTTCGAACTGCGCTACACATGCAGTATAGCGGCGTCCCCTGCCGCTAGGCAACGTTACGTTTATGGGACACGGGCTTGGGCACCTTGGCAACGGGAATCATTCCGCTGATTTCCGACAGGCGATCTTTCACTTGCGTGAAAATCGGGCGGTAATCGCGCCGAAAACATTCTCCACAGCGGACCGGTTGCAGAAGGAGCAATCGCAGCAGGTAGCGCTCGGTCAAAGACCTTCGGCGAGAACGAAATCCAACGTTACTGCCACAGTCACTGCAGTGAAATTCCTTGAATTGCTGCAAGAAGCCGGGATCGGGGGAGTCGTTTGTCACACTGCACCTCTGGGATAAGCCAATGACGAAGGGCGGGTCAACCACGCAAGGATATTTTACTCCCAGCCTGGTCACGAGTGTTGATTTCTGCGGGGACTGCTTAACAAAACGAGCAGGAGTCCCAATTTGAAAAGGGGAGGGTGGCGAGGATCATGTAACCGTCTAGCGCTGAGAATCTTAATGGCCTAGTACTTATCGGGACCGCACTTGTAATGCAGGCTGGCCGCGTGCTAACGTGCGCCGTTCCATAGTCTGGAATTAGTGGAATGAGTTAGAGAGAGTAGCGGCTTCCAATCCACTTCCGTGAGGATTTACGCCTATGAGTAGCCCCGAGCCAGGAACTGGCCCGAAGAAGCACATTCCCTTCGTGCCCGAAGACATGCAGATGAAGGAGTTCACCCTGCGGGCCATGTTGCTCGGGCTCGTTCTGACGGTAGTTCTAGGAGCAGCGAACGCTTACCTGGGGCTGCGCGCCGGGATCACCATCGCCGCGACATATCCAGCGGCCGTGATTGCCATGGCGGTACTGAGAGCGTGGAAGGGATCCCTGCTGGAAGAAAACATCGCTCGCACCGCGGGATCGATCGGGGAGTCAGTCGCGGCGGGAGCGATCTTTACGATTCCAGCCTTCTTGTTAGCCAAGGCATGGACTTCGTTTCGGCCGGCCGACGCCTACTGGAAATCCACGGCACTGATCATGGTAGGCAGCATTCTCGGAGTGCTGTTCATTTCACTTGTACGGCGGGTCATGGTGGAAGATCCTGAGCTGCCCTTCCCGGAATCCGTGGCTGCGGCAGAGATTCACAAGGCCGGACAACGAGGGGCACAGGCGGCAAGATATCTTTTCTGGAATATCGGCGTGGGCGGCGTGGTGTACTTGCTCGGCCGCTTTGGCCTGTTCGCCGCCGATAAAGATTTTCACCCCGTGGTGGGCACTCTTGGCCACAGCCAGGTACGTCTGGGTACGACAGGAACTAGCACCCTGCTGCCCGCCGGAGGAACCAGCATGTTCGCGGCACCCAGCGTGAGCCCAGCTTATTTGGGTGTCGGATACATTATCGGGCTACGCCTCGCCTCACTCCAGTTCGCGGGCGGCGTGCTGGCATGGGGACTCATGGTGCCAGTGCTCATTTTTTTTCTGGGGCCGCAAGTCAAACAATATCTTCCCTCCGACACCCCGGATAATTGGGCGGCCGTCGCGGCAGGAGTGTGGAGGTTCATAGTCCGTCCCATAGCTGTCGGTGGAATGCTCGTGGGCGCGGCTTATACGCTGTTCAATATGCGTAAGAGTTTGACCGCGGGTCTCGGCAAAGCATTCTCCGATCTGCGTCAGACCGCTGATCAACGAGCCAAGCTTTCGCGCACTGAGCAATACATGAGCTCGAAGGCGGTCTTCGGATTGATCAGCTTGATGTTCGTTTTGATGTGCGTTCTTTATGTTCATATCTCGGGTTTAGTCTGGCCGGCGATTCTGGCCGCAGTCGTCATGCTGATTGTGGGCTTCTTCTTCGCCACCGTCTCGGGCAACTTGGTGGGATTCATCGGTTCTTCCAACAATCCGATCTCAGGCTTGACGCTTTCGACGCTGCTGATTGCCGCGCTGCTCATGGTCGCGCTGGGAGTTTCGGGAAATGCCGGCGTTGCGGCCGTATTAGGTGTCGCGGCTGTGGTCTGCGTTTCATCGGCGGTCGCAGGAGAATTGTTGCAAGACTTCAAGGTCGGCTACATCCTGGGCGGCACTCCTCGCAGAATCCAGATGGCCGAATTGATCGCCGTGGTGGTTGCCAGCCTGGTGATGTACTGGCCTCTGATGCTGCTGCACGAAGCAAACATCAAAGCGGGTGGAATAGGTTTTGGTGATCGTCAGCTTTCGGCGCCGCAGGCTGGATTGATGGCGACATTAGCGATGGGGATCGTGGGCGGCAATATGCCCTGGCCTTTGGTAGTGGTCGGAATCTTTATGGGAATCGCGTTGATCATGATGCAAGTGAAGAGTCCGATGCTGGTGGCGGTTGGGATGTATTTGCCGTTTGAGACGACGTTCGCCATTTTTCTCGGAGGAGTTTTTCGCTCGCTCGGTGATCGCGTAGCCAAGCGCCGCGGCTTCAACGCCGCCCAGATGGCCCGAGTGGACAATGCCGGAGTGCTCATCGCTTCCGGACTAATCGCCGGCGAGGCCATTCTGGGGCTGATTTGGGCCGCGCTGCAGTTCGCTCCGGCCTGGGCGAGACCGCAATTCTTTACGGAACCGTCCTATCTAGCAGGTCTCGTGGTAATGCTTGGGTTGGCGGCGCTGATGATTCGTCTGCCGCTGACGAGCGCGGGCGACCCGAACGAGCCAGCACCGCCGACCGCGATGATGTAAGCACGTGTGGGGCGGACACTCCCTTCGACTTCGCTCAGGGCAGGCTTTGTCCGCCCATCTCGCGTAGCGAGATGCTTTGCTCAATTCAGCAGCCAGCGTCGGCGTGCCGAGGGTCTCGTCTGGAACGATCGACTCCAGGTTCCCTTCGTGAAACTTCGTGTCCTTCGTGGTTAGATGTTCTTATGTCCATCTCCGAGAATCTTGCAGACGTTCGCCAGCGGCTGTCGGCAGCGGCACGGCGGGCGAGACGTTCGCCGGATGAGATCGCGTTGATGGCTGTGAGCAAAACTGTTGTTCCAGAGCGAATTCGGGAGGCCTATGACGCGAGTCTGCGGGTGTTCGGGGAAAACCGGGTGCAGGAGTTTGCTGGAAAGGCTGGGGCACTTGTCGATCTGGTGGACGCAGAGTGGCATATGATCGGACATTTGCAAACCAACAAAGCTGGCAGGGCGGCGGAATTGTTTGCTGCTGTGGACTCGATTGATTCGTTGAAGCTGGCGGAGAAGCTGAATACGGCTGCGGGAAAACTTGGGAAGACGCTCGCCATGCTAATTGAAGTCAACGTCGGCGGAGAGGCAGCCAAGAGTGGCGTCTCGCTGGATTCGCCGGAGATTGAAGAGATACTGCATGCTGCCCCGCGACTCGAATGGTTGTTGTTTCAAGGATTGATGACTGTGCCTCCTTTTACCGATGAGCCCCAAGGCGCGCGTCCCTATTTTCGAAGACTTAGAGAACTCCGTGATGCCCTTGCCAGACGGAGGCTGCCTTCAGTCAGCATGGATGTGCTTTCCATGGGGATGTCTCATGACTTCGAGGTTGCAATCGAGGAAGGCTCAACCTGTGTGCGGGTAGGGACGGCGATTTTCGGGGAAAGAGTCAAGGCTTAACCACATCTATGAAACAGTCGGCTGCGTCAAGTAGTTTTTGGACACACTGCGGCGTGCACTCGGGAGACGAGCGCCATTTCGCTCTTGGGGAAAAGCTTTTGTCATCGTCAACCTCGGGCTCGCTGCTAATCGTTT
>WNFG01005004.1_pt1 | contig 16411 bp, 13 predicted proteins | sample 5400431 | NCBI WGS metagenome assembly WNFG01 (sample SAMN13153346, study PRJNA577476) | soil metagenome | isolation source: 120 cm saprolite under Douglas fir tree site 2 hole 3 replicate 2 | place: USA:California | collected 2015-04-18 | reverse complement strand
ACAATCTCGATCAGGCGCGCCGGCACGTTCACCGGGTCGAGCTGTGGGCCCTGGGAGCCTTCGTCGTCGTGGGTCTGGCGATTTACGTTTATCACCGCATTCAGCGCCGCCGGTCCGAATCCGCCGCTGCGCCGGCGAGGGACGAATCGACGTTGCCCTTGGGCTGAGAGGCGTTGCGCGTTCGCAACCCGAACATCACCAATTTACGACATCGTTGCACTACTCCATCGCGCCGGGGGAGTAGGCTGTGCCCGGATTCACCGGCCAGAGAAGCGCCGGACGGCACGAGGGAGGCTCCAGCGATCGCCTACGGCTTCTGAGCCGCGGCCGTGCGGTGGGCTGGAGTTTGCGATTTACGGAGGAACAATGCGCCCCAGATTCTCTAAACGAATGGTGCTGTGGTTCTCGCTCTTGGCATCGGCGACGGCCGCGGGTTTCGCCGTCAGGCACTACGTAGTCGTGGGGGTGCAGCCCAACGGAGTGATACTGGTACCGACCGGGCAGGCGCTGACGCCGGCCGGCGCGCACATCGAGGTGAACGATCGGCCCCTCGGGATGGTGCCGAACCCGGCCGGCAACCAGCTCGCCGTCGTGACGGGCAGCAACTTCAACCCGCGAGCGCTGCACATCATCGACGTGAACGCGAAGGCACTGCTGCAGACGATCCCGATCGCGAACAGCTTCGTGGGGATAGCGTTCAACCCGGCGGGGGACAGGATCTACGTCGGCGGCGGGGCGAGCGACGACGTCAAGATCTTCTCCGCGACGCCGAACGGCTTGTTCGCGGCCGACGGCTCGATTCCGATCGCGGCGAATTCGGCGCCCAGCGGCCTCGCGCTCACGGCCGGAGGCGAGCGGCTGTACGTCGCGCTCAACCTCCTCCATGAAGTGGCGGTGATCGACACTGCGACGCGCGGGATCGTCAGCCGGATTCCCGTCGGAACCTTCCCCTACACGGTCCTGGCGTCGGCCGACGGCTCGAAGGTGTACGTCAGCAACTGGGGTGGCAAGAGGCCGGGCCCTGACGATTTCACCGACGGAATGTTCCCGGTCGTGGTCGACAGGCGAACCGGGATTCCGGCCAGCGGGACGATCTCGGTGATCGATACGAGCCGGAACGGCGTCGTGGCGACGATCGACGTGGGACTCCATCCGACCGGAATGGCCCTCAGCCCCAGCGGCAATCGCGTGTACGTCACCAATGCGAACAGCGACACGGTCTCGGTCATCGATACCGCGACGGACACCCTGACGAATACTCTTCACGTCGGTCGGACTGGGGCCGGGCGCGTACCCGTGCTGGGCAGCGCGCCGAACGCCGTGGCCGTCAGCTCGGACGGAAGGACCTTGTTCGTCGCCAACGCGGCACAGAACGCCGTCGCCGTCGTCGACGCCGATGCGAAGGCGGCGGAGCGCGGCGAGGACGGCGACCGCGATGAGGAAGGCGACGAGGCCTCTGCTGTCCGCGGCCTGATTCCCACCGGATGGTACCCGACCGCCGTGGCGCTGGTCGCGGGCGGGCGGCAGCTCTTCATCGCGAGCGGCTATGGATTCGGATCGATCGCTCCAACCGACCCGCCGGGCGCGGGGCGGAGCTACCAGGACCGGAAGGGAGTCGTGTCGATCCTGGAAGTGCCCGGCCGCCGCGAGCTGGAGCAATTCACCCGTCTCGTACACAGGAACAACCGGAGGTTGCCCGCGCTCGGCTCCGACCACCAGGGCGACGGCGACCCGCGAGGCGCGAGCCCGATCCCGATGCACCTCGGGCAGGCCTCCCCGATCAGGCACGTCTTCTACATCATCAAGGAGAACCGCACCTATGACCAGGTGCTCGGAGACATGACGCAGGGGCACGGCGATCCGTCGCTCGTGCATTTCGGGCGCGACGTGTCGCCGAACCACCACGCGCTTGCGGAGCAGTTCGTACTGCTCGACAACTACTACGGGCCGGGAGATCAATCCGCGCTCGGCCACCGCTGGGTCTTGCAGGCGTATCCCAGCACCTGGGTGCACAAATATGGGAACTCGCGCAACAACCAGAGCCCGATGCTGCTCGGTCCAACCGACGCCATCTACGACAACGCAAAAGCGAGCGGGCTCACCGTGCGCGCGTATGGCGAGCGTGGACTGAACACGATCACGCCGTCGACCGCGACCTGGACGGACATCTTCAACGATTGGAAGAACGGAACGCACAACGTCAGCATCTCGCCGCAAGCGGTGATCGTGGGGCTCCGCGACATCTACAATCCGAGCTATCCGGCGGCGGAGAGCCGCGTTCCCGATCAGCTTCGCGCCGACATCTTCCTGCAGGAGTTTGCCCAATTCGAGAAGAATGGGAACCTTCCAAGCCTGCTGCTCCTGCTGCTGTACGACGATCACACGGAGGGCACCAGCCCCGGCTTCCCCACGCCGCGGGCAATGGTCGCGGACAACGACCTGGCGCTCGGCCGGATCGTCGAAGCGATCTCCAAGAGCCGGTACTGGAGCGAGTCGGCCATCTTCGTGACCGAGGACGATTCGCAGGACGGCCTCGATCACATCGACGGGCACCGGACGGTGGGGTTCGTGATCAGCCCCTACGCGAGGCATGGTGTCGTCGACAGCCACTTCCACACGATCATCAACATGTACCGGACGATCGAGCAGATCCTGGGGCTGGCACCGCTCAACCAGTTCGACCTCGCGGCGGAACCGATGTTCACCTCGTTCACGGGCGAACCGGACCTCACGCCGTACACCGCGCGGCCGAATCAGATCCCGCTGAACGAAATGAATCCCGGGCTGGCGGGGCTCAAGGGCTTGCAGCGCGAGCTGGCCGAGTTCTCGCTGACGATCGACAGCTCGGAGCCGGACTCGGCGCCGGCCGACATGCTGAACCGCGCGATCTGGCACTCGGTCAAGGGATTCGACACGCCCTACAACTACGGCAGACCGATTAGGCGCGGAGGCCCCGCTTCGCTCTCGTTGCTCGAGCTCGCGGGATTTTAGAGCTCCGAACATCAAGCCATCGACGCGATCTGCTCCCGTGTGATTAGCCGAAGGTAGTCTTGCGAGCGATCGAAGCAGGGCTTGAGAGGAGACGGCGACGGCGCAGGGGGTCTGCGGCCCTTCAAGGACTGCTCCCAGCTCGCCAGTGCTCCCGCCAGACGATAGACCCCCGGCAGTACTTGATGCCATCGGCCCGCGCCCAGCCTTCGGCCGATCGCGCGCTCGGACATTCCCGTTCGGATTGCCTGGTCTCGCGAGATGAGGCCGGACTGCTTCTCGGCGATTTTTGCACAGGCCGTATCTCCCGCCCCCATCCCCTATCCCCTCCGACGGCGTCTTCTCAACGCGTCGATCTGATACTGAGCGGCAGTTTAAGGACGAATAGCGTCTTGAATTTGCCTCTCGCGTGGCTGAACGGCGCTTGGCCTCGGGCCGAGGGCGAAATGCGCGGCCGTGGATTTCGATCGGGGCCAGCCCCTCGCATGGGCGTGGACGCGCTGAGGCGTAGATGCGGGGCACCCGGGCAGCGCGCGCATGCAGTGCGCCCGACCTTTTATCCCGCTCGACGATCGGCGAGCTCAATTCAGCCTCTTGGGAGAAGTCCATAGGAAGCCGCAGGAATCTCGCCCGCCCAAGCCCCCTGCGCAGTCGCCGTCCCCCCCAAGCCCTGGTTGCATCATCGGCTTACCGACGCGGAATCCGATCGCTCCGATGGTTTAGCTGTTCGGTGCTCCAGGCGCGTCGGCTTCGCCGGCTATCTCCGGCTCCGAGCTTCCCGGGAAGATTCAACCGCCGAGCTGAAGCGCGCGGCGAAGTTGCGCAAAAGCTCGTCTGGGGCAATCGCCTCGCCCACCGCATTGGCCACTTCCTGTGGATAGGGGGCGCTGTTTTTTGCCCAGACCTCGCGCAACAGGTCCCCGGCGAGAGGGGTTTTCCACCACGCCGCGCCAAATCGCCGGCTGAGGATTTCGTGGAGCTGGCGGGCGAGCAGCCAGGCCCGGATGTCGTCGGCGGGCTGGTAGAGCTCGTCGAGATCGACGACGTTGCGTGCCTCGTCCTCCGCGGTGAGGGCGACGGCGTAAGCCCGGGACATGATCCGCCGGTAGATCGCGCGCGTGTCCTGCTCCTCGCCGCGGTGCACCGCGATGTCGTAGAGGAGCTTCCCCGCGCGGCGTCGCAGCTGAAAGAGGCGATGCGCGTTCGCCGCGATCAGCTGACTGTCGAGCTTCTCGCCGGAGAGGCCCGCATACTGCTGAAGCCATTCCGGATCTTCGACCAGCTGCTCGAAGAGCAGCGCCGATGCTTGACCTACCACCGGGCTGCCCAGGCGGGTCAATTCGAATCGCAGCGACGGTTTGTGCCCGCTCTTTCCCGGTGGGTTGACCGGGTCGGGGTTTTTCAGCGACGCAAAGCGGAGCGCGAATCCCAGCTCATGGAGCAGCGCCGCTTGATCGCGGGCCCCGCCGCTCAGTTTGAGCGAGACGCGAACGTCGCTCGGGATGGCGGCCAGAACGGTGAGCGGCCGCGGATTCTTGTAAGCCAGGTCTTTCACATCGAGGGTGATGTTCTTCATCGCCCCCAGATCGATCCCCAGCCCACTTAAAGTACTCGTCGCCCGCGACACCAGGGAGTCTTTCGGAAAGAAGAACTGCAGATTCTGCGGTCTGAAGAGCCGAGGCATGTCCGCGCGGCGAAGCTTGTCGAAAGACATGCGCAGCTCGCGCTGCGCCATCTGGTCCATCGCGTTGGCGTAGGCAGTCTGGGTCAGGTCGAGGACCTGCTCGGCAAGCTGCGCGAGCTGGTCCATGTTCCCGTACGTAGGAGGGATAGCCAAGCTCGGTCACCAGTGCCCCGGTCCGTTCGTCCCGGCGCCGAACCAGAAGCGACAGCCGCTCGATCGCCCGGGTTGCGCCGAGGTACAGCGCCCGCCTTTTTTCCGGGTCATTTTCCGTCGCCAAGAGCCAATCGAGATCCCGGTAGTGATGCTCCACGCCTCCGGAAGTGAAGGACAGGGAGGCTTGGAGGTTGGCGATCGCGTCGGTCTGGTCGGCGAGCATTCTCGCGAGGTACTCGCCGACGAAGTAGACGTGGAGGTAGGTCAGCGCCCGCACCTCCAGCGCGCCCGCCGCGTTCTTGCCGCACAGCGGCGGCTCGCCGGGCGCGGCGGTGCACCCATAGGCGGCGATCAGCGATTTGCGGAGCCGGTCGATCGTCTGGATCGACTCCAGGGAGAACAGCTTGTCCTTTCCTTCGTAGGTCTTGCCGATGTTCGCCGGCGCTCCGTCGGTCCAATTCTTCCAGATCGCCTCTTCTTGTCCGGCGAGAAGGGCCTCCGCATCGCTGGCGAGCTTCTCCACCGCCGGCCAGAGCGCTTGCGCGTCCTGGCCCGGTGGGCTGGCCAACTGACGCGGAGCCGCCCTGGGGCAAGCAGCGAGCAGCGGCAGGGCGGCCAAGACGAAGAGGAACCTTGGGCTCATCGGTACTCGCAATGTACCCTCTCAGACCGCGATGCCCAATTCCCGACAGCACGCTTCGTCGAAAGTCCGGCAGTCGATGTACGAGGCGCTTCGAGCGTTCCTCACATCGGAAGGCTACCAGGAGGTCGAGACGCCTTCGCTCGTGGCGGTGCCTGGGATGGAGCCTCACATCGATGCCTTTGCGGTGCCCTTCACTCCGCAGATGGCGGTCGGCAAATCCCGCTCGCTCTACCTCATCACCAGCCCGGAGTACGCGATGAAGCGCCTCCTCGCGGATGGCTCGGGCCCGATCTTCCAGATTTGCAAGGCGTTCCGGAACGGGGAGGTTTCCGCCACCCACAACCCCGAATTCAGCCTGCTCGAGCTCTACCGCCCGCGGGCCGACTACCTCAAAATCATGTCCGATCTCGAGCGGGCGCTCGCCGCGGTGGAGGCGCGATTCCCGGGAAGCGACTTCTTTCGCCGCCTCCCCTACGAGCGGGTCACCGTTCGCGATGCGCTCTTGCGCGAGACCGGCATCGACCTGCTCGCTTGTCCCGATGCCCCCTCGCTGCGCGCCGCGGCGAAGCGCGCCGGTTTTCGCGCGGAGGAGGCGGACGCCTTCGACGATCTGTTCTTCCGCCTTTTTGTCGAGGCGGTCGAGCCGAGGCTCGGCCGGGAACGGCCGGTTTTCATCTTCGACTATCCCGCCTCGATGGCGGCGTTGGCGCGGCTGAAGCCGGGTGACGAGCGCATCGCCGAGCGCTTCGAGCTCTATGCCCGCGGCGTGGAGTTGGCGAATGGATTCTCCGAGCTCAGCGATCCGGCCGAGCAGCGGCGCCGGCTATTACAAGAAAGGCAGGCTCGCATCGCCGCGGGCAACCCCGCCTATCCCCTGGACGAGGACTTCCTCTCGTCGCTGGCGAAGATGCCCGATGCCGGAGGGGTCGCGCTGGGGCTCGACCGGGTGTTGATGCTCCTCGTCGGAGCCGCGGCGATCGATGAAGTGCTGCTCTTCCCGGCGCGGGATTTCATTTGATCCGGATCCGATGGAGCCGAGGTGGGGCCGCCGCTCTCAGTACTGAAGCAGCGAAAACACGTCGTACGCTCCGAGCTTGCCGCGTCCCCCCAGCGAGGTGAGCTCGATCACGAAACCCAGACCCACCACCTGCGCCGAGAGAAGCTCCGCCAGTTGCGTGCAGGCGCGCGAGGTGCCGCCGGTGGCGAGCAGGTCATCGACGATGACCACCCGCTGGTTTTTTTCGATCGCGTCGCGGTGGATCTCCAGCGTGTCGGTGCCGTACTCGAGCTGGTAGGTGTAGCTGGCGGTCGCGGCGGGGAGCTTCTTCGGCTTGCGAACGGGGACGAACCCGGCGTTCAAGCGATAGGCGAGCGCGGGTCCGAAGATGAAGCCGCGGGCCTCGATCCCGAGAACGAGATCTATTTTCTGGGGCAGATAGTGCTCGGCAAGGGCGTCGATCAGCGTCGCGAACGCGCGCGGCTCTTTAAGGAGGGTGGTGATGTCGTAGAAGAGAATTCCCTTCCTCGGGAAATCGGGGACCTCGCGGATCAATTTCTTCAAACCCTGGTAGCTCGTCGAACTGTTCATTGTTCCTCCAGGCTCTTGGCGCTCACCGCGATCAATCTCCCGTCCTTGAGAGAGAGCACCGGACAATACGGGCCGACAAGCTCCCGGTTCCAGAAGACGTTGGAATTTCGGTGTTCCGCCCAATCGCTGAAGCGGTACTGGTAGGTCATCGACCGTATGTAACGCGGGGGCGATGCCGGGAATGGGGTGCTCGCGAGCAGCCGGAGAACCTCGGGCGTTCCCTCGAGCAGGCGCGCCTGGAAGCGGACGAACCACGGGTTTCGGGCGCAGCTTCCGAGCGCCGCAAACCACATTTGCCAGTCCAGGCGCGGCTGGTGGGGCGCGACGAACCGGGGGAGCTTCGTTGGGTCTCCCGGCTTCCATTTGAATTCGTAACCGCGCCAGATGCGGCCGTCGCTGCTGCCTTCGACGAGGATCTCCGGGCGATCGAGGGTCATCACCGCGAATAGACCGTAGCTGCTGATGCTGCGGAAGGGCTGTAACACGGCGAGGATATCCTCGATCGGCGATGGGAGATCCCTGCGCCAGAACCTCATTTCGGCCACGCTCACCAGCACGAAAAACGCCGCGGCGATCGCAAACCCGACTCGAAGGCCCCGCGGCGTCGCCCTTGGCTCGGCGGGGGATTCGACCCTGGCCCGATGGCGGCGAGGCAGAGCTTTCGCAAGGGCGCCGTCATCGAGCAGGAGCAGGCACAGCGCGAGCGATAAGAGGTTGAAAAAACCGTAGTTTCCGGTGGCGGCAATCGCCAGCTGGAGGAAGGCGATCGCCGCCGCCGCGACCAGCCGCGCCGGCCGGGGTCCGAAGATCAAGAAGGGTGCGACGAGCTCGATGGCGAACATCACCACGGCCGACGCGGTCTGAAACCACGGGGGGAGGAGATTCACGTAATAGGCGATCGGGGTCGGAAGGGGTTGGGTCCAGTAGTGGAAGCGAAGCGCGGTGAGGTTGCGCCAGGCGAGATCGCCGCTGGTGAGCTTCACCAACCCGGAAAGAAACATCAGGCGGAAGAGGAGCCAGCGAAGTAGCCAGAGGGAAAGGGGATGGGGGCTTTCAAGGCGCGTGGGCCAAAGTCGCGGCGAGGCCAGAAAGATCGAGAAAAAGGCCGTCTCCAGAAGGAGATTGTCCCACTGGAATTGGAGGAATGGGCCTCCCACCGAGACGAGCGAGAGGTAGAGCAGCCAGAGAAGGGCGACCACCCATCTCGGCGCGACGCCCACCATCAGCAGCATCGCCAGAGCAGCGCCGGCGATGCAAACGCCGTTGAGGAATCCGTCGGTGGAGCTGATCCAGCAAACCGTCGGAAGCTTGAGGTAGGCGCTCGAGCCCAGCTGGCCGTAGACCCAGGGAAGTAGCTCCGAAACCGGAGCGATTCCGCGGCTGCCGATGAGCCCATCGAGCTGCGCCCAGAGCGAAAGGAAGGCGACCAGAAATATTCCGCCGAGAAGCCGGAGGAAGACGTTGGTCGCCAGGGCATGTGTGTGATGCCTGTTGGACAGCAGCCCGAACTGCAACGGAGTTGTATTTACGGTAGGCGACAAAAGAGCACCTCACCGCCCAAGGTCTATTGTCACAGATTGGTGCCGGAACTGAACTGGGTGTACGTTTAGTTCGGACGGGGGGACGAAGCCGATAACGCGATGAAAGAGCGCCGAGGGCAAAAGCGGTTCAGGCGGCGATTCATGGTGCGCTACGGCGAGCGCGAGTTGTCGCACACCGGGTTCACCCAGGACGTTTCGCGCGGAGGGGCGTTCATCGTATCTCCCTACCGACCGCCGCTCGATGCGCATCTCCACGTGCAGGTCTATTTGGACAACGAGACCTCGGTCTACTTCGAAGCGTCGGTGCGACGCCACAAGATCATTCCCCCCGAGCTGAGGTCGCTCGAAAAAGGGGGCTTCGGAGTTCGGTTTCTCCTTCCGGACGAAGTGCTCGCTGACGTCCTGGTCGAGTCCGGAGACCACCTCGAGCTCCACTACGCCACTGCCGCGGATCTGAAGACGGCGTTCGACGCGGAAATCCGGCACGGCGGCGTTTTCGTCGCCACCGACCGCGAGATCGATCGGGGCGGTGAAGCCATTTTTGCGATGCGCCTGGATTTTGCGGGCAAGACCTTCGAGTTCGATACCACCGTGGTGCACGTCTTTCAGGATGGTGCACAGCAGGGTCGGCGCGGCGTGGGGCTGGTATTCAAGAATCGAAAAGAGGTCGAAGAAGCCATCGCTCCCTACCTCGCTCAGAAGTGAGCGCTCCGGAAGGGAGCGCCTTCGCTGCCGGCGCGGTCACTGCGCGGCTCGAAGGATGAAGCATTTGAGATAGCGGGTCTCCGGAAGGTGGAGCAGGACCGGGTGGTCTCTGCTCGCCCCGCGCCGCTCGATGATCTGGAACCGGCGCTTCGCGTCCGCGGCGGCCGATTCCAACATCTCCTCGAAAAGAGCTTCGGAGACGTGATGCGAGCAGCTGTTCGTAATCAGGAATCCGCCGGGGCGAAGCAGCCGCATCGCGCGGAGATTGATCTCCTTGTACCCGCGGATGGCTCCCGGGATCGCCGCCTTGTTTCGGGCAAATGAGGGTGGATCGAGAACCACGGTGTCGAACTGGCGCCCGTCGTCCACCGCGTCGCGCAGGAAGTCGAAGGCGTTCGCGGTGGCGACTTCCACGTTGCGCAGCTGATTGAGCTCGACGTTCGCCTTCAGCTCCGCCACCGCGGTCTCGGAGGTCTCGACCGCGATGACCTTCTCCGCCCGGGTTGCGAGCTGAAGGGCGAATCCTCCGACGTAGGCGAAACAGTCTAGCGCTTGTCCCCGGGCATAGGTCGCGCTGAGGAGGTGATTCTCCCTTTGATCGAGGAACGTCCCGGTCTTTTGGCCGCTGTGCAGATTGGCCTGCAGCCTCAAGGCGCCCTCCCGGTATTCCACCACCGGCGGGATCTCGCCGCGCATCACCTCTTTGACGAGGGGCAAACCCTCCAGCGCGCGCACGCTCACATCGGACCGATTCATCAGGCCCTTGGCCCTGAAAATCTCGATCAGCAGATCCGCCAACAGCTCCTTGCGCAGCTCGGTGCCCTTCACCAGAAACTGCGCGCTCAAATAGTCGCCATACTTGTCGACGATCAGGCCCGGTAGGAGATCTGCTTCGCTGTGAATTGCTCGATAGGTTTGGTCGCCGGCGGCGATCACCTCGCGCAACGCTCGCGCCTGACCGATCCGGGCGCGAAAGAAGTCCGCATCCACCGCAACGTCGTCATAAGTCAGCCAGCGCAGCGAGATCTTCGACTCTTTGGAGTAGAAGGCCTGGCCGAGGAACCATTTGCGCTGGTCGAGCACTTTGACCACCTCGCCGCCCTCCAGCCGGGGAGCGCTCTGAACGTCGCTCTGGTAGATCCAGGGATGACCGCTCATCCAGCGTTCCACACCGCGGCGCTGCAAGATGACTTGAGGGGCCTCGCGGCTCGGTCCCTTCAAAACGGAATCACCTGATCGACCACCACCTGGCCGTCCTGCTCCTTGACGGTGCAGGCGGCGACCAGCGGATCGTGCTCGAAGAAGAGCGTCCATTTCTCTTCCGCCGCCTGCGCGAGGATCATCCTCTTCTCCTCGATCACGGTGAGCGGATAAAGGTCATAGGCCATCACCCAGGAGGAGCGCAGATGAGAAACGGTGGGGATGAGATCGCCGCAGAAGACGAGGGTCTGGTCGCCGTCGCTGACCCGAACCAGCTGCAGCCCCACCGTATGCCCTTCGGAAACGAACAGCTCGATTCCCGGCAACAGCTCGACCTGGCCCTCGAGCAGATGGAGCCGGCCACTGGTCGCGAGCAGGTCGAAATTCTCGGCGCGAAAGCTCCCCGCGTCCTTGTCCGACGGATGGTGCGCCCACTTCCAGTTCCGTCGCTGCAGATGGTAGGTCGCCCGCGGGAACGAAAGGACGCGCTCTCCTCCCTCGATCCGCGTCGTGCCTCCGGTATGGTCGAAATGAAGGTGGGTGAGAACCACGTCGGTGATCTCCTCCCGGGTGCAGCCGGCCCGGACCAGGTCGCGATCGAGGCTGTAAACCGACTGATCGATGCCGTAGATCTCGCGGTGCTTCTCGTCCCACTTGGCTCCGATCCCGCTGTCGACCAACACCCGGCGGTCGCCGTCCTGGATGAGCAGGCAGCGCAGGGCCAACTGGATGCGGTTGCGCTCGTCGACAGGATGCCGCTTCTGCCACAGCGGCTTGGGAACGATGCCGAACATCGCCCCTCCATCCAGGGCGAAGGTGCCGTCTCGTATTTCGTGCAGCTCGAATCTTCCCAGGCGGTGCGCCATAGCCTCTCCCGCAGCTTCGGTAAAACGAGCGTTGGTAAGATGCGTTCTACCGCGCCCGGCGGCCGGTGGTAACGGTTGTTGGCCGGGTCCCCTGGCCGCCTAGAGTCAGGCGCCAACACCGGTGGACCTGCTTTCGCTGAAAGTCCTCCGGGATCGAGGCCGGAGTGATCTCCTCGACCCGCACCCCGTGCGCGGGCTGCCACTGGGGTTCGAACGCCTGGAAGCTGGTCGAGAAGTAGAGCGATCCCCCTGGCGCGAGGAGGGCCAGCCCGTCCTCGACCAGCCGGACGTGATCGCGCTGCACGTTGAAAGAGCCCCGCATCGACTTGGAGAGCGAGAAGGGGGGAGGGTCGATGACGATCAGATCGTACTTGCGACCCTGGCGGCGAGCGTCCGCCAACCACCCGGAAGCATCGGCGCGGATGAGCTCATGCTGGCCTTTGTTGTGCATTTGGCCCCGGTTTCCGGGGTTAAATGTACAACGTGTTCCCTCCAGGTGGTTGAGCTTCAGATTTCGCTCCGCCCAATCGAGGTATCGCTTGGAGAGATCGACGCTCGTGGTCCGCTCGGCGCCGCCCGCGGCCGCGTACACCGTAAATGAGCCGGTGTACGAAAAGAGGTTGAGAAAGCTTTTCCCGGCCGCTTCCTCCCGGAGGCGCGCGCGGGTGCGCCGATGGTCGAGGAACAAGCCGGTGTCGAGGTGAGCTCCCAGGTTCACCCAGAACTTCAGCCCCTGCTCGGAAACCGTGAACCATTCCCCCGGGTCGCCGGTCGGCTGATACTGCTCTCGCCCCCAGACCTTGGGGCGATGTTGCTTCGCATAGAGATGGCGCCGATCCACCTCGAGGACCTGGCAGATCGTTTCTGCCACTTCGTCGCTCTGCTGCCGCGCCATGCCCCGCGCCAGGGAAGACGTCCTCGGATACTCGATCAGATGGACCCTCCCTTCGTACCAATCGATCGAGCATGGATATTCGGGCAGATCCCGATCGTAGATTCGAAATGCGGTCAATCCCTGACGACCCGCCCATTTTCGAAAATGCCGGAAGTTTTTCCTGAGGCGGTTGCCGAAGGCGGAAGGTTGCTCCACGCGCCCCTTCTATCCGAAAGTTGGCGGCGCCGCGGCAGGTCGACTGCGCAGCTCTTCGCTCCGGCCGGGCGGCTGCTGGATAAGGCTCTCGAGCGCGCCGGCATCGATCGGACGAAGGTGTACCTCACCAATGTGGTGAACACTTCAAATGGATCCCCGTCGGAAAGCGCCGGATTCATGGCAAGCCGAACGCGCGCGAAATTGCCGCTTGCCGTCCCTGGTTGGAGGCGGAGGATCGCCGCGGTCAAACCCGAAGTCATCGTCTGCCTCGGGGCGACCGCCGCTCAGGCGCTGCCGGAGAAAGACTTCCGCGTCACCCAGCACAGAGGAGAGCCCTTTTCCTCACCTCTGGCGCCCTACGTCGTCGCCACCGTCCATCCCTCCTCCATTCTCCGAGCGCCCGACGATGAATCCCGGGCACGGCAACTGGAGAGCTTCGTTGCAGATCTGCGCAAGGTGGCTGAGCTGCTCGCCAAGAATGGTCGGTGAGGGGCTGGCTGATCTGGAGTCCACTCCTCCGCTGCGCGACCGCACCGAGTCTCGCCCCTGCTGGCGCCGCACTCGAGGCCGGCACGGCGATTAAAGCGTTGTACATACAGGTTCGGAAACCGGACTCATATGTACAATAAAGCGCGAGCATCGACGATCCGAGGTCGCCACAGCGTGGAATGACGCTCGAACCGCTCGCATAGCGATCTCACAATGGACGGTGATACCCAGTCGCTCAGTGCGGGGTCCTGGAGGTCTCGATCCTCGAGCCGCCGGTGAACGTAGGCGAGCCGGTGCCGAACGGTTCGTGTAGTGTGCGAAGCACCATGCGCTTCGACACCCTTGCCATCCACGCCGGCCAGCAGCCGGACCCGACCACGGGCGCGATCATGACGCCCATCTACATGAGCTCGACGTACGTTCAAGCCGGACCCGGTGAGCACAAAGGCTTCGAGTACAGCCGGACGCGCAATCCGACCCGCGACGCGCTGGAAAACTGCCTCGCGGCCCTCGAGGGCGCATCCTACGGCGCCGCTTTCAGCTCCGGCTCCGGCGCCGCCGATGCGTTGATGCACCTGTTTTCGGCGGGCGACCACATCGTCTGTTCCGACGATGTCTACGGCGGGACCTTCCGGCTCTTCGACAAGGTCTTCAAGAAGCAGGGCCTCTCGTTTTCCTTCGTCGATCTCTCGAATCCAACGGCTCTCGAGCCCTCGATCACCCCTCGCACGAAGGCGGTGTGGCTGGAGACGCCCACCAATCCGATGATGAAGCTCATCGACCTCGCCCGGGTGGCCGAGATCGCGCGCAAACGCTCGCTGATCTCGATCTGCGACAACACCTTCATGACGCCGTATTTCCAGAAGCCGCTCGCGCTGGGAATCGACGTGGTGGTTCACTCCACCACGAAGTACATCAATGGGCACAGCGACTGCATCGGCGGGTTCGTGGCTACCGCGAACAAGGAGCTGTCGGATCGGATTCACTTCTTGCAGAACGCGGTCGGCGCGGTTCCGTCGCCGATGGACAGCTTCCTCGTGCTGCGCGGGGTGAAGACGCTCCACCTGCGAATGCAGAGGCACGGCGAAAACGGGCAGCGCATCGCCGAGAAGCTGGTCGGACATCCGAAAGTACTCCGGGTTACCTACCCCGGGCTGACGTCGCACCCTCAACATGACCTGGCGCGGCGCCAGATGAGTGGGTTCGGTGGAATGATGACCTTCGAGATCCGCGGAGGTCTCGAGGCCGCGCGCAGATTCCTGAAAGCGGTGCGAATCTTCGCTTGCGCTGAATCGCTCGGCGGGGTGGAGTCATTGATCGAGCACCCCGCGATCATGACCCACGCTTCGGTCCCGAAAGAATCCCGCGAGAAGCTGGGGATCAGCGATGGCCTGATTCGATTGTCGGTGGGAGTCGAAGACGCGAACGATTTGATCGAAGATCTGGAGCAGGCGCTGGCTGCTTAGCGCCGCACCAGTCCTCGGCGCAGAAATGCGATCGACCGGAATCGAAATCGATCCGACGTGCGCCAAGGCGATGCCGGGTCGAAGCCCCGGCCAAAGAGGGGCGCAAATGCGATCGAGCGGGATCCAAATCGATCCGGCTGCGCGAAGGGGGGTGCCGGGACAACGTTGTCCCGACCAAGGCCGTGCGTGAATCGATGCGTTCGTTTCGGGGCTATGATGCCATGCGCGCCGCCAGGTGCTCGATCAAATCGATCTTGGTCAGGATCGCCACCACGTCTTGCCCGTCCTTGACCACCGCCACGTTGTCCTGCGCGAAGACTTCGCGCAGCTGCGCGATCGAGATCTCGGGAGTGATCACCCCCTGGAGCGGCGCGACGATCGGATCGATGGAATCGGTCAGCTTGTGCGTGCCGGCGATCAGCGCGTTGAGCAGGTCGTATTCGTGGATCATCCCCTCGGCCTTCCGATCGGCGGAGATCACCGGCATCTGGCTGATGCCGTGGTGTCTCATCGCCTCGATCACTTTGCCGATCCCCTCGCCGGGCTTGGCCGAAATGACCGAGCGCTTGCGCGTGGTGATCAGATCGCGAACCGTTCCAACCCCCCGATCGTCGAGGAATCCGTTGTCGCGCATCCATTCGTCGGAATAGAACTTGGACACGTAGCTGGAACCAGAGTCGGGCAGAATCACCACGATCACCTTGCCTCGGCCGACCTCCTTCGCCAGTTGAGCCGCGACATGCACCGCCGAGCCGGATGAGCCGCCGCCGAAGATTCCCTCCTCGCGGGCAAGCCGGCGGGCGGCGAGAAAAGACTGCTTGTCATCCACCTGCCGCACTTCGTCGAGAACGGAAAAGTCCATCGCTTTGCAGAGCATGTCCTCGCCGATTCCCTCCACCTTGTAGACGTGAGGCTCGGGGAGCTTTTTCGTCCTGAAGTATTCCGCGTAGACGGATCCGATCGGATCGACGCCGACGTTGACGATGCCCGGTTTCTTTTCCTTGAAGAACTTCCCGGCGCCGCTCATCGTTCCGCCGGTGCCCAGACCCGCGACGAAGTAGTCGAGCTTTCCTTCGGTCTCTTCCCAGATCTCCGGTCCGGTGCTGACGTAGTGGGCGTGGATGTTCTCCGGATTGTGGTACTGGTTGAGGTAGAAGCTGTTGGGCGTCTCGCGGGCGATCCGCTTCGCTGTCTCGTAGTAGCTCTTCGGGCTGTCCGCCGGGACGTTGGTGGGGGTGACGATCACCTGGGCCCCGAGCGCTTTGAGCCCCTCCCGCTCGGCCTTCTCGATGATGTGCACCGCCATCCGGTCCTTGATCGAGCTGCCCGGATTCAAGAACTCGCACTTGACCAACACCATGGCGTCGCCAGGTCCGACCAGCTTGTTCAGCCGCACCAGCGGGGTATCGCCGATCGCGGACAGAATATTTTCGTGAAATTTCATTCGCTCCTCACCTTGGTTCGGCCGGCCAGACACCGCGAAGCCGGGCGCCGGTCTCAAGACTCCTACGGATCGCCCGCCGGGTCTATCTCGACTCTGCGTGGGGCGTTGACCCCAGTGTCCGGCTGCCGGCTGGGCTCAACCGGGCGCAAACTCAAGCCTCGGCCGTTGGCACGGGGCTTGGAGTGTCTTGGAGAATGGACATAGCCAAGATGGTTGTCGCTTCGGTGGCCCTCGTTCTCTCGGGCTGGTCGCTGTACGAGGCAGACAGCTCATCGCGAACCCTCCAGCGGCCCGAAGTCATGCACCGGTCGGCGGCGGACGAATTGCGCAAGATGCAAGTGCAGCCGGAAGAGCCGCTGGTGCTCTACGCCCCAGCCGGCGACCTGGGCGAGGGAAAGAGCGACGTCGCTCTGCAGCCGTTGGTGCCCGCGCACAAGGCGCACCCAAGGACGATGAGAGCGTCCGCCGCCAGCGTTGAAAAGTAGGTCCTGCCATTTTGCATTCAAAACGCAGGCGCGCTTTTTTGACCCTGGGCGCCGCTTCCCCCGATACTG
>WNFG01008279.1_pt1 | contig 16435 bp, 14 predicted proteins | sample 5400431 | NCBI WGS metagenome assembly WNFG01 (sample SAMN13153346, study PRJNA577476) | soil metagenome | isolation source: 120 cm saprolite under Douglas fir tree site 2 hole 3 replicate 2 | place: USA:California | collected 2015-04-18 | reverse complement strand
CAATATCTACCTGGAGCTTCTTATAAGCTTCGGCATTTGAAATTAAATCTTTATTGATCGTTTTCTTCATTAAAGTTAAACGCACAGTAAGCCCGTTAAAAATGCTCTCAAACATGCAGGGTTCGGTTACAACAGCTAAAGAGACAATATCATTCCATGCCTCTATTCTTGGAATAAATTGGTCTGAAAGTGTCCAATGGTTAAATGCAGATAAAACGAATGCTAGAACTTCTGGAAAAGCTTTTTGATTGAACATCTGCATTCGAGAGATATTTATATCAAGCATCCTATTCAGTTGAAAGAGGACATAGTATCTGAATGGATGAAAAAGAAGCTGTACATCAGCTAGAAGTTCCCTAGAATTTTTAATAGGTTCTCCCCATCCCTTAGATCGTGGGCGAATATGGCGTTCATCAGAATAGATGTGCTGCCCCAGGTAGTCTAGCCCACAATCAATAAGTCCAATACGACGTAGTTTTCGAGAACTCACAACCAGATCAGCTTGCAACCATCCCAAATTCCATAATTGGATTATGTCTTTCTCATCCCCAAAAAATAGAGCACGATCATGACCAAAACGTGCTAACTCATCGGCGCTTAAGAAATCCATTTGCCAGATATACCGTCGCTTTGATATTAACCTCTGCAAAGTGGGATCAATCAGCCGTGATGTGTGGGGACTTTGAGGTAATTTTGACATCTCTTCCTAAACATGTATGTTAGATATCATCTGGAACGCAGTGGAAGATGAGTATCTAACTATCATTATGTATCTTCTGTGCTCGATTCCGATGAGGTTTTCCGGGAAGACGAGCCAGATGATACATAATTTCATTAATTTACCAGCGCGGTAAAAAAACTATTTAACCCCCCTATGCTAATACCCTCTGGCTAAAACGTCAAGCATTTATCTCGAAGCGGTCTCATAATCACCCCAGCCTGTTGAAAAAGTCCTTGCTGAGCTTACGAATGTATGAGTTTAGTGGGTAATGCTTTCCTTAATGGAGAAATACGAGTAAAAAGGACTTTTTCAACAGGCTGGGCCCTTAATGATTTCATACGCCGACGACGTGAACGATATAACGAGGATGACGAAGACGATTAGCGTTTGACCAACCGCCTAACCACTATCTCTCACTTTACTGGTTATAGTTTTGCTTTCTAGCCCTTCCCGAATCTTCCCGTATGGAACACGGGAAGATTCCAGCTTCTTATCAAGGGCATTTATAGGCCATAAATCCTGCTGTAAAACGCTCTCCTGTCAAGGGATGCTTTGACTTTGGGTGTATGAAATAGTTGTAGTAGAGGGCCGATAAATCGGTGGTGGGCGCGATAAATCGGCCCCTACAGCCCATTCACTCTGTTTGCATATTGTCTTCTGTTCGCCTGCTTGCCTGCAACTATTTCATACATGCTTTGGCTTTTAGTGCTATAATCTCCTCGGAGTGAGCAATCGATGGTAGATCAACAAGTGGAACACACCAACCCCAAATATATCGGTATAGACATCGGTGGTACCAACACTCGTGTTGGCGTCTTTCAATCATTGGAATTATCAACCTTCGAGCTTGTTGCAAAGTTTCCCACCTATCAGCAGTACCAACAGCAACTGCAAGCCATCATTGGAGCTATACAGAGGAGCAACCTGGAACGTATAGCCGGTATAGGCATCTCCATCGCTGGCCGCATAGCTAGAGACGGACGGTCTGTCATTATCGCTCCTAACCTCCCTGAGTATGTTGGTCAGCCCTTTGCCCAGGACATAGCCCGGCAGTTTCGCTGTCCCGTATATCTTGCTCACGATGCCGTATGTGGACTCCTGGCCGAAAAGAAATTTGGACACATTCATAATTTCGACCGCTGCGCCTATCTCACCGTTTCCACAGGCACCGGTGCCGCGATCCAACTCTCCAAAGCTTCGATCACCCTTACCTCCTCTATCGAGATCGGGCACCAGATTCTCGATGGCAACCAGCGCGTTTGTTTGTGCGGACAGGTAGGCTGTCTGGAAACCTTCACCGGCGGCAAGCAAATAACATTGCGCTATGGACGTTCCCCTGCTGAAATTACTGACACTGCTTTCTGGGAGAACTTCTGCCATAAGCTCGCCCTGGGCCTGGTCAACCTGGCCATGCTCACCAGGATAGATGCTATTACCATCAGTGGAGCTATTGTACTACAGAATACTTTTCTGCAAAGCTTGTTACAACAGAAGGTTCATGATATGATAAAGGGAGCAGTACTGGAGTTGGGCATTGCTACGCTGGCGGAAAATGCTCCATTAGTGGGAGCCGCGCTTCTTTTAGAGGTACCTGAAGACACAATTTTGCACTAGAGAGTGGACTTTCCTCTATATTTCTCCTGTCATTAGTCCCTACACCCTTCCCAAAAATGCTCCTTACCCGATAGCTTTCTATAGAGATAGTGGTGAAGCTACCAGGCGTGGAATGTGTTTGTAGGGGCGATGCCAGCCGCATTCGGGGAATGGTGAAGGCAGTGCTCGCCCGTTTTGAAAGGGTGCGATCATGAGCCGGTTGAATCGCTATACCAAAGAGGCTCGCCAGGTGCTATCGAACGCTCGCGAAGAAGCACAGCGACTCAGGCATAGATCAGTAGGGACCGAGCATTTGTTGCTTGGCATACTCAAGTTGAATGACCCTTTCATCGAAGGACTATTTTCAACCTTCCATGCCAGTACTGAGAAGGTAGTGCAAGCGTTAGAATTTGTCGTAGGGCATGGCAACAAAACGCCAGTGGGTGAAACATCCCTCGGAACAGCAGCGCGTGCGGCCTTAGCCTCAGCTGAGCAAGAGGCCATGGCGACTCAATCGGAACTGATCGGGGTAGAACACCTGCTTCTAGGCTTGTTTAGCGAACGGGATGGGGTAACAATAGGAGTATTAGAAAGTTTTGGCGTATACCTCAATCCAACACGACAACACGTCGTCGCCCTCCTTGCTGGCGGTCGTGAAAATTACATTGCCGCCAACCAGTACCTGGTCAGGTATAATGCCACACCCACACTCAATCACGTCAGCCGCGACCTCACGTCGGCTGCCATGGCTGGTACGCTTGATCCCATGATTGGCCGTGAAGCTGAATTAGAACGCGCCATGCAGATTTTATCGCGTCGTTCGAAAAACAATCCTGTGCTTATTGGTCATGCCGGTGTCGGCAAAACAGCCATTGCCGAAGGGCTGGCTCTCCGCATCATCCAGGGACAGGTGCCAGAAAATTTACTCAATTGCCGTGTGGTCGCCCTGGATGTCGGCCTGCTCACCGTCGGCACCAAGTTCCGCGGTGATTTTGAGGATCGCTTAAAGCGCATCACCCAGGAAATCATCAGTGCGCAAGGCATCATTATCGTCATCGACGAGTTGCACACGCTCGTTGGCACAGGGGTGGCCGAGGGATCAATAGATGCCGCGAACCTCTTCAAGCCAATGCTGGCACGCGGCGAATTTCAGTGCATTGGGGCCACCACGCTGGATGACTATCGCAAGACGATCGAGGCCGATCCCGCCCTGGAACGCCGTTTTCAACCCATACAAATCCCCGAAACAACCCCACAGGAGACGTTGGAGATTCTGCGAGGTCTGCGTTCGCGTTACGCGGACTTCCACCAGGTCACGCTCACTGACGAAGCCCTGTTGGCGGCGGTGCAGATGTCTTCCCGCTATATCCAGCGCCGCCACCAACCCGACAAAGCCATTGACTTGATCGATGAAGCAGCAGCCCGTGTCTGTGTACAGCGTTCAGTTGCGCCCGATCAGATTCGCAGGCTGCGTGATGAAATAATCACGGTACAGAAGCGTAAAGATTATGCCATCGCCCATCGCGACTTTGCCACGGCCTCGAAGCAGCGCAATCAGGAAATACGCTTGGGCCAGCAATTGCGCACAATGGAGCAGCAAAGGGCCGCCTCTCAGGAACAGGATCGCCCCATCGTTGGCGAGCAGCATATCGCCCATATCGTGGCCATGTGGACTGGTATACCCGTTGAGCAGATTGCTGCTGAAGAAGCTGAGCGTCTCCTGAAATTAGAGGACGAGCTTCATTGCAGAGTGATTGGACAGGATGCCGCGGTGCAGGCGGTGGCAAAGGCGGTACGGCGTTCCCGTACCGATCTGAGAGATAGCCGGCGTCCTATTGGCTCATTTATCTTCGTTGGGCCAACCGGCGTTGGCAAGACCGAGTTAGCGCGTACCCTTGCCTCAGCACTTTTTGGCGATGAAAACGCCTTGATTAAGCTAGACATGTCAGAATTTATGGAGAGCCACCATATCGCTCGCCTGGTGGGGGCACCTCCAGGATATATCGGCTACGAACAGGCTGGTCAATTGACCGAGGCGGTGTACCGCCATCCTTACAGCGTCGTCCTCTTCGATGAGATCGAAAAGGCCCATCCCCAGGTCTTTGATCTCCTCTTACAGATTCTCGACGATGGCTGCCTGACCGATGCGCGCGGACAGAGCGTTGACTTCAAGCATACCATTATCATTATTACATCCAATGCTGGAACTGCCCAGCTCGAACATCGTGAAGTGGCCTTTACATCAAAAAAGCGCAGTGAGCAGCAGCGGCAGGTCAGGGCACAAGAACGTATACGTTCGCAGGTCTTACCTGCCTTGAAAGACCTCTTCAAACCAGAACTGCTCAACCGCATTGATGAGATCGTGCCTTTCCACGCCTTAGAGCCGGAGCACTTACGCCAGATCGTCGACCTGATGATTGTCCAGACACAAAAGCGTATGCAGGAACAAGAGTTAGCCCTGCAGGTCACAGATACCGCACGTTGTCTCCTGGTCAAGCACGGCTATGATCCTATCTACGGGGCGCGGCCATTGCGCCGTACCATACAAAGAATGCTGGAGGACATGCTGGCAGAGTCCATCCTGCGCAGCCTCATTTCACCGGGCGATACGGTTGTTGTAGATGCCGTTGAAGATGGACTCTCTCTACATATTCCTGCGCTTGCTCACGAAGATGCACTATCCTGAGCTGGTAAGGCGTAAATATGGGTTCCACCAATTGTAGACGGTGTTGCCTGGTTCTTTCAGAGAGGGCGTTTGAACGTATACGTCGTGCCATAATTATTTGTATATACTGCTACTAACTCCCAGCCATTCAGGCCAAGCTCCTCAATAGCAGCCAAATAGTCTGCCACTTCTACCGTTTCATTCGCCTTTTTATAAGCCGTAAGATAGCCTCTTTCCTGGTTAAAGGATAGTACACAATATTCCCATCTTTGCATGAGAGTTTCCTTTCTGCCCAAGCAAGCTTGTTGCATACATTCAAGCATATTTGCAGCAAAAATGGCTACCACAAAGTACTATTCTCTCACAAGGAAAGGGTAGGTTCCAGCAAAAATCGGGGGCTCGATACAGGAGCACAATGCAATTGTGCTCCTGTATCGAGCCCCCGATTTTTGCTGGAACCCTCTGGCATGAAAATAATATTGTCGAGTCGGCCTTTTTGGTATATAATACATTTAATAAGGCATCGAAGCTGCTGTCACAGCGGAGCCTGGGGAAGAAAGGCCAGAAGCCAGGTAGAACCCCACGGGAGTTCCCGTTATAGAACTGGACCGTGTGAGTTTCATACTACAGCGGTTGATGAGGTCTTCCTGGTAACAGTGAGATAATGTAAGGTGGTACCGCGTTTCTTACTCGCCCTTACACTGCGGTCAATTTTTGGCTGCTTTGTAATGGTTTTTTTATTCATCACAAAAAACAGGAGTAAGAAGATGGCGATACTACAAGAGAACAACTTTCGAGAGCGTGAAGATCGCTTGAAAAAATTCTGGCAAGATAACCAGATTTATGCCTTCGATGAAGCGTCGGACAGGCCAATCTACTCTGTTGATACACCTCCTCCATATGTATCTGCCGACCATTTACATGCCGGGCATTTCCTGAGCTACTCACAAGCTGAGTTTATTGTGCGGTATAAAAGAATGAAGGGATACAATGTTTTTTATCCCATGGGCTTTGATGATAATGGTCTTCCAACAGAAAGATTTGTTGAGAAAAAGTACCATATTGATAAATCAAAGATCACAAGACATGAGTTTGTTAAGCTGTGTCTGGAAGAGACAAAAATAGGTTCTCAAACTTATAAAAGATTGTGGACAGACCTGGGTATCTCTGTTGATTGGTCAAAAACATACAGCACCATTGACCCATTGTGCCAGAGGATATCACAGTGGTCATTTATAGAGCTTTACAAGCAAGGCAAGGCGTATCGAAAGAAAGAGCCGATGTTGTGGTGTAGCTTCTGTCAGACTGCGCTTGCTCAAGCTGATTTGGAAGAGAGAGAAGGTAGCCCCTTAAACGTTCACGAAAGGTGTGGAACAGTTGTAGAGTTTATCCCTACAACGCAATGGTTTATTGATGTTCTGCATATTAAGGATGAACTGATAGCACTTGGCAGAGAGCTTCACTGGTATCCAACGCACATGAGAAACATGTACGAGGATTGGGTAAATGGCCTGAAGTGGGACTGGTGCGTATCAAGGCAGCGTTATTATGGCGTTCCTTTCCCTATCTGGTTTTGTAAAGGATGCGGGGAGATCATTCCCGCCGATATGAGCAAGCTTCCTGTTGATCCAACTGAAGATAGCCCTTCTATAGAGGCGTGTCCTGCATGTGGTAGTAGGGAGTTTATTCCCGACAGTGATGTTATGGATACCTGGGCAACTTCATCTTGCTCGCCGTTCATTATCCCTCAGCTTGTTGAGAATAAAAATGTAAGCGGAAAGATTTTCCCCAATTCTTTGCGGCCTCAAGGATTTGAGATTATTAGAACATGGATTTTCTACACAATGGTAAAGGCATATTATCACTTTGGCACTATTCCGTTTGCCGATGTAATGATCGCAGGACATGGTCAGGATGAGCGTGGTAGGAAGATTTCAAAAAGACTTGGGAATTACATAGAGCCAGAAAAACTTTTAGCAGAGTATGGTGCTGATGCAATACGCTACTGGGCTACAGGTGCTACATTGGGAGCAAATCACCGCTTCGATTTAGAGGATATTAAAAAAGGGAAGCATACCGTTAACAAGCTCTGGAATGCTGCAAAGTTTTGCCTCACCTATATTGAGGCGAGACAAAACTTTGCAGCATCGCCAGGCTCTGGTATCGCATACAACTTAGAACCTGAAGATAAATGGATACTGCATGAACTGAACAATGCCATTCGATCTTGTAGTGATGCTTTTGAGAGGTATGAATATGCAGAAGTAAGGACAGTTTTAAGTACGTTCTTCTGGGGAACGTTCTGCGATTATTACCTGGAGCTAATAAAGCATAGGGCGACGCAGGAGAGTGCTAAATACACCATGTTCATTTGCCTTCTCACCACCTTGAAGCTGTATGCTCCTATCCTCCCATTTATTACAGAAGAGCTATATCAACTGATGTATAAAGGACATGAAGGAGTAGAAAGTATTCATAAAACGCGCTGGCCTGAATGCAACAACGGTTGGATCATGGGCGAGCAAGCATATGAGCAGATGAAATACTTTATAGAAGAAGTAGACGCAATCAGGAAGGAGAAGAAAGAAAAGGGTTTGAGGTATAAAGATGTATTAGACATCTACACCTTAAAGACTGAGATGGGCATGGCCTCCTTAAGAGAAAAGCTACAGATAATCTTTAGTGCAGGTCTACTCTTCCGATAATCTGAATGTAGGTCATATAGCAGAGGTCTATGAAGATTCTTTTCTTATACACAAAGGGTATTTTTTCCCCAAAGATCGCTATATCCCCTACAGTGCCATCGAGCACGTTGAAAATGACCGCGTGCAACTCTCTATGAAGGCCGAGGATGTGAAACTGATGGAATGGGAGAAGCGGCCAAATTTTGAGGAGCACAAGGGGGATCCGACTCAACTCTTTTATGATCGTGGGCACGGCGTCGATGCCATACCGATTGTTGTGTAGCGATGGGGCGCAGAAAAAAAGCCAAAGCCTCAGAGCATGGTCCTTTCTCCTGGCTGCCTCAATTTCCTCTCGGCGCTCTTCTGCTTTGCCCCAAAGAGGACCTGTTTCCGTTCTGGGTCAGAGTTACCAGGGCTCTTGAAACGCAAAAACCCCACCTCTGCCTTCACCACCCTCTCAGGCTGGTTGCTGATGTTCGTACGGTAATGCGCTTCCCTGGCCTTACATCAGGATTTTTCGCAGAGCAATCCCCTGGATGGTGGCCCAGACAATGGTCAGGCAACTCATCTCGGTCGTGAACACGTCAATCTGCTCGGTGCGCTGACGAACATTGCTGAACAGACTCTCGATGGCGTTGGTTGTTCTGATGGAGCGATGCATGGTCTCAGGAAAGTCGTAAAAGGTGAGCGTCTTTTCTTCTTCCTCTGCCAGACTCCGCACTGCCTCGGGAGAGAGTTGACCATATTTGGCTTTAAAGGCAGCCAGTTGCGTCACCGCTCCCTCTTTGCTAGGCTGAGCCCAGATGCCCAGCAGCTCGGTCTCGACGTCATGGCGAACCCGCCTGGGGACAGCGTTCAAGACGTTGCGTTGTTTGTGCAAGAGACAGCGAGGCCTCGGCGTGGCCGAAAAGAGCGCTTTCACCGAGGCCCTCAGTCCCTCGTGACCATCGGTTACGATGAGATCGATCTGGGTGGCTCCGCGTGTCCTAAGGTCTTCCAGCACACTCGTCCAGCCCTCTTTACTCTCCTCGGCACATGCCCGCAGCGCCAACACCTCTTTGTTCCCGGCCAGATCTCCCCCCAGCGCAGTCAGGATCACCGTCGAGTCGGCCTGGTCTCCATGACGTACGCTGAAGTGGATCCCATCCAGGTAGAGGATGCGCCAGTGCTCTTGCAGAGAGCGCTCACGCCAGGCGGTGAATTGCTGCTCGAGATCCTGGTTGAGACGGCTGATGGCACTCGCGCTGGGAGCCACTCCCATCAGGGTTTGGGCCACTTCTCCCACCTTGTGGGTGCTCGTGCCTGCCACGAACATCTCGGTCAGACCCTGAGCCACTTGCGGTTCTGAGCTTCGGAAGCGCTCGAAGACCTGCGTCTGAAACTGGCCCTCGCGATCTCGGGGCACCTGCACATCCTCAACCCGGCCTGTGGTTGTGACCAGATCACGAGTGTAGTACCCGTTGCGATATCCCTTGCGCTTGGGGCTGCTCTCGCCCCATCTCACCCCAATGAGCGCGTCGAGTTCCTCGCGCATCACCCCCTCTAACACCACGCGCATGGCTCCGCGGGCCAGGTCGCGCAGATACTGCTGGAATGCTTGCTGATCAGGCAGCGGTGAGGCTGTCTGCTCCTGCGTTGAGCCAGGGGTGTTCGATGTGGTATCCTTCTTCTGACGATAAACAGGCATAGTGTCCTCCTTTTGTGGCTGAACCAAGAACGTCAACAGGACGTTCTCTGCCTGTAGTATTTGCTCACAGCAGCCTGGTTTTACAACTCGTCGCTACACAACATTCGGTACGGCATCTACCTTAACGAGAAGAGGAAAGAGCATCCTTGTAAAATAGATCGCTTCAAGCATCCTGAACGTCAAAAGCGGCCCAAAGGGATTTTACGTAGAATTTTTCAAGACGTTGGCCGTATATATGAAGATACGAGAGATGCTGAGAGGATTATCAAACTCGCCGATATTGATAAGCTTTGGCGTTGCTCATCATTTGAAAGATTTGCGGACAAGGTTGTGGGCGTGAGACGTCACTGATTTTACGAGCGAAAAGTGCTTTCACTTCTTTGCAAGGCGGATAATAGTTTTTACTAATGCATCGTCAATCTCTTGCTCATATTGTTCAATAGCAATTTGTACTGGACGACTTACCTGACCCTTTATCGCAATCCATTTGCTTGGTTGTATGGCTTCCATAACGTGCATTCTCGTTGAACGCGATTGCTCGTACCAGATCATCGTTTTCCAAAGTGTTACTAGAGGTCTCTCATCTGTGGCTAACTCGTGAAGTTTCTTATAGGCGGCTACTTCTCTATTGTTGATGTAGAGCGAATAGCTGAGAGAAACCGAAATTCCTACATCGTTATATGATTTCGGTTCTGGCAGTCCAAAGATTTCCCTGAGCGTGATAAGGACATCTTGTACTGAAAAATCGGACAAGACGGGTAACTCAAGGATGTGCTTGAGACGGTTCGAATAAACAAGCAGCGACAATAGTGAGGATGTGCTAGCATCCTGAAATTGTCGAGCATAGTTGCGCAGGTAGGCATCGTTGATCGCTTGAAAAACCTCTTGTTGAGAAACAAGCACAGGTATACGAAAACGGTCAGCCACCTGGAAATGAAATTTTTTGCAGAGATCAGACCAATAGCCTTGGGTTAAAAATTCTATACCGGGCAAATATGCCCGCAAAGTTTTTTCTTGAGTTCCCGTTAAATTTACGTTGGTGCAGAGAACATATCTGTTCCACCCAGAATCCGCTTGATGTTCTCTGACTTTTCTAATTGAAGCCTTTATTTTGTTAGGACTGATGGCACCAACCTGTCCGCTCTCTGCAGCTTTACACTGGTAAATTATACCCTTCTCTTCCCAGAGCAGATCAGCACCCAGATCAGGAGGCGTTCTGCGGCGAATAGCGGTTGTACCATGCGCCAAGTTGAGCAGTTGTCGACAGAAGTCTTCCCAGGCTTTGTCAAAGGATGTCTGAGGCTCAATAATGAAAAAGGGGGGATAAAGATGATATTCCATTGTCCACCTCGTTTGCTAGAAGACAATCGATGAAATAGTGCAAGCCGCTGTTACAAAGCGAAGTTTCGCATATTTACGACGTATAAGTCAATACCAAGTGGAATAGCGTTTAAATTAGAACAATAGTACTTGTTGAATATTTTGATGCAATAGAGTATGATCTTATCAGTACAGCCCAAAAAGAATTTGGAAAGTGATTCCCATTTTCTAAAGGATCAATCTTATGATAAAGGAATTGAGACCAGATGAACGCCTCCATTTGATTGGTCTGCTATGCAGATTACCGCATATTGAACATCTTACAGAACGTCTTTCACTTCTGGATGCTTTGGATAGGGAAGTACGACAAAACATTGAAGTATGTGACGTGCCACCAACTCACATTTCGAATATTGTCAATTCACTTGGTGGAGAAACATACTTTGAACTCAGCGATGGCTCCTACCCGATCATGATAGTGATTAAAACTGCTCAAAACAAGGTAAGAGGTACAAACCTCTATAACGAGTTACAAGCCTTTATGGAGATTTTGAAAGATCGTTATGGTTCTCCTTCTACCGAGCCAATCCTAACATCCCAGAATTCACGAAAACGAGTAGCTCCGCCTTCCTCTATAGCATTCTTCCAACAAGAGCTAGACACACTTATCCAGGCAATAACGGTATTGTGCGAACAATTAGAATCTACCATCATATTCTTTAGTAGCGATGTCCTTCCGTCCCAATGTAGGAGGATAAGCTCCGACATCACAGAGGCATGCATTCCTATTTATGTATTTGCATCATTATTACGGCAATCCGAGAACCTGCCTTTAGAGGTCGTTGCTCATGATATTTGGTTAAGAAAGGAACTTGTAGGTTTTGATAGAGAAGCAAAGGCCCTCAAAAGAGGTATTGGTCATTTTGAGGAAGTAGACGCGATATTACTTAAGCAACCTCAAGGGAAACGAAAGGAAATTCAACAAGAAATCGCTATACTTTTGCGCCGTTGTACATTATTGTTAAGTACATTAAAAGACTTACAGAATGTACTAGATAAGCAGGGTACCCCTGGATCAGAGCTTACTGATATCTCTGGTAGTTAGCTATGGGTGAGCAGCATAATCTCGCGAGGAACAACATTTATAGCCTTCAGCTTAGCCCTGCTTCTTTTTTACGATCTGATTCTGATTGGTATATAGAATGTATTTGGGCTTGTAGAGATGCGGTCAAAGAAGCAGCAACAATGATCATTAAATCAAACTGGCATACATTCACGCAGGATTCCGATGAGTTCTTAGCAATACAATCCAAGTTACAAGATACGATTGATAGGTTAGGAAAACTAGGAGTTGACCCAATGGGAAGAGAGATCGATGTAGATATAGCTTTAAGTTGGCTTTACGAGGTTGTAAGAGATTTGTACGTGGCTACAGCGCGATCGACTGAGAAAAACTTCAATATAAATTCGCCACGTTTTGCTGAAATCGGTGAGTGCCATAAATGTCTGAACAAGATAGTAGGATTGCTAAGCGTGTAAACTTTGGATTTTATTTCGTGATTAACTAAGCAAATTAGCCAACAGTAATTCATGCGCTGGCGCGCACCAGAGTCCATGGAAATAGCGGCATTTAGAGCATGACGTAACATATAACGCTATTTCCAGGGGAGTGTCATCCAGTTAACCATAAGGAGTAACAACCATGGGTCGGAACAAGGATGTATTATTTAGAGATCCAGGTGACGTTTGCGAACATGCCCAAATACGAAAAATGATCTTTGCAGAGTTCCGCGAAAGGATACAAAGCTATGCTGATGCTCTCACATTCCTCCAAGAAAAATTGAGTAACATGAGTATATCGTTCGGTGAACAGAGGAATATGGAATGGTCTGAATGTGCAGATATGATCGCGAGTGTAATTACCTTGAGTGAGTACTTGAAGAAATTCCACGAAAAGACCGAACGACCTGTTAATCCTTCATCAGTCGTTATTCCTTTCCCTCTACCTTTCGTAGTGGCGCTTAAAAAGGCCACCAGGCAAGTTAAACAGGTCAGTCGTCTCCTTAATGAACAGTACGAGGTGATTGAGTCGGACCTGAGTTTGTTGACAGGACAACAAGAGCTTCGAAATAAACTGGAAGAGCTATGCAAAGCATGTAAAGATGTTGTTCTTGAAACGCGCTTCCTACTGCATCAAACGCGTTTTCAAGAAAAGGCTATGTCGTCATCGATCATCCTACATCGTTAGTCTATTTCTTTGTTGAGGAACTGCTATGGGCCTACTTACCAGAGAAGAACACGATCAACTGATTGACTTGCTCTTGAAATTGCCGAATTACCTGAATCCAGTGGTGCGCAATCAGTTAATGTATGGGCTACCTCAATCCCTACAAGGGCATATTTCCTATGATGGAGCTGCAAAGACGCATTTTACCAGTATGGTTGATATTGCTGACGAGAATTCTGCCGAATTATACGATGGAGTCTGGCCTATCATAGAGTTGATGAAACGAGCAATTTTTCAAGCAACTGTGAAATCGCCCATAGGGAATCGGTTACAAGGATTGTTGAATGAGATAGAACGTAAGGCAGCACTACGACAAGTATTTTCTGACGCCTTGATAGGCTTGCCGCCACAGGACGCTTCTAGCCTGGAACGCCTCATCGATCCGTACAAAGGTTTTCTTGAGCCTGTAGACTGGCGGATGGCAATGCATCAGGCAGAAATGGCGACATGTCTCATTACCTTTCAGGGATACTCCCCAGAGGGACAGGGTACGGGGTTTCTTGTAAGGGACAACGTCCTGATGACTAACTTCCATGTAATAGAAAGTGTCTTTCATGGTTCTGTTCTGCCTAAAGATGTCAGGTTCTATTTTGATTATAAAACGTTCAATGGTGTGCTGTTGGGTCCGTGCCCTGAATATACACTTGCACCTGATTATCTCCTGGATTATAGTCAGGAAAATCGCCTGGATTATGCAATGTTATTGATAGATGGCACTCCAGGCTATGACATTGTGGGTGATCCGGCAACTCATTTACAGCGCGGATGGCTTCTGCCGAAGAAGCACGAATTTCAAAGCGGTGAACCCCTGTTTATTGTTCAACATCCAGATAGCGGTACCTTGAGGTTTGCTTTTGATCAAGTTAAGACCGCTGATGATTACCGTATTTTGTATTGGACTAATACAGAGCAAGGCTCTTCAGGTGCCCCATGTTTCACTCTTACCTGGGATCTCGTTGCTCTTCATCAAGGGACGGTACATAGACGGACTGATCCAGAGCGCCCTAATATGGGAATACCTTTCTCTCGTATTCTTGAACAGCCGAGGATCCAGGAGATTTTGAATATCTAATGAGGTCTGGTGTCAGTTCACAAGACACCAGACCTACGCAATCAACTGCAGGTTGCTCGATAATACCTGGGCAGTTAGCTCACGCGGCTCTCTGCTTATAACCGTCTCATTCCGGTTGATGAAAATGTTATCTGGCAAAGATGTTATGCCGTATTTGAGAGCAACCGACCCATCCGCATCCAGCACGGTCGGGTAGGTGATGCCGTATAGCTGTAAAAAGCTGGCAGCATCACTGTTTTTTTCCTGAAAGTCAATCCCCAGGAAGACGACATCTTTTCCCTGCGCTTGCATCCGCTTCCAGGTACTTTCCAGAAGCAGCAACTCCTCCTTACATGGTGTACACCACGAAGCCCAGAAATTCAAGACAACCGGCTTGCCCTTAAAATTTGAGAGCGAAAGCGCACTCTTCCCGGTATCGGGACGCAGCATTGCCAGCTATCTGGCTCTTCGCCATCATCTTCTTCTGGACGCCTCCACACTTCTGGGCGCTCTCACTCTTAATCCAGAAAGACTACGAGAAGGCGGGCATATCCATGCTGCCAGTGGTCAAGGGTAAGGCGGAGACACGGCGGCAGGTCCTGCTCTACTCGCTGCTCTTGCTGGCTCTCACTCTCGTGCTCTTCGCGATGGGCACTATGGGCTACTTCTACCTGGTCGGAGCTGTGATCCTGGGTGGCGGGCTGGTCTACCTCGCGATCCGCCTGAGGCGCGATCAATCCAGGAAGTGGGCACGCACACTTTTCTGGTACTCGAACATGTACCTGGCGGCGATCTTCGCCATTATAGTGCTGGATCGAGTAATTCATTAGGGACAATGATGTGAGCTAGCGATGACTGATTCACACGTTTCTCTCTTAGCGAGAACCTTTAAATCACCCTGGGAAATATGGAAATATGGAAAAATCCTTGACAAACCTTGCTTGTACATGGTATACATGAACTATCAAAGTTACAACCGAATAGAGCAAAAGCCTTGAAGGGACGAGTAACAGTGGTTGTTGCGTCCAGAGAGTGGGCGGCTGGTGGAAAGCCCATACGTCAATACGCTGTGAATAAAACCCTGGAGCTGCGAGAAGAAATCGCAAATGCGAAAGTAGACCTTTGCCGGTTGCCCCCGTAATCGGGCTGGAGTATGTTAGTACTCGACAAGGTTGATGTCGTGAGGCATCAACGAATGAAGGTGGTACCACGAGAGCCATATGGGTCGCTCTTCGTCCTTTCTAGTAAGAGGATGAAGGGCATTTTTATTTGTCCTTCACCTCAGTCAGAACAAAACAAGAACACAACCGACAACCGAATAGAGCAAAAGCCTTGAAGGGACGAGTAGCGTTTCCGGTTGCATCCAGAGAGCGGGCAAGTGGTGGAAAGCCCGTATGTCAACGAAGCGCGAATAAAACCCTGGAGCTGCGAGAAGAAATCGCAAATGCGAAAGTAGAACTCTGCCGGAGGCCCCCGTGATCGGGCTGGAGTACACTTGTACTCAAAGAGGCTAATGCTGCGAGGCGTTGGCAAATGAAGGTGGTACCACGAAATCCGCGTAAAAACGCTCTTCGTCCTTCCCTTGAATGGAGGATGAAGAGCGTTTTTGTTGTTTCACGTAACTATGCGAAATCGAAGGAGGAATACAAACTATGGCACTTTGTTCAGAATGTGATGCAGAGATTACCCTGCAAGGCCTCATGGTTGGAGAAATCATCTATTGTCCTGATTGTAATGCGGAACTGGAAGTGCTGAGCCTGGAGGAACCTACGTTGGCTCTTGCACCCCAGGTTGAAGAGGATTGGGGAGAGTGATGTGATGCGCCTGGCTATTCTAACATCGCGCATTCGCGTAGAAGAGAAATTGTTAATCGATGCGCTGAGGCAGCGCGCAATTGCCTTTGACATCATTGACGACCGTGAATTGCTGCTCGATCTGTCACATCCTGATGAGCGATGGCGCGAGTATGACGCTGTGCTCTGTCGCAGCCTGAGCCAGTCGCGTGGGCTGGTAATACTCCATGTGCTGGAACAGTGGGGGATGCGCGTCTATAACTCGGCTGCTGTGACCACAACATGTAACGACAAGCTACTTACAACGCTGGCACTGCTCCGTGCAGGTATCCCAACACCGCGCACAATGGTTTCCTTTGATCCCCAGGCAACCATTCGAGGTATTGAGATGCTTGGCTATCCCGTCGTACTCAAGCCCACTGCCGGTTCGTGGGGGCGCTTGTTGGCACGCATTAATGACCGTGATGCTGCCGAGGCGGTACTTGAACACCAGGAGACGCTTGGCTCCTATCAGCATCACATCCACTATGCGCAGGAGTATATCAGCAAGCCGTCGCGTGATATTCGCGCCTTTGTCGTTGGAGAGCGTACCATCTGCGCGATCTATCGCACGAGCGAACACTGGGTCACAAAC
>WNFG01007476.1_pt1 | contig 16442 bp, 18 predicted proteins | sample 5400431 | NCBI WGS metagenome assembly WNFG01 (sample SAMN13153346, study PRJNA577476) | soil metagenome | isolation source: 120 cm saprolite under Douglas fir tree site 2 hole 3 replicate 2 | place: USA:California | collected 2015-04-18 | reverse complement strand
ATGGGGCATCCTGTGTTGGCGTCGGTAAAGGCAGCATGAAGTGGAGCGAGGAGGAATTAAAGGTCCTCGAAATTGGCGTGGTCGGTGACTTTGCCCGCGGTTGTCAGGCCGGGGGTATCACACAGTTTTCTCTGCTCTCGGCAGCGGGAAGCACCGCGAAAAGCAGGATTCGTTACGTGCGGGTCATGGGGCTCAAAGAAGAGACGGTTCAAGGGATAGGCTTCCAACGCCTCGCGATTTTTCGTCCGGGAATTATCGCAGGCAATGCTCACACGCCGCGCTATGCAGCTTGGTTGGGGCGTCTGATTCCGGGACCTTTTGGCACAATTGAGCAAGACGATATCGGGCGCGCCTTTGTCGCGGAATTCATCAGCAGCTCGGCCCCAAGCGGGGTCGTGTATCTCGAAAATGGGGCGATGAGACAGAGGTCTCGTACGTCTAAATAGCCCACTATTTACTTAGGGAGCGCTCGGCATTCGGGACCAAGCGACGGTTTTAGATGCCGAGCCACCAGTGTTACGCTCCAATCAGCATCGCAAAGGATGAGCAGCTGATGACCTTGCAAGAGACTGATAGCGCAGCCTCTCGCGAAACGTCTAAGCACCAGGTATTCGGATCGCACGGCCACACTTTGGCAACGCGGTCTCCGCTAGGTGATGCAAATCGACCATCGTCGTTTCAGCGACAGTCTACTTCCGATAGCCAGAACATCCCTAGGCCTTTTGTCGAGGTCGCGAACACCGACCGCGTGTAACAGCGAGTCGGAGATATCGGCCATGATCGAGCCGGCTTCTAGCGATGAACGTACGCGGCCGGGACGATGCAGTAACCGACGATCTCCGGCTGGGGATCGAACCGGTAGACGTGCAACCCGAACGGCTCGTCCGCTCTGACGGACCCGTTGCGGGCGTCGAAGCGGACCGCGATCACCACTCCATCGGCGCCCAGGCCGGAAGCGTAGCCGAGGGGGACATCGCTGGTTCTTGCGAACGAAACGGACTGCGCCCTGTCGGGTGGTGGAAACCGAAAGCCGCCATCGACAATGGATTGAAGGAAGCACCGACCGGTCCCGTGAAAGAAAACCTCCGGATCGCGCTCCAGGTCGTCCGGAAAAATCCGGTAGTTCTGTTCGGCCGGCGTCCCGAACCGGTACTCCCGGAGGTCGGCGAGGGTGATGCGCGCTGCGCCGCAATTGCTCATGAGGAAGCTCCTTGATTTTCAGTGATCGTGTCGTGGCCCTTTTCGACGGTTCCACTGAGCTATTTAGGTTCCGATCGAGCTTGACCGGCGTCCGGCGCCTGGCCGAATGATCCGCGGAGCACGCCCACCGGGCCGGTTCCAGATCTCTAAAGGTTTGCGCATTTCATATATGTAGTGGCTGCGATAAAATTTCGACGGTATATCTTGCGTGCCCAAATTGCCGTCATATGTGCAGGGAGAGGGGTCTCGGCACCGCGAATTTGTCGTGCCATTGATGCGGATTTCGTTATATTTCAACGGGTTGTGAATGATCTTTGAAACCGAATATTTCGTCGAGGTGAGCCGCGGAAGCCGCAACAGCCTCACTGCGGGGGCAATCGGTGGGCGGCGGGGCGGCTGATACGGACGAAGCGTCCTGGGAAACCGTCCCGCAGGCGGCTTCCCATCGCATCGGTCTGGCACTCTCCGGCGGCGGTATCCGCGCCGCCGTCTTCCATCTCGGCGTCCTGCGACGCCTGGCTTTCGAGCGCCTGCTGGAAAGCGTCTCGGTCGTTTCGACCGTCTCCGGAGGCAGCCTCGTTACTGCGGCGATCGTCTCCCAGGCCGGCATGAAGTGGCCCTCGTCGGACGATTATCTCCGATCGGTCTACCCCGAACTCCGCCGACGGATCACCTCCACCGACCTTTTCAGCCTCGGGTCGATCGGGTGGGCCGGCCTGGCCGAGTTCAATCTCCGCCTCGTCCGGAGCAGAGCGCACGTGCAGGCGACGATGCTCGAGCGAGTCTGCGGCGTCTCGGGGCGGCTCGGCGATCTGCCCGACACGCCCCAATGGCTGATCAACACCACCTGCATCGACACCGGCAAGAACTGGCGCTTCTCCAAGCGGGAGATGGGCGACTGGACGTTCGGCCGTCATTACGCGCCCGACGTGCCGGTAGCGCTCGCCGCAGCCGCCTCGGCGGCGGTGCCGTACGTGATCGGCGCGATGTCGCTGCCGCTACCCGACGCCGGCTGGTGGGAGACGGATCCCGCCACCGGCAACCGGATGCGCACAACGACGCCGCCGAAGGCGCGGGTGCGGCTCTGGGACGGTGGCGCCTACGACAACATGGGTCTCGAGGCGCTGTCGAAGCCCGGGCGTGGCCTCCGGTCCTGCGATTTCCTGATCTGCAGCGACGCCTCCGGTCCGCTGCGGCCGCCGGGAAGTTCTCCGCTCGCGGCTCTGTTCCGCGGCAGGCTGTCGAGCCCGCGGCTGTTCGACGTCGCCGGCGACCAGATCCGCGCGCTCCGCAGCCGGATGCTGATCGCGGACATCGCGGCCGGCACCGTCGACGGGGTGCTGCTGCGCATGGGCAACTCGGTGCGCGCGGTCGACGTCAAGACCGGCACGACCCGGCCGGCGACCTTCTACGACGGCTTCCAGACCGACGAGCAGGCCGAACTGGCGCTGCGACATCCGACCGACCTGAAGGCGCCGTCGGAAGCCCAGTTCGACATGCTCGCGCTCCATGGTTTCGAGATCGCCGACGTCACGCTGACGACGTACGTGCCGGCCCGTTTTCCGCAATCGTCGTCTTGGGGAGACCGCACGTGAAAAGCATCCGCACGCGCTTCCGCGCTTATCATCTTGGCTATTCCGGCTCGTCATTCTCCTATTTCGCGGGCGGGCATTTCACGATGATCGAAGGCCGGCTCACCGAGGACAGCCGGCGTCAGGTCGAAATCGAGATTGAGCGCTGCGGCGTCGACGTCGCGGACGTGCTCCACATCACCAGCTGGGACTCGGACCACTGCAACAAGTACGAACTGCCGGACCTGCTGAACCTCATCCAGCCCCGCCGGATCGAGTGCCCGGGTTATGATCCTATCAAGGACTACGGTCACGGCGAAGACTGTCTCGAGATGATCGCCGAATATCGCTCCAGGCGGCGCAACACTGGCTTCGTTCCCGAGGTCGAGCACATCACGCCCGCATACATCGAAGGGCTGGAGCACGCGTCCGCCAAGGCCTTCAAGAACACGTTCTACAATCCGTACCACATCGTCGAGAACGCCAACGACAACTCCACCGTCAAGCATTTCCGAAGGGGTAGCTTCAACGTCCTGAGTCTCGGCGACGTGGAATCCCCGCTGATCGGCGCCAGGCTCCGCAGGTCGCGCATCCTCTGCAGCGAAACCGACATTATGATCCTAGCGCATCACGGCGCCGACAACGGCTTCACCACCAAGAAGTTTTTGAACCACATCGATCCGACGGTGGCGATCTGCTCGTCGAACTACGACAACCAGTACGACCATCCGCGGGAGGAGATCACCGAGCTGCTGCACGAAGAGGGGATCTGGCTCAAGACGACCAAGACCGGAGACGTGATCGTCCGTTCGACGGGCGACCACACGGGCGAATACGAAGTCATCAATCTGATCGCGAAGTCCACCGAAGAATCGTCGAGAAGGTCTTTCGTCGCGAAGAAGGCCGGCATCCTCGACGCCAACGGCGACACGCTGCGCCAGCGTTACGGCGCGAAGAACCGCTACCCGCGCTAGGTCCGAAGGCGCACCATGAAACGTCTCGCGATATTTCTCGACGGCACCTGGAACACGCTCAACAACAACACGAACGTGTTTCGGCTGAAGTCCCTGACGGCGGAGACGGCCGACCAGCGTGTCTACTACTCCCAGGGCGTGGGGACGAAGCGCGGCGAGTCCGCACGCGGCGGCGTCACCGGCTGGGGCATCGACGACGAGATCATCGAAGCTTATACTTGGCTCATCCAGAACTTCGACGACGGCGACGAGATCTTCATCTTCGGCTTCAGCCGCGGCGCCTACACGGCCCGCAGTCTGTCGGGGCTGATCTGCAAGTGCGGAGTTCTTAAGCTGGGCGCGCCGCTGTCGATCGAGCAGCTTTACGCGCGGTATCGAATCTACGACGCGCCGACGATCAGGTCGCTGTTGGGCAAGGCGTTGCCGGAGGATGCGTCGATCGAGGAGCAGTGGCTGACGAAGTATTCGCGCCCGACGAAGGTCAAGTTCGTCGGCGTCTGGGACACCGTGGGCTCCCTCGGGCTTCCCGTGGCGAGCGCGGCGGGCAAGGTCCGCAAGTATCGGTTCCTCGACACGCATCTGCGGCTCGACAACGAGTACGCCTTCCATGCGCTCGCGCTTGACGAACACCGCAAGAACTTCGAGCCGACCTTCTGGACCAGGACCGACAGGGTCGGTCACGAGGGAGCGGCCGAGCGACGGATCGACAGCGTGGAGCAGCGCTGGTTCGTCGGCGCGCACGCGAATATCGGAGGCGGATACGCCAGCGACCCGCTGGCGCAGCGGCCCCTGACGTGGCTGATGGACAAGGCCGCCGGCCTAGGGCTCGTCTTCCGCGACCGGGTCGTGATCGACGTGTCGCAGGTCGTGCCGCCCGTCACGGATTCCTACCGCGAGTTCGCGTGGGGCCTCTACCGCTTCATCAGCCGCCCCTTCTATCGGCCCGTAGCTCTGGCGCCGGAGAAGGGTACGCAGGCCACGACGTCGCGGATCAACGAGACCATCGACGGCTCGGTGTTCAACCGCTGGCGCGCGGACGCGGCCTATCGTCCGCCGAATGTGGCCGCGTGGTCGAAAGAGAAGAGCGTCGACCCGGCCAAACTCAACGGTGCGGTCATGGCGATCGATCCGAAGATTGTCGTGCCATGACGAGCCACCCATCATGATCTGATCGTGGCCTAGAAGTGGGGGTTCTTAGCCTCGAACGAGGTGCCGTCGATGAGATGGAAAGACGCCCATAGTCCGTCCGGAAAAGGTCTCCGGCCCACGATCAAAAGCAGAAACCCCGGAAGATGGTGGGTGGATCGGCGGACCACCTCGGCGATGCTCGTCAGGTCGTTGGAGGAAGGGGAGGGCGTGTCCTCCGGATGGGTGTGCCAGTCGCCGACGTAGTCGAGCCCCCGAGCATGGTGTTCGAAGATTTCCTGCTGTTCGGACGCGCGATGCGGCCAGAACGAGAAGCGGCTCCGTCGATCCCGCGACCGCGGCCCGGTCGCCGTGACGATCTCCCAATCGTTGTCCCTGACCCTCGCGAACAGCTGGCCGCCGGCCTCGCGCTGGAAGAACCGTCGTTGACGGTGCGCATCGAATGTCGCAAGCGCCTGTGCCCCGATCCGGACCGCGATCCGCCCGACCTTGAACGTCAGACCCGACCCGCTCACGGAAAAGACCAGTCGCCGATGAACAAGCCACCCATTTCGCCCGGCTGCCCTCGCGCGGCCACCCAGCCGGAGGCGACCGCTGCTTCCGCTTCCTCGAACGCTACGGCATCCGCAAGCCATGAATGCCATGCCGGCGCGGTTTCGAGCTCGCGCAAGGCGTCGATCGCGAGCCTGACGACGAGAGCTTGGGCGTGGGAGAGTTCGACAGCGCCGAACGTCGTCGACGCCCCGCCGATTCGGGCGGCGGCGGTTTTCCGCCCGCCACGACGGGCAGGCGGAATTTTCCACTCTCGTCGAAGCCGTCGGCCAGCCTTGCGCCCGTGTTGCCGATGAGGACGGCATGCGAGGCGGGTGCGTGCGCCTCCATCCAACCGTACACGGCCGCGGCCTTGTGGCCCGGCTGCGCCAAGGCGTGTTCGACCGACGCGTCGGCCGTCCAGTCGCCGGTGCAGCTCACGACCAGATCTGCCTGCTTCAGGGCCTCGGGATGCTCGCGCGCGAAGGTGGCGAACGTCGTCGCGTAGCCCTCCACGAAGCGGATCATCGGTAGGTCGGCGCAGATGGAATTCGCCAAGGTTTTCGCCTTTCCATGACCGACAGCGCCGCCTCCGAGTTCGTGCCGACGGATGTTCTCCCAGCCCAGTTCCTCGGGATCGACGAGGTGTAGATGTTCGACGCCGGCCTGTGCCAGCATGCGGGCGACGCCGGATCCCAGTGCGCCGCAGCCCACGACGACGATCTTGGCAGCGGCAATCTGGCGCTGCACCCTTTCGGGCAGGCGCGACGACGACGAATCCATTCGCTGGGTGGCGAGCCGCTCGACCTTGAAGCATCCGAAGAGACTTCTGGTCGGGTCTTCTGCGTCCTTGATGCTCTCGCGCATGGCGCGTCGCTTGAGTGGTCGTCCTCCGCGGTCAAGCGGTCGACGGAGGCGCATCGCCGCATAGTGTTCGCGGCCCGAGGGAGCCTTGCCGGCGAGTACGACGAACGCCTCCATGGGGTCGTTGGCCATCAAGCGTGCCAGCAGATCGGTGCCGCCATGCGATCGCGCTTCGACAAGCGCCCAGAGTTCCTCCGCGGATTCCGGATAGCGATCCGGGGCGGGAAGGGGATCGATCGAGATCACCGGCGTTTCCTTGAGCCACTTCGGCGCGGCACCGATCAGGTTCGTGCAGAACCTTCCGGCCTCGTTCCTGCCCGGGAAAACGAAAACCCTTCCTTCCATCAGCGCCGCGCGGCCGAGGATCGATTTGCGGACCCCCTGGGGGCCCGGCATGACTTCGACGCGCAGATCGGACCTGTCGGCCCAGGTCAACCAGTAAAGGCCGAAATCCTCGCGGAAGTCGTCGTCGTGCTGTCTGGTGTCGTTCTCGGTGAGAAGCTGAAAGGCTTCGGCGAGCGCCACCTGGACGGTCCGGACGCGATTGCCGGGCACCGCCTTGGCGCCCATGCAGAGTTTACCGTCCTTCTCGATGTGCGGCTGCGCCTGCGCGCGCGAGTAGCCGACGAAATAGACCCGCGCCACGCTGTAGGGAAAGTCCGCATCGACCTGAATCTCGAGCTCCCGCTCGCGCCATCGCAACCGCCAGCCTTCGACCATGCCGGGCCGCAGCGAGCCGGCGGGCACGCGGCCGACATAGTCGCCGCCGAGCGCGGCGAACCAGCCGTCGAGCCCCGGCCCCTCGGGCGCGTCCGACGGCGCGGCATTAAGCGGAAGGCTCACGCGTGGCGGTTCTCCTTCGCATAGCGGCTCTCGCCCTGTTTGATCACGGCGGGGCCGCTGGCCTTCTCGACCCTCGATTTCTTGGAGGGGTCGGGCTGTTTGGAGAACCAGTCGGTGTTGAACAGGTTGTCCCAGGCTTTCATCGCTTCGTCGTGCGTGCAGTCGAGCTTGTCGAGCACGTCGAGATGCTTCAGGTTCTCGTCGATCTTCTCCTTGAGGAATGCGGTCTTCGCGTCACCGGATTCCGCGATGTTCTCGTCCAGCACAGGATGCCGGATGACGTCGCCCAGGCTCAAAATGAAGCTGATGTTCTTCATTGTCTGCCGGAAAGCCCGGTCGTCGCGTCCGTCGTCCCTGGCGAAGTTATCGCAGACGAGCTTCGAGATCGCGAAGCCGCTCGAGATCTTGCTCGACCAGCCGTAGCGGCTGCGGGCGAAACCCTTCACCAGGCGGACGATCCGCACGAATTGGCCGTCGTTGCCGTCGGCCGTGGCGTCCGGCGATTTGCTGTCGTTCTCGTCCTTGAACCACTTCGTGTTGGCGAGCGGATCGGATGTCCTCCACTTGTCGCCAGCGGCGATCTCGAACCACTTCTTCTCCACGCCGGTGAAGGGATCCGTGGTGCGGTTTTCGCGGTAGACGGGCACGTCGACGTGGTAGCCTTCCTGCTTGTAGTAGACCCGCACGCAGTTGTTCCGGGGTTCGGGCTGGTCGGCGAAGCGCTTGTCCTGCAACGCGTCGCTGACCATCTTCCTGGCGTCCTCGGGGGATTTATCCTCACCTTGATCCTTCTTCAGGCTGTCGCGCTTGAAGTAGACGCCGTCGTCGACGTCGTAGTCGCCGCGGTCGTGCTGGATCATGGTCTTCATCGCGTAGGAGCCCTGCGTGCGCGAACCGATCGCCTTGGGGCTGCCGTTGCGTTCGAGGCCGGACTTGAGCCGGTTGCGGTTGATCTTGGCCTTGCCGAAGATGTCGGCGCGGTCGTCCTTCGACATGCGCACCGCCGCGCGCTCGAAGCCGGCCACCTGTTCGCTGCAGTCCTTCACGTCGTCTCCTCCATCGTCACGCCGGCCTTCGGCATCTCGGACAGGCCCATCATAAGGGCCTTCACCATCCGTCCTTCGGGGTTGTTCGGATCGTCGCAGGCGCTCTTGGCGAGGTCCGCGTCGTTGCTCGCCTGCAGGATCAGGCGGCTCACGGCTTCCGGACGCGCGTCGTCGAGCGCCAGGAATTTCATCATCTCCGCAGGTACGTCCTTGTTCGGGAAACGCAGCCTGCTGACGGGCCGTCCCAGTTCGGTGAGCTTGTTGCCGATGAAGCGCGCCATGTTGTCGAAGGCGAATTCCTGGGCGGTGATGCTGAGGCCTGCTGCTTCCGCACCCATCCTCCAGCGCAAGATCGAGCGGTGCACCTTGTCTGCCGGGATGAGTTCGCCTTCCGGCCGCGAGCAGGTGCCGAGCGAGAAGATTTCGATCGGCGCGCCCTTGGGGGCGCACGCGAGTGCGTCGACCAGCCCCACCATGATAGGATTGTTCGCCCAGAGGCCGCCGTCGGCGAACACCTGCGCGACGCCGTGATCGTTGTTGGGATCGTCGACCGCTGCCAGCGACCGGAAGATCGGGGCGGCGCTCGATGCCATGCATACGTCGACCAGCTTGTAGTGGTCGTCGCGCACGCCGCTCGCAGGCGTCTTCTTGAAGACCCAGGAGCGATGGCTACTCATCAGGATCGCCGGAATGGAAAGCGAGATGCCCCGCTTCGCGTAGACGTCCGCCATGGTCGTCTTCTTGAGCACGCCCGTCAGGGCCTCGCGAAGAACCTTGTCGCCTTCGCGCACGTAGCTTCCGCCGACGAACATCCGCCAGATCGCGCTGAACGTGCCCTTGATCCGGTGTGGAAAGATCTGACGACCGTGGTCGCGGTACATCTTGACGATCTGGCCCATGGGGCGGCCGAGGAACGCGGCGGTATAGATGCCGCGCATGCCGCCGCCGTCCAGGCTCAATACCCGGTACGGTTTGACGTCGGCCGATGCTTCCTCGGCTTCCTCGGCTTTCTCGATTTTTGCGGCCACGCGCGTCTCTATGCGTCTCGAAGTTGATTCATGGTTCGTTCGTCGCGTCATTTTCGCGGTAAGGCAGAAGGCCGCCGCGAGGCTTTGACGAAGCCCGCCGTCTCGCGTCCTCGGACCGTTTAGTCCAAAAGCGCGCGGCAACTCCGAACGGTTTTGGTGGGATCTCGAAAGACTTTAATAAAACTGGCGGTTGAAATGGCGGCGGTCCTTCGCCCCCGCAAGAGCGGGCGTGTCTAACTTTTACTGCGGAATTCCGCGGTTTTTCGATTGACTCAGCTCGGCATCGGCTGCTCGCGCGGGCGATTCGCGGCGTGAGCCGCCCGACATGACCGCCAGCGGCGAGATTGTTGTCGGCCTCACGCTGCGCCGGCGCATTCAAAGAGCTTACTCACGGTCCCTCCACATGGTCGGGACGGCCTGCTCTTTTTTCTTGTACGTGACCGCGATGTAGTTTCCGAAACTGACGTAAGCGATGGCCTCATAGCCCTCGCACTTCAGACAGAACGGCCGAACGTCCTCGTAGGGTTGGCCACAGCGGGCGCACTGTTTCATGGGGTTCTCCATAACGTGCGCTCTCCCGTTGCGGGTAGAAGCGCAACGGGGCTTTTCGGGGCTTTGAGGATCTTCAGCGGAAGAGGTCGAACTGGGGAGGATCGACGATGCCATTGTTCGATTTGAACTTGGCGGTCGTCATGTCCTCGCTTGCCCAGGGGAAGAACAACAACCCGCACTTGGGACAGGGCGAGTTGACGGGTTCGGGTGTTTCGGTAGTCCACTGCACACAGCAGCGGTACCAATTGCGGAAGGCCATAAGTCCTCCGTTGATTTTCAGATGTGAAAGGAAAGGCCCCGAAGGGCAGTGTCGTCAGAACCTTGCGGATCTCAGGCTCTCAACAGGCTTCCTGTCCAGCCTTTGGACGGCTGATAGGGTGGCTTACCCTGCCAGCGTTCCACTCCCCGCTGCTCCGGCCACGGAATTGCTCTGACGAAAAACGTTTCAGATTGTTGGTAGTTAGCGAGCTTGCGATGTAAAGTTGTATACGGCAACAGCAATCGCTCATCGGGGAGGCACTAATGGGAAAGCCGGAAGAACCGTACATCCGCATAATCGTAGAAACCTACCACGAGATCGGCTCAGGGCTGCACGGAGACATCCATGTGCGTCCGATTGCTGGCCAGCAAATTTCACAAGCCCTTCGCGTAAGGTTTCCCAAAGCACTACGACATGCGCACGACATAGGAACGCATTTTCTGGTCTATGCGAAAATCACGGACAAAGAAGGCGGAAACGATTTCGTCCATACAAATCACGCATGGGACGTGGAAGTGCTCGGCAAGCCTGGAGAATACAAGCGCAAGGCCTCCTACTGAGGTTTGCAAATTATTTGAGCGAAGCGATTGAAGTATACGATTTGCGCTCGCAGGATTCTCTCAAGGGGCGGAGCCTGCACCACACCGCAGACGCCCCGCCGATTGAAACGGTGTGGCGGCAAACAATAAAGGGTGTGGCATGTGCGCGACGAGTTTTGGGACGACCTGAAAAAATGGTCGACAGATAAAAAGGAGCATCGGCGTTCGCTGGCTCCGCAATCAATTGAAATTCTGACGACAAGCGGCCTCGCGTTCGAGGTCAAGAACGGCGGCGAACACTACATCGTCGAAGGTAGTCCGGCCGAGAACCGTTACTTCGACCGGCTCGCCGCACACCTGCGCGGCAACTGGGTGCTGTGCCCCATCTATCCCGAGCTACGGGCCGTTGAGCGCTCACATCCCCGCGGCGTGGCTTTCTGGGAGACCGGAGCAGGGATTAAAGGCACACCACTTCTTCGCCGTAGGTCTCTCGAAACGTGCCCACCTTGAATACGACGCCGACCATGACGGCTTCGAGCGTAGACATGGTGTCACCCACGCCGGACTGCTCAAAAAGCAATGGGAAGCGCTGGGGGTGCGTCCAGGCGAGTGGATGTTCCCGCTGCCGGTCGTCGATGTTGAGTTCGCATCTCAACCCGGTGGTGGCTGAAAAAACCAGAGCAATGAATGTCGTGAACATAATCGCCTCCAAAAATGAGGGCGATGCCACCGAACCTCGGCATTGTTGAGGCACTGTTAAGATTTGACCCGCGCTGATTTTGGCGATTCCGATTCGTTCTTTGAGAACGGAATAGAGTCAGACGGTGAACGTCATTTCTTGCGTTTAGTCATTGCCTCAATCGCCTTCGAAAATATCTCGGGCCCTTGCCAAAATGCCAATGTCAGCCCGTAAATTGTCGCTCCGGGATAGCCAGCGCCGCCAAGGACGAGCGAGATAATTCCAGCAACGATGATACGAGAACCCTTAACGGTAGCGAGCTGGTCAGCGATCCGCGAAAGAACCTTAAGCACTTTCTCGCCGGCTTCCTTCATTGCGGACGGAGTCTTTTCGTCTTCGATAGCTTCAAGGTCTGCGGCGATCTTTTGCAGGGAGGCAACGACGTCGCCGGCCGAATTTATCCGTAACGACTGAATTGCATCAGCGGCCTCTTGTATACGCGAAGCGAGCTCGTGGCGCGTCTCGCGCGGGGATGTCTTTTTTGCAGGAAAATTTAAGCCGGGCGCAGTAGGGATTGTTTGAAGGACTTCCCTGATTGCTTCTACAAGGTTCTCGCGCGTCCTTTGCTCAGTCTCGTCGTCAGTTGACTTGTACTGGTAAATAACAAAACGAAAATCCTTGTGGTCGAAAGGTATGGGGTGGTCATTCTGCGCCATCAGAATAGTCGGTAGCTGGGAAGCATGACGCATTCCAAGCTCATAAAAGCCATTGGAGGTCAGTTCAGTGAGGTCTGCGATTACCAAGTCAGCCGACAGAACGTGGTCTAAGAACGCTTGGTTGATCGAGCCGGGCTCTGGTTCGTATTGGTAGTGAATAAGCTCGAAATCAGTGAAGCTCCGCATAACTGGGGCGACAAGTGTTTCAAAGACGACCTTCGTTCCATTGTTTGGAGGGCTATCACCGCGACCCAAAGTCGAGATGTAGACGCAGCTCTTCTCAGCCATGAAATCACCTAATCAAAAGCCCTCCGAAGAGGGCTCGCCCGGCGCCGAGGGGCGGGGGAGGAGGCGCCGAACCTCTTTAAGTTAGCACACGTTATGCGCGAACCTCTAGTGCCTCAGTGAAAGCCTGATTCACCTTCGCCATCATCTCAGCGTTGGGCTGAGTGCCATTGTCAGGATGATAAAGTTTGGCCAGGCGGTTTCTCGCCTGCCGACAATCCTCCCCGGAGCTTCCGGGCGCGATGCCGAGAATCTCCCATTTGGTCTGAGGACGAGGGCCTTCGAGCTGTTGAAGGCCCTTGAAGGCACGCTCCATCATGTCGCTTGCACCCCAACGCTCGATGCCTCTTAGGGCCTCAATCGTCTTTCTGATGCTTTGAATGTTGTCGGCAACGTTGTCCCACTTGTCACAGGCAAAACTCATCTGGTTGCCCTTGTAGGTGAAGTAGACAGCAACGCCTTTGTCGTCCGGTGTTCTGAAGTTGGCGTAGGGTAACCCGTCGTTGCGAAGCGGAATATTTGTCGACAAGACCGGGAGTCGTGCCCCCATTCGAGACAGCTCATCAGACAATCGCGGGTAATGGCGAATTGAGTTTTGAACCGGCTGCGTTCCGGTCTCTTAGTGCGCGGCCAACCCTCGGGCCATTGCAAAGGATAAGCGTCCTCACCCTGGTCAACCACTGCGCCCGCGCATCCTAAGGCTCGGTGGGGAGGTTTATGCCACAGCCGCAGAAATCGTCCGAGTAGTGTTCGCAAAGAAAAAGATCAACTCAAGCAGCTACGTCGGAGTTACGTACAGGCGCCTCACCAAGAGCGCGCATATTCGAATCAAAATTCTTGGGCTGAATTCGATATATTATCACTTAAACGACTACACCGCCGCGTGGCAGAACCGCAACACCCGTCGCGGCAGAAGGCCTCGGACGGCTTGCGCGTCGTAACGGTCGGCGCGTGCTGCAAGCAACGAAAGACAAAACCATGGAGTTCATGCAGACCTATCGACAAATGAACGAGCCAAAGGACCGCGGCGTGATCGAACTGTTTATCGAGCTGGCCCGGCCGCGCCTGCTGTGGCTGATGGGCGCTTAGGGAAGGGCCTGAGATGTGGTGGATTTGGCATGCGTCTATGTTGGCCTTTGGCTGGAGCCCCTGGATGGCTTGGATAGATGCGCGGGGAGAGAACAACGGCGCCTACAAAACTGAAGCTCGGTGTTTAGGGTGAATAGGTCCCGCTCAAAGGCGCTGTAGGACAGCGAAATAACCCCGAGTGCGTGGATATGCTCTCGCCGGCCGGTGAAATATGAAGGCCATTCCTCGGTCATGCTACGGCCATTTCTTTATATCGGGCGATAGCCGCCCCTGTTTCATGTCTTCCCACTCTTCAACGGTGTGGCAGATCGATCCCAACGCGATCTCGCAGTCGCCCTGATGGGCCTCAAACTCGAACTTGCGCTGTTCGTAGGCCGATTTACCGGCCTTGGACTTTAGCTTCTCGGTAAACTTCAGCTTCAAGAACGATGCTAGGGCCATCCGATAGAGGACAGAGGCATAGGACTGGATTGCCCGGTCAGACCTCTTGGTCAGCAGATGTCCTTCCCGAATCTTGTTGCCATGGAGGAAGTCGTTTCTGAACTCATTGAGCTGACCGTAAATCCAACAGGGCAGGTTGGACCGCGGCGTAGTCTTTTTGTGGGGGTAGGGGCTAAACCGCTTTTCCTTGTTTCGCGAGCTGCGCCATTGGATCGAGTTGAGCAGGGTATAAACCTGCTTGTACCCGTTGTTCTTGCCGTATGGCGGGTGAGCAAGGATCTCGAAGGCAGAAACCCAGAGAGCAACGAGGCGGCCTATATCGTATTGGGTCATCTCGGCATGTGCAGGCAAATCGGAAGCCGCGTTCGCCATGTTGAGGGATCGGAATAGGGCGCGGTCCTTCCAGTACGGTGTTTCGGTCGAGAATCGACGCGCCCAACGCTTCAAAAGCTCATTGAGCAGAGCGTCATCGATCATGTTCGGCATGAGCCGACAAAACGAAATCGCGGGTGAAGAATGGCCGTGGAGGGAATTGATGGTGTTTATGCCCGTGACGGCGATGCTTTGCGTAGCGACTTTGTCGTAGTTGCTGTCGAGCAGCCAAGGGTAAAAGCTGAATGTATTCGAGTAGCGCGGGCCGTCCATATAACCACCGAACCGGAGGACGTGCGCCCAGGTCTTTGAGACTGACGCGATCGATATCGCATCCCGGAAGCCGCCCAACGCATCCACCCGCTTGTAGAGAAAAGGCGCGTCATCCCGCACCATGATGGTGCCGGTGCTCAACTTCCTGCCAAATTCGTTCGTGAACCGGTTGAGGTAATCATCGTAATTCGGGTATTTTCTCCTGAGTGCCTTAATCCGGTCGTCGAAGTCCGCGACGAAAGCTATTCCGTCAATTTCTATCGGGTTCTGGGGCAGGACGTTCGGCATCGCGAACATCGGTATCCACTCAAGCGTGCTCATGGCTGGGGAACGTCAAAAGCCATCACAGTCAGCACAAGCTCCCTGTTCGCATCCTTGGGATTGGAGAATGTGTAGCGGAAACGGGTCTCACCCAGCTTCTCTGGCCCTTTTTTCTTATTCGGGTGTGTTTCCGTCGTCTCAAGAATTGACTTGAGGACGTTGGAAAAATCCTTATTGCGATTAAAGATGACAACCGCAGTTTTGGTATCACGCCAGCTCAGGTAACCCAGAAGCTGGTCAATCGTCTCAAGATAAGCCTTTGGTCCGCCCCAGAACTTACACTCCGCGATGAAGATGTTTTTGCCCTCGACGCGCACAAGAATGTCGGTCTTGCCTTCATAGTTGAACGTCTCGCCAGTCGCAGCGCCCTCAAAGCGGCCGTTCAACTGGACAAGAAATTGTTGTCGGATATCCTCCTCGCCCATTTTGGCAAATGAGGTCGGGCTTCTTTCCATGACCAGCGTCATGCTGTGCATGATGTCGAGAATTTCGTTATAGATCGCGCCGTCCATCGCCGGTTCGGGCTTGAAAGGCGCCGTGACCGGAGTTGCCTGGCGCTGAACGACATTCTTCCGCGTCACGGGGGCAACGTAGGTCTTTGGTGCGTCGGGACGATGTTTTAGAGGGAAACCCAAATTCGCGACGAGGTTCTGGTCGCCCAGGAGTTTTGCTTTGCGCGCCTCAACCGCTGATCTGACCTGGCCTTCGAGGTTGGCATTGAAGCCATCGACGCTTTGACGTTGCCAGCCGAGATATTTTTCGATGGAATCCAGAACGCCGTTCAATTGTCTTTTTACCGCTGCCGGATCGAGCTGGCGGCCGGAGAAAGAGATTGTCAGCTCGTTGCCATCGTAGGCTGCACTGGGTGGCATACTGTCGTAGGTCGTGGGTCGTACCCTGAAGAAGTCACGATTACCCGAATAGGGAACGTGCAGAGTGATTACCGTGCCCATCACGAGCGGGTGACGGCCCGGCAAGCCATAGTCGTCGGCAAAATCACGAGACCTGACCTGTGCCTCCTGCTGATCGGCATGTGCCTCGTCGCGGCGGATAACAGGGACTTCCATCCTCAGCCGGTCAACTATCTCGGCGACAATATCGTCCGTGGGTCTGCTCAGCAGAGTGTTGGATTGAATGGCCTGGACCATCGAACTGATCTGCTTCGGTAATTCATAGCCATGGGTGCCCCTCCAAGACGTGATTACCAAATTCTGCTATTAGCTGATCGCAAATGGATTTGTTGCCCACAGATTTCAACCTGTGTTCTAATGGGGCGTGGCGAAGAAGACTGCGCCTGTCGAAAAGACCTAAGGCGGGGCTCGCACTGCTTTCACAGATGAGCAGATAGCTGAATTCAAGGCCAAGCTCCTCGAACTCATTCCCCAGGGTAAGACACTCCGGCAGATTCTGGCTGAGCCGGGCATGTGCAGCACGACGTATCTGTTCCGGGAGCTGTTGCCGAACGATAAGGAGTTCAGCGAGCAATACGCGCGCGCGTTCGAATTGCGGAACGAATATTGGGCTGAGGAGCTGGTTGAAATTGCCGATGACGGCAGCAACGACTGGATGGATACGAAGTGGGGGCCGAAGTTCAATAAAGAGGCGGCCTCTGGGCGGGGAGGCGACCTTCCAACCGTGGCTTCCATGCGTAGTTTTTCAAGACCAACATTGCAGAGGCCCGTAGATTTCGAACGTTTGTAATGGAGTTTGGAG
>WNFG01002169.1_pt1 | contig 16456 bp, 14 predicted proteins | sample 5400431 | NCBI WGS metagenome assembly WNFG01 (sample SAMN13153346, study PRJNA577476) | soil metagenome | isolation source: 120 cm saprolite under Douglas fir tree site 2 hole 3 replicate 2 | place: USA:California | collected 2015-04-18 | reverse complement strand
AGCATAGCCAACGTGAACGTTCAACGAACGATCACTGTGAGTCCCGCATACCAGTGGCGTCTGCGGATGCGCAGCGCAGTGGACGCCTCCGAGCCTCTATTTATAATTTGACACGAACCCAACGCTCCATTAACGTCTCGGCCCACGCCCTGGTCCAATATCCCCAGAAATCCCGCCCTTGAGGAGAGTCCATCGAAAAGTACGACGTTTGGAGCTGTGCGTTTTGCCTTGCTTAGTTGTGCTCGCGTTCTCGCAGATGTGCGCCTTCGCGCAAACAACCACGTCCACCACCAGCAGTTCGCTTGCTTCCGTTCCACCTGTTGCGAATCCCTGCCCGCGATCAGCGGCCGGCAGCGTCATACACCAGCCGGCGCTGTTCAGTCAGAACGGCGTGCTGTCCGTCCAGTTTTCTTATCAAACTACAACCGACTCCGCGGGCAGAAATCTGTTTTGCTTCATGACCCCCGGCGGCCTGGAAAACCCCACGCTGCACGTGAAACCGGGCGATCACCTGGTCATCACGGTGACCAACAACACGCCGGCGGGAGCCTTCGACATGACCATCAATGCGCCCAACTGCGGGCCCGGCGGAATGAATATGACCCTGTCGTCGCTCAACATTCACTACCATGGCACCAATACCTCTCCCACGTGCCACTCCGATGAAGTCATCAAGACGCTCATCAATTCCGGCCAGACTTTCCAGTACAACGTAGCCTTTCCGGCCAACGAGCCGCCGGGGCTTTACTGGTATCACCCACACGTACACGGAATTGCCGAGCATGCGCTGCTCGGTGGCGCTTCCGGAGCGCTGGTCGTCGACGGAATCGAAGACATACAGCCAGCGGTGTCGGGTCTGCGTCATCGCATCCTGATGATACGAGACCAGGCGACCATCCAGAGCCTGCAGACGCCGCCCGTGACCGAAGGATCGGGTGGAGACCCCAACGGAGTTCCTTTCCAGGATCTCACCATCAACAATATTACGACCAACACCCTCACCGACACGACCAAGACTCCGCCCACCACCGGCTACACGCCTGCGATCCTTCACATGGAACCCGGGGAAAAGCAGTTTTGGCGCGCATCCAACTCGACCTCGGACACCGTACTCGACCTGCAAGTGCAATTCGACGGCGTGCCGCAAACCGTTCAGTTAGTGGCCGTTGACGGCGTGGCGGTGAACTCGCAGGACGGTACGCAGCCGGGTGGATTGATTGCCGTGAATCACTTCCGGTTGCCGCCCGCTTCCCGGGTAGAGTTCCTTGTCAATGCGCCCCCTTACAGCGTTAGCTTGGCGCAACTGGTGACGTTGAATATCCTGTCGGGAGCAAACGGCGACGATGCTCCCAACCGGCCGATATTCAACATTCAGTTGCTTTCCGCTGACACGGACGAGCCGGCAACGGATGATCACGTGGGCCAGTTCACGACGTTGAATCCCAACCAGAAGCGGTTCGCTGGCCTGGCAGCCGCCCCCATTGCCGCAAAACGAGTCGTGTTCTTCAACGAAATCCAACCGACACAGTTCTTCATGGACGTGCAAGGGCAGCCGGAAAAGCTGTTCGATCCGAACGCGGCTCCGGCCATAACCGCCATGCAGGGAACAGTGGAAGAGTGGACGGTGGAGAATCACACGCTGGAGAACCACGAATTTCACTTCCATCAGCTTCACTTCCTGGTGGAGTCGCAGAACAATTTTGCGATCAACAGTGACCAACCGGCGCCGGGAATCCTCGGCCAATACCTGGACATGATCGAAGTTCCTAACTGGGATGGCAACACCGCCCATCCATTTCCCAGCGTCACGCTGCGGATCGACTTCCGTGGAAATGATGTTGGCATTTTCGTGTTTCACTGCCACATTCTGGGGCACGAAGACCTGGGGATGATGAACATCATTCAGGTGGTTCCAGCGACCTCCTCGGCTGCCAGCACACCCAAGAAAATAATGGCTTCGGCCAAGACACAGACTTCGAAGAAATGCACGGGTCCGGCAAAGTCGACCGCTGCTCCCGCCGCAACCGCGGCAGGCATGCAGATGAAAATGAAGTAACGTCACGAAACCTCGCGAACGAAGGTGAAGGGCGGGCGTTGCGGTTCTTGAACGCCGGGTGGGCGGCTACAAGTTCCGCGCGCTCGCCTTCGCTTCACTTGGCAGGCTCATGGCGTTCGCCCTGGCTCGCGCCACACCGGCGAGCGGGGAGTTCAGGTGTTGCATGGAGGTGAGTTCGCTGACGCCGGCGCGGAGCCGCTTGGCGGCAACGGCGGAGGCAAACAGCGCGATGGCGGTGATCGCGACGACCATGGACAGGCGATTGCGGCGGGAGGATTCGGAGGCTGACGCGGAGGGAAGAAGCGCGCCGACGGCCAATCCCATGACGAGGCCGCCGACATGGGCGGCGTTGCTGATGCCGGGAAGCGCGCCGAAGGCCAGATTGTAGAGGATGAAGGTGCCGAGGCTGCTGAGCATTTTGCTGTTGATTTGGAGATTTGCAGCAGTCTTTTTCAAATACACGAACGAAACGAGAACGCCGGCGAGGCCGAAGATAGCGCCGGAGGCGCCGGCGCCGGCGGCCCGCGGATGCCAGTAGACGCTGGCGATGCTTCCGAAGATGCCGCTGGTGAGATAAGCGAAAAGGTAGGAAAAGCGGCCGAGGACGCGCTCGGCCGCGCGGCCAAGATTCCAAAGGCACCACATGTTGAGGCCCAGGTGAATGAAGCCGAAGTGGACAAACATGCTGGTCACCAGGCGCCACCACTGGCCGCCGAGCGTGAGTGGTCCAAAATCCGCTCCGAACTCGATCGCTTGCTGTGGAGTGGGGCTGACGGCGGAGACTCCACGAAGCACCATGACCGCGAACACCAGCACGCTGGCTGCGATGAGAGCGATGGTGACGGGAAATGCGGGGAGCGAGAGCGTGTCAGTGCCTGGGGGCGACGAGGCACGAGTGGTTTGTGCGCGCTGCTGATCGCAGGCGGGGCAATTGAGAGATGAAGACGAATCGCCGAAGTCGCGTTCGAATTCCTTGCCGCAGGTGGCACAGCGCTGGAGGGACATGAGAGGGAAATGTTAACAGGTTTTCCGGAGAAGCTGAATTCGCGCGAGACGGCTCAATTCAGAAGAAATCTGTTTCACGGCAGGGCTACTTGAGCCGGCCAATCATTAGCCGCTTGCATCTTTTATGTCTTCACGCGCTCTCCTTAGGGCGTTGCTTGATTCCGATTTGGCGTTGGAATCGGGTTTCAGGAGATCGACGGACCTGAGGAGGCCCATCGCTTTGCCGCCTGAGGGACCAGCGCACGAATCGGCAACGGGCTTGGGTTTCACGCCAGTCACATCCCATTTCAAGCAAGAGAAGTCGATTTGCAAGCTGTGGCTGACGCGGAGGGAGGCCACGCACTCGGCCAATTCCTTAAAAGCCGAACATGCGTCCTGCAAATCTCTACCTTGCGGCAAGATTCCTTGAACCTGCAACTGATGCGTTAATTTAACTTCCAGGTCGCCATCGGAAGCCAACTGGTCGTTTGCCGATTTCGGGCCGCGCTTGAACAATTTGGCAGGATTATATTTCTTAGGACTGTACCAGGGGTCAGACTGCGCGGCGGCGGAAAGGGAACCGAGAAAGAAACACAGCGCGGCTGACGAAAGTGCGATTGAGTAGCGGCTCATGCGCGCCTCTCCGAGGGCTGGGAGGACTATCCAATTCATACCGCAAAACTGGCGCGTGTGTCGAGTGGTTGCGGTCTCTTGCGGGTGGGGAGCGAAGTCAGTGAATTTGCTTGGTTTTGCGGGACATGTAATCCATAAGGAGATATTGGCCGAGGGTGTAGGGAGTGGTGAAGTAGGCCTTGCCGCGGCACATGGCGGTGATTTTCTGAACGAAGTGGACGAGGGAGTAGTCGCTGGCGAGCATGAAGGTGTTGATCATGATGCCGGCGCGTTTGCACTTGTTGACTTCCTCGAGAGTTTGGCCGACGACGAAAGGGTCGAGGCCGAAGGCGTTCTTGTAGATGCGGCCGTCTTCGAGCGTGAGGGCGGAGGGTTTGCCGTCGGTGATCATGACAATCTGGCGCATGTCTTTTTTCTGGCGGAGAAGGATGCGCTGGGCGAGGCGGAGGCCTTCGCGCGTGTTGGTGTAATACGGGCCGACCTGAACCCGCGCGAGTTCGCCGAGGGGGACTTCTTCGGCGGAATCGTGGAAGAGGACGAGACTCAGGGTGTCGCCGGGATATTGAGTGCGAATGAGATGAGAGAGCGCCATGGCGACGCGTTTGGCGGGTGTGAAACGGTCTTCGCCGTAAAGAATCATGCTGTGGCTGCAATCGAGAAGCACAACCGTGGCGCAGGAGCTGTGATATTCGCACTGATGGACCATGAGGTCGGAGTAATTCATCTCGATAGGGACTTTGGCGCCTTCGCGGCGAACGGCGTTGAACAGCGTGGCGCTGATGTCCATGTTGAGAGTGTCGCCGAATTCGTACGGGCGTGAGACGCCGCCGGATTCGACGCCGGTCGAGAGGTCGCGCGTGTCGTGGCGGCCGAAGCTGCTGCGGCCGAGCGAGCCGAGCAAGTCCTGCAGCGTTTTGAATCCAAGAAAATCGATGGTCTTGTCGGTGATTTCGAAGCGCGCTTCGGGCTGGCGTTCGTGCGGCTGGCCGAGCTGGCCGCGCGCGGAAGTTTGCGGCGGCGGCGTAATTTGCGGCGGCTGCTGCGGATTAATGAAGCCTTCGTTGGCCAGGCGTTCCGTTATTTTATCGAGGAGATCTTTGACGGCCTGGCTGTTCATGGCGCCGGGATCTTGGAGCATTTTGCGGAGCTCTTCGCTCATGGCGTCTTCGGGCAGCAAGTCGCCTTCTTGCAGGGCGCGGAGAATGGCTTCGCGGAGGGCCTCCATGGAACGCTCGGGGTCCATTTGGGCAAGACCGTAGTATTGGGATTCGAAGCCGCTTTGGAGGAAGAAATTGCCGAGGCGTTTGATGAGTTCTTCGAGGTCGATGGCGTCGGCGGGTTCGCCTACGTATTTGCCGTAGCGGATGAATTTCATAGCGAGTGCCTAGGGCGGTCGACAGTTGACAGTCGACGGTTGAAAGTGAAGAAGAAAAGTGTGTGGCTCGGCATGCGCCTGTAGTCGGGGCGGGTGGGGTAAGTCCCGCCCCTACGCCATACGGAGCGAGAGGCGGGGGCCGGAAAAGCGGGAGCTACGCTCCCGCACTCCAAAGTTGGCGCGAAATTGAGCTTCGAAGGCATCAGTTGAATTGGCGGCGCGGGGGGCGGGGCGGGCCTTCGCGCGAATCGCGTTGATCGGGTTGTTTGGGCTTTTCGGCGTAATAGCCACGCTCTTCGCTGCGGCCGATGCGACGGTGGGCCCACAATCCTTCGAGGATCATTTCGGCGGCCGCGGCGGACCCCGCATCCTTGCGATCTTTAACGCCGAGTCTGTCGATGTGCTCCATCAGGCCTTGGATTTTGGAAAGCTGCTGGCAGCGCTCGGTGGTCGTTGCCAAGTCCGGGAGCTTGAGTTCGCCGCCTAGCTCAAACCATTGGATGACCGGCTGGAAGTTGATGTCGGTGAAATGCTTGCTGAAGACGCGGCCGACGGCGGCGCGAATGAGTTCGCGAGCGATGGTGTCCGCGCCCTTGAGTTCACCTTCGTACTCGAGTTCCATTTTTCCGGTGATGGCGGGAAGGGCGGCGTAAACGTCGGCGACGCGGGCGACGACGGATTTTTCACCGTTGCGAGCGGCGCGCTGCTCGGCGCTGCTGACCAGGCTTTCGAGCGTGGTGATGGGTAGGCGCTGGCTAACGCCGGAGCGGCGGTCGACGCGCTTGTCTTCGCGGGCCTGGAAGGCGATTTCTTCGACGACCTGGCGAAGATAGGGCGGGACTTCGATTTTCTTGCCGGAATCGCGGCCCACCCAGGCTTCCTGGGCCGTGATGGTCATGCCTTCCTCGACGCTGGCCGGATAGTGGGTGCGAATTTCGGCGCCGATGCGGTCTTTGAGCGGGGTGATGATTTTTCCGCGCGCGGTGTAGTCCTCGGGATTGGCCGTAAAAACCAGGAGCACGTCGAGGGGGAGGCGCAGCGGGTAGCCTTTAATCTGGATATCGCCTTCCTGCATGATATTGAAGAGGCCGACTTGAATTTTACCGGCAAGATCCGGGAGTTCGTTGATGGCAAAGATGCCGCGATTGGCGCGCGGAAGAAGGCCGTAGTGGATGGTGAGTTCGTCGGAGAGGTCGCGTCCGCCGCGGGCGGCGCGGATGGGATCGACGTCGCCGATGATGTCGGCCATGGTGACGTCGGGTGTGGCGAGTTTTTCGACGAAGCGATTGTCTCGGGGCATCCAGGAGATGGGAGTGCTGTCGCCATCGGCGGCGATTTTTTCGCGGCAGGCGCGGCAGATAGGCTTCAGGGGATCGTCGTTAATTTCGCAACCGGCGACGACGGGCATTTCCGCATCGAGCAGGTTGATGAGGCCGCGGAGAATGCGGCTCTTGGCCTGGCCGCGCAAGCCGAGAAGAATGAAATTGTGGCGGGAAAGCAGGGCATTGACGATTTGTGGGACGACGGTGTCTTCGTAGCCGTGAACGCCGGGGAAAAGCGATTCGCCTTTTTCAATCGCCCGGAGAAGATTGCGGCGGATCTCATTTTTGACGGAGCGCGACGCGCCGCTCGCATCAAAATCGGGGATGCGCCTGAGCTCGCCGAGGTTGCGCGGTTTAGGGTGTCCTGAAGAGTGCATCGATGTGCTTGCCGTCATGGGTTCCCGTTCCGCGAGCCGGCCGCGCCGCCCCGCCCAAGGCTAATTCAATCCGTTGCCTGCGGCGCGCTGGCGTGAAGCCCCCGCCTTCTGTAGATGCGGCGCCCACTCGCGAAGGTACGCTACCAAGCGCTCCTGGCGGTCGGCTTCCGAGCGCAGCTCGAGGATTTGCTGCTTCCACAATAGGTCCATCGGAAGCCTGGCGGCAACCAAATAAGAAAGATTCTCAGGCACGCAGCCTTCGAGATTCTTCGGGTAGTCGTCGAAAATCAAGGTGTGGCAGGCTTCGAAGAGCTCCACCAGTTCGCGCTGGACGCGCGGAGGGGTGGCAATCTCCCGATCCTCGAGGTAATCCACGTGACCTTCGAGGAGCGGGTTCTGCTGGAAGAGTTCGACAACTCGGAAGGGGGCGCGGCCGACGGTGAGAATGTCTAGGCGGCCGTCGTGATAACGTTTGGCGACGTGCAGAATTTCGGCGGTGCAGCCGACCCGGGCGAGGCCCTTGGGAAGAGAAAGGAGCATGCCGAACTCGGACTTGTCTTCGAGACAGTCTTTCACCATCTCGCGGTAACGCGGCTCGAAAATATGCAGGGGAAGCTCCGCGCCGGGAAGGAGGACGACGTTCAGAGGAAACAGCGGAATGCGATCAGGCCGCATGGGTCCCAGAGGACATGATACCAGAGTCGGTGACTGGAGACGTGACTGGCAGGAGGTCGAAAGTCAAAAGTTGAAAGTAAAACCAAGGGATCCACCGCCAGTCTCTTGCTTGCCGTGATCTGCCTCGAGCTAGGCGCTCCCAGCGGAAGGGCGGTAGGTGGCGCAAGAGGCTGCACGCCGCGCAGTTCCGTCTAGCGAAGAATACCCACACCCCCTACTTCTAAGAAAGAGTGCGGTACTGCCTGATTCTAAAAGGCTTGCTTTTCACTCCTTGTTGAAAGAGCTAGAGGAACAGCAAAAGAGCACAGAGGCACGCCGTATACCCCCCGGCATTTTGCAAGAATATCAAAAGAAAAGACTTACGAAATTTGCAATTTGTAAGTGATTGATTTTAAAGGATAGGTTTTTGGTTGTTGGGAGCTGGTATTGGCAGAATCGCGAGCCCCTCAGGAGGAAAAGCGGGAGCAAGCTCCCGCACTCCAAACGCAGTTATCTACAAAAGTAAGTATATCATGAAAGCAAAGACAATCAAGGAAGACTTTACGATGTTGCGCCGGCTCAGACCGGACTATCGAATCGGACTGGTTGAGAGACGAGTTCGTTAGGAGAGTTCGGTCAGGAGGGCTTCCATTTCGGAGCAGGAGTGTTGGTCGCCCTTTTTCGCGGCGGCGGCAATGCCATTGGAGAGGACTTGTTTGGCTTCGGCGGGGCGGGATTCGCGGGCCAGGAGTTGGGCGTACATCAGATAGGCAGGGACGTAGTCGGCGTGGCGGTCGAGGAGAGTTTGAAAATGGGTGACGGCGGCTGCGGGATCGCCGCTGTTCATGCACTCCATGGCCAGGCCGTAGCGGGAGAAGGCGTCATCGGGCTTTTTGGCGACGAACTCTTCGAGCATCCGGCGGCGGGTTTTCTTTTGGTCGGTCATGGTGGCGTCTCGTATTATACGTGTTGAGAGGGAAAGACAAGGAAGGGAAGTTGACAGTCGAAAGTTAGAAGAAGATTGAGACTTGGGTGAACCGGCGGGAGATCTGCCCGGCCACGGTGCGAGGAGCACTGAATAAGGCGCAATTGATCGAGCGGCAGGCGAAGCCGGTGAGGAGAAAGGAAAGAAGAGGATAACGCAGAGACGCAGAGATCGCAGAGTTACGCGGAGAGGCGGAGATACGGATGAAGTGGAAAAGCAGCGAGAATCAGGGACACGGAATTAAGCTGCCTGGGAAGCCGGTGAGCGCGTCGCGGTCGGAGATGACGGAAATCGTCTTGCCGGCGATGACAAATCCTCTGGGGAAACTTCTTGGGGGACAGGTGATGCACCTTGTGGACATGGCGGCGGCGTTGGCGGCGCACCGGCATTCGAACAGTTACGTGGTGACGGCGTCGGTGGATTACATAGATTTTCGAAACCCGGTGAATCTGGGCGAAATCGTGAATTTGAAGTCGCAGGTCAACCGCGTTTTTCATACTTCGATGGAGGTAGGCGTGGAGGTCTATTCCGAGAATGCGATGAGCGGAGAGCGAAAGCATACGACGACGGCATACGTGACGTTCGTGGCGGTTGACGAACATACGAGGTTGCCCAAGCTCGTGCCGCCTCTGATCGTGAAGACCGCGGGCGAGCGGCGGAGGTATCAGGAAGCGGCGGAGCGGCGGAAGACGCGCTTGGCGCTGCGCTATGGGACGGATTCGGGAAACAGAAAATAGAAATTTGGCGCATAGGCCAAACTTCCATTACAGATGCTTGCGCACGTCTTCGGCGACTGCCAAGGCCTGATCTACACAAGAGCCGATGGCAGGGCCTTGCAAATAATTGCCGATCAACCACAGCCCAGAGAAGCGCGAACATGATCTTGCCACTGCTGCCAAGCGGTCGGCGTGACCGAGATTGTACTGGGGCAGGGCACGCGGCCAAATGGTGACATTGGCAAGAACGGGGGCGTTTGCAATGGAGAGCAGGGGAGAGATTTCACGGTGGACTAGGCTCGTGAGTTCTTGAGGCGCCAACGTTGCGGCTGCCGAATCGGTGGCGCCCCCTACAAAGCTGGTTAGGAGCGCTTGGCCTTCGGGTGCGCGACCACGGAAGAGAGATGAGTTCCAGACGGTGCCGAGGACGCGGAGCCCGGCGGAGCGTGGAACGAGGAAACCGAAGCCGTTCAGAGAGTGGCCGACATCCTTCCGGCGATAACCGAGAGAGACGACGGCGACAGGAGCGTATTCGACAGGACTGAGCAGAGAGTCGAATGACGAATCGAGTTGGGCGAGAAGTTTTCCCGCGATGTCCGTGGGCGTCGCTAGGATTACCGATCCCGCGGAAACGGATTCTTCACCGCCGCGGCTTTGCAGGCGGACGGCGAACGAACCGTCTTGTTGGCGAGAGATTTCTGTTGCGGAGGTTTCGGTGTGCAGCGCTGGGCCGAGTTTATTTGCCAGCGCGCGCACGTGTGTTTCGTTGCCCTGACGAAACGTCAGCAAGGTCGGACGCTCGCGGGGGCCCTTTCTGGATTTAGCGAGGCGGAGCATGCCGCGAACGATGCCACCAGTGGCGATCTCGGCTTCATAGAGTTGCGGGAAGGCGCTGCGCACACTGAGATGTTCGGGATCTCCGGCGTAGATGCCGGAAGCAAAAGGGCCGACGAGGCGATCGAGGAGCTGCGCTGAAAATTTTCTGCGAACGAAATCTGCGACGGACTCGTCGCCATCGGGAGGAATGCTTTTCCCCAGGATATCCCGCATGAGAGCCCACTTGGTTGAGCCGTTGATCAGCGAACTCAGGAAAAAGGCCGGAGGGCTTAGTGGCACGGGGCGGAGCTGGCCGTCGATCAGGACATAGCGGGGTGCGCGTGCTGGAGCTTCCAAGAGTTCGTTCGAAATGCCGAGTTCCGCGCAAAGCTCGCGGATGGCAGGTGTGCCGCTGAAACTTTGCGGCCCCAATTCCAAGAGGAAGCCGTCGCGCATTACGGAATGGATGACGCCACCGGGGCGCGGGGAGGCTTCGACTAGTTGTGCGTCGATGCCGGCTTTGCGCAAGGCGTACGCGCAGACGAGGCCGGAGACGCCGCCGCCGACCACCAGCGCTGGGACATGACGAGTCACGGGCTTGTGAGCATCCTCACAGGATCAGAGCGTTTTAGAAAAGAGCGGCTTGGCGATGAGCTGCTGTTTTTCAAGATAAGGGTCGAAAACCATGGCCAGATTGCGGATAAAAATGCGGCCAAGCCAAGTGGCGCGGATTTCCCCGCGATCGAGGAGCACCAGGCCGTCCTGGCGGGAAGGCTCGAGGCGGGGAAGTTCTTCGGCGAAATGCTGGTCAAAATCGATGCCGAATTCGCGTGAAATCTCGTCCTTGAGCACGATGGTGTGGCAGAGCAGGCGGCTGATGACGGCGCGGCGAAGACGATCCTCGTTAGAAAGCTGATAGCCGCGCATGGTGGCGAGGCCGCGTTCGGCGACGGCTTTTTCCCAGGAAGGAATGTCGCGGAAGTTTTGCGCGTAGGCGTCCTGAATGCCGCTGATGGCGGTGATGCCCATGCCGTAGAGGTCGGCGCCGGCTTTGGTGGTGTAGCCCTGAAAATTGCGGTGGAGGGTGCGGTTTTGCTGGGAGACGGCGAGCTCGTCGCCGGGCTTGGCGAAATGGTCCATGCCGATGTAGAGATAACCGGCTTCGAGAAACTTGAGCAGCCCCACCCGAAAGATTTCAAATTTTTCCATGCCTTCCGGGAGATGCGCGGCGAAGGAGCCTTGCTGCTTTTTCAACCAGGGCACGTGGGCGTAGCTGAAGAGGGCGATGCGATCCGGGGCAAGTTCGAGAATTTGATCTACAGTGTGGGCGAAAGTGACGGCCGTTTGGTAGGGAAGGCCGTAAATCAGGTCGACGTTGATGCTATCGAAGCCGAGAGCGCGGGCGGCGAGGAGGAGATCGCGGGTCATTTCGTACGGCTGGATGCGGTGCACGGCCTGCTGCACATCGGCATGGAAATCTTGGATGCCCATGCTTAGACGGTTGAAGCCGAGCTTGCGGAGGGTTTCGAGATGCTCGCGGGAGGTTACGCGTGGGTCGACTTCGATGCCGATCTCACCGTCGGGGTCGAAGTGGAAATTTTCTTTTGTGAAGGTGAATAGATCTTCAATCTGCTCGGGCGTCAGGTAAGTGGGCGTGCCGCCGCCCCAGTGGAATTGGACTACGGGGCGGTTCTTCGAGACGCTCTGGCTGATGCGCTTCATCTCCTGCTTGAGAACGTCGAGATAGGGCGGGGCGATGCTCTTGTTTTTTTGAATGACGACGTTGCAGGCGCAAAAGAGGCAGAGACTTTCGCAGAAGGGAATGTGCATGTACAGCGAAACGGGCGTTCTGACGCGCTCGGCTTCTTCGTGCACTCGTTGCAGATCGGTTGGGCCGAAGGCGTCGTTCCAAACGGGCGCGGTGGGGTAGCTGGTATAACGCGGCCCTGGGCGATTGTATTTTGCGAGGAATTCCTCGCCGACGTGGAGTTCGCCGCGCATTTGCTGGAGGCTGGGAGGTGCGAGGGTCATACGCGGCAGTTCCTAGCGCGCCTGGGCGACGGGCCTGACATGCTGAATCAGCGCCCGCTGGCCCGTTTCGATGAAGATCTGGGCATTCTCCACCGGCGTATTTTGCAGGATGCCGTGGCCGAGGTTGAGGATGTGGCCGCGGCCAGCCAGGGAACAGATGGTGGCTATTGTCACATCGCGGATTTTCTCGGCAGGGCCCAAAAGTACGGCCGGATCGACGTTTCCTTGCAACGCGATCTTTGGACCTAGCATTTTTCGAACTTCTGCCAAATCCACGCGCCAATCGATGCTAAGGACGTTCGCGCCGGAGCGTGCCACGGCGGGGAGCAAATGTTGCGACGCTTTTGTGTAGTAAATCACTGGGACCGAGCCGCCGAGGGCCGCGGTGATCTCTTGGACGGCGGGAAGCGCGAAGTCTTCGTAGTCCTGGAGATTCAGTTCGCCGCACCAAGTATCGAACAATTGAACGGCGGTGGCCCCGGCGGCGATCTGTGCTTGGAGATAGGGAATGCTGGCTTGCGCGATGCGGTGAAGCAGCTCGCGGAAGGTATTCGGCTCATGGTAGAGGAAGTTCTTGACGGTGGCGAATCCTTCTTTGGCTTTGCCCTCGACCATGTAACAGGCAAGAGTCCACGGGGCGCCGGCAAAACCCAAAACGGGGACCTCTGGACCGACGGACTTGACGATGCGGCGGATGGTTTCTGGCAGGAAGCCGGTTTCCAACTCGGGGTCGAATATTTTGAGGCGATCGACGTCGGCCTTGGAGCGGACCGGATTGGGCAAGTTTGGCCCGGCATCGCCGAGTTCCAACGGCAGGCCCATGGCTTCGGCGGGGATCAAAATGTCCGAGAAGACGATGACGGCATCGACGCCAAGCCTGCGGAAGGGCTGGAGGGAGACTTCGACGGCAAGTTGCGGCGTCTTGCAAACCTCCAGGAATGCGTGCTTTGCGCGGATTTCGCGATATTCCGGGAGATACCGGCCCGCCTGGCGCATCATCCAGACGGGTACCCGCGGCAGGGCCTCGCCGCGGCAGGCGCCAAGGAACAAATCCTTTCGGTGGATGGATGCAGTTTGCAGGGTCATATTCCGCCAGAGAGATAAGGATAGCAAATCCGCGCTGGTCTTGCTGATACGAGTACGGGCGCTGTCGTGCCGTGCGGGCCGCTGCAAGTGTGGGCTATACTCCAAATGAGGGAGACTCGCGCGAGCTGCCTGAGGAGGGCTGCAGGTGAGGCTCTGGGATCCGGGAAGAGCTGGGGCCCCAGGTTCTAAAGATGAATCATTTATTCCCCATTTTGACGGCGCTGGCCTACATCTTGAGTTTCGGATTGTACGTGCAGTTCCTGAGCACAGGAAAGAAACTGACTGGCCGGTTGGCTACGCTGTTCTTAGGACTCGGGCTGGTGGCGCACTATTTTGCGCTTTTGGAAAGATCACGCGGTTTGCATACCGTCCCTTACCATGACTTGTACGGTTCGATGTCCCTCTTCGGCTGGCTGCTTGCGCTAACCTATCTTGGTTTGGAGTTGTACCACCGGCAGCGATCCGTCGGGGCTTTCGTCCTGCCCTTTGTGCTGGTTTTCTTTCTGGCAGCGCATCTTGCTCCGGCCGACCGGCTTTCGCCTCCGGCAGCGCACGGGGCCACGTTTGCATTTCACGTGACTTTGAGCATTCTGGCGTATGCGGCGTTTGCACTTTCATTTGTCCTCAGCCTGATTTTTTTGGGAGAAGAGCGCCTGCTGCGAAATCACAAAGTCGGTGACATGGTTTGGCGTTTGCCGCCGCTGGAGTTGCTGGAGCGCATGAGCCAATCGAGCGTGCTGGTAGGTTTGGTTTCCATCGCCATTGGTACCGCGTTGGGTTTTGTTTGGGTCGACCGGCTGAGCAGCCAGTATTCGTTCTACGACCCGAAGTACGTGATTACGGTGGTGGTACTCGCGCTTTATGTGCTTTATTTTCGGCTGGCGCGGACGACGGCCTGGCGCGGGGCGCGGGCCTCCAGATTGTGCATCTTCAATTTTGCGATTGTGGTGCTCAGTTTTACGGTCGTAAATCTATATCTCTCGCATAGCCACCGCTACTTTTAGGAGCGAACTGCCCAGGGCATGGAGATTGTTCTCGTCGGATTGAATCACCGCACAGCGCCCGTTGAGGTGCGCGAGCGGGTGTCTTTCACCGCGGAACAGAGCCGGCGAGCGGCGGAGGAGTTGCGAGCGCGGGGAATTCTCGAAGAGACGCTGGTGCTTTCCACCTGCAATCGCAGCGAAGTGTACGGCGTGCCGCCGGAATCTTCCCATGAATCCGCCGGCGGACTTTCTTCTTTTCTGAGCGAGTTTCACTCGGTTCGGCCGGATGTGCTCGGCGTGTCGCTTTATCACCACTACGATCAGGCGGCTGTGCGGCATCTATTTCGAGTCGCGGCGGGACTTGATTCCATGTTGCTGGGGGAAGCGGAGATACTTGGACAAGTGCGGGAAGCGTATCGCTTCGCGCATGAGCATGGAGCAACCGGGCCGGTATTGAATCGCCTATTCCAAGGCGCACTAGAAGCCGGGAAGCGCGTGCGGACAGAAACAGATCTGGGCACGCGGCCGATGTCGGTGGCTTCTGCGGGCGTGAAACTGGCGGAACGCATTTTCGGAAAATTAAGCGAGCGCAAGGCGCTGGTCTTGGGGGCGGGGACGATCAGCGAGCAAGTGGTCAGCAATCTTCGTGATCGGGGGATCGCGCAACTCCATGTGATGAACCGCTCGCGCGACCAGGCGGAGGAGTTGGCCAAGCAGTTCGGCGGAGAGGTGGTGGGCTGGGGCGAGTGGGATACGGCGCTGAAATCGCCGGACGTGGTGGTGACGTCGGTGAGCGCGGAAGAACCGGTGCTGCGGCGGGAGATGGTCGAGCGAGCGATGATGGCGCGAGGAAATCGCGCGTTGTTCCTGATGGACCTCGGCGTCCCGCGGAATATCGATCCGAGCGTCGCGGAGCTTTACAACGTGTACGTGTACAACACCGATGACTTGACCGAAGTCGTTCAACAGAATCGCCAGGCTCGCGAAAGCGAGATTCCCCGGGCGCAGGGCATCGTTGAGGAGCATGTGGCCAAGTTCCTTTCGTGGCAGGCGAGTGTCGAGCTGGTTGGACTTGTGGATGCGCTGCGTACGAAAATAAAGGAGGAACGCGCCGCCTTCATCCACTCACGCATGGAGACGATGAAGCACTTGACGGAGACGGACCGAGCGCAAGTGGAAAGATTGATGGACGAGATGCTCGAGAAGCTCCTGCTGGAGCCGGCGCAACGCTTGCGGGGCGAAAAAGAACTCCGGCGGAAGATTCAAAACGTCGAGGCGTTGCGCGACCTGTTCCTTTCGAACCGGGAGAAGCCGTGAGAATCCTGCGGATCGGCACGCGGGGGAGCATGCTGGCCAAATGGCAGGCGGAATCCATTCGCAAGAAACTGTTTGCCGCCACAGGAGTGGAAGCGGAAATTGTTATCATCAAGACCAGCGGCGACAAGATGCAGCATGCTTCGCTGGCGCAGATCGGCGGCAAGGGAATTTTTGTCAAGGGGCTGGAAGACGCGCTGCTGGAGGAAACGATCGACGTTGCGGTGCACAGCGTGAAGGACGTGCCGACTGACGTTCCTTCGCGGCTGATGTTTCCCGCGGTGTGCCGGCGGGATGACGTGCGCGATTGCCTGGTAGGCTCGACGCTGGCGAATTTGCGGCATGGGGCGCGCGTGGGAACAAGCAGTCTGCGCCGGCAAGCGCAGTTTAGGCATCTCCGGCCAGACCTCGACTTGCGCGACCTGCGCGGGAATGTCGACACGCGATTGCGAAAAGTGGAGAGCGGAGAATATGAAGCGGTGGTGGTTGCCAAAGCGGGACTGGATCGCCTCGGTTTGAGCAAGCGGATTTCGGAGGTGCTCTCGCCGGAAGTCTGCCTGCCGGCGGTGGGGCAGGGGGCGATCGCGGTGGAGTGCCGGTTGAAGGATACGGAGGCGGCAGACCTTTTGGCGCCGCTGGACGATGCCGAGACGCGCACAGCGATTCTTGCGGAACGCGCACTCCTGGCGGCGTTGCAAGGCGGGTGTCAGGTTCCACTGGGGGCGTGGGCGCGCATCGAGCGCGGGGAACTTGTGTTGGACGCTTGCGTTTGTTCCGTGGACGGGTCGCAATATGTGAGGCAGCGCGCCACGTCTCCGCCGGAGCAGGCGGCACAACTCGGAGAGCACATGGCGCGCGTGCTCATTGAGGCGGGTGCGCAATCGATCCTCGAGGAAGTGAGCCGCCAACGTGGTTGAAGCGTATCCAAGCGCGTTGGCCGGCAGGCGCGTTGTCATTACGCGCTCAGCGCCGCAAAGCGAGTTGTTGGCGCGCGAATTTTCCGCACGTGGTGCGATTCCCGTGATGCTGCCGCTGGTGTCGTTCGCAGAGCCGGAAGATTTCGCGCCACTCGACGCAGCGATTAAGGGGATCGACCGATTCGATTGGACGATTCTCACCAGCGC
>WNFG01002295.1_pt1 | contig 16468 bp, 17 predicted proteins | sample 5400431 | NCBI WGS metagenome assembly WNFG01 (sample SAMN13153346, study PRJNA577476) | soil metagenome | isolation source: 120 cm saprolite under Douglas fir tree site 2 hole 3 replicate 2 | place: USA:California | collected 2015-04-18 | reverse complement strand
GACCAGGCGCGCACCATCCGCATCCCCGTGCACATGATCGAGACCATCAACAAGATCGTGCGCACCTCGCGCCAGATGCTCAACGAGATCGGCCGCGAGCCCACGCCCGAGGAGCTTGCCGAGAAGCTCGGCATGCCGCTCGAGAAGGTGCGCAAGGTGCTCAAGATCGCCAAGGAGCCGTTGTCGCTGGAAACCCCGATCGGCGACGAGGAGGATTCCCACCTCGGCGATTTCATCGAGGACAAGAACGCGATCCTGCCGATCGACGCCGCGATTCAATCCAATTTGCGTGAAACTACCACCCGCGTCTTGGCGTCCTTGACGCCACGCGAAGAGCGCGTGCTGCGCATGCGCTTCGGCATCGGCATGAATACCGACCACACGCTGGAAGAGGTCGGCCAGCAGTTCTCGGTGACGCGCGAGCGCATCCGCCAGATCGAGGCCAAGGCGCTGCGCAAGCTCAAGCACCCGAGCCGCAGCCGCAAGCTGCGCAGCTTCTTGGATAACTAGGGCTTTGGCGCTTTCAAAAATTTCGCCCGGCGGAGCCGGGCGAAATCGGTGTTGATGCTCGAGCGGCGATGACGGCTAGCGGCACCACCTGCGGGCAATGAGCGCCTGCATCTTTCCGTAGGCTTCGGGATAGCCGTTGGCGTATGCCACCGGCCGCCAGCCCGGACCCCAGGGGCCGTTGATGTCATTGCGCCAAATCTTGCAGTCACCGAGTAAGTCCCAGCGCACGACAACCCACGGGGGCTGCACAACGCGGGCGTCCGCCGCGGGGATGACCGCGAGGGCAAGCAACAGCGTGGCGAGGGCGAGCATTACGCGCTTCATCGAAAAATCTCCCGTGCATCATTGGAGGTCGTCGGGAGGAGAGGTCCACCGACGGCGGGGAGTATAGTTAGCCCGCCAGATTATGCCAGCGAGAATGGCGGGATGAGATCGCCGGGAGCGGTATTGTCGAACGATCCCCAACCTTGCCGGTAGCGAAGGAAGGGCCGCGGCGGCGCCGCGATCGTTGTCCGCGCGCTATCCCTGGGGCCGAAGCCCGAAGGCCTGCTCGAACCGCTCGGCATAGGCCGGCCACACCTGCGGATTGACGATGCGGGGCGGGCGCTTGCCGTCGAGGGTCATGACCAGCTGCTCCGCGGCGATGCGGCCCATATTGGCGCGCGCCTCGCGCGTCATGCCCGCGGTATGGGGGCTTGCGATCACGTTGTCGAATTGCAGCAGCGGATGGTCGGCTGCCGGCGGCTCCTTGTCCCACACGTCGAGGCCGGCGCCGGCGATCTGTTTTGCCTGGAGCGCCTCGGCGAGCGCGCGCTCGTCATGGATGAAGCCGCGCGCCGTGGTGATGAAATAGGCGTGCGGCTGCATCAGCGCAAACTCGCGCGCACCGATCATGCCGCGGGTTCCTTCGTCGAGCGGACAGTTGATCGACACGAAGTCGGCGCGCCGCAACAGCTCGTCGAGCGTCACCTTGACGGCGCCGCGCGCGGCGATGGTCTGCTCGTCGAGGTAGGGATCGCAGGCGATGACCTGCATGCCGAAGAGACCGCAGCAGAGCTCGGCGACGCGGCGGCCGACATTGCCGATGCCGACGATGCCGATGGTGCGCCCCTTGACGTCATTGCCCATGAAGACGCTACGGTCGAGCATCGTCCCGCGCCGCAAGGCGTGGTTGGTCTGGATGATCTGCTTCGAGAGCATCAGCACCATGGCGAGCACGTGCGTCGCCACCGCCTCGGCGTTGCCGCCGGTCTGGTTGACGACGAGCACGCCGGCGTGGGTGCAGTCCTTGACGTTGACGGTATCGAAGCCGGCGCCGTTGGTGGAAACGAGGAGCAGGTTCGGCATGCGCGCGAGCAAATCGCGCTGGACATGGAAGCGCGCCTTGAGCTCGTCGCGTGCCGATCCGATCTGGTAGGCGTGCGCGGCCGCCATGATCGGCCGGGCAACCTCGTCGGCGGTTTCGTTCTCGAGCTTATCGAGCCTGATCTCCGGCCGCTGCGCGATGATGTCGAGATAGCAGGAGTGCGCGACGTAGCGCACATAGAACACGCGCTTCACGTTGTCCTTCATTTTTTGCAGTCCTCGTCGGTGATTGCGCGTCCGCAGCCGCCTACGCGCGCTTGAGCGCCGGCATCACGTCCTTGGCAAACCAGATGAGCTGCTCCTTGAACTCCTTGGGCGGCAGGCCCTCGGCCCAGTGGATCATGAAATTTTCGAGCCCGGGATATTTGTCCGCGACCGACTTGATGCCGTCGATGACGTGCGCCGGCGGACCGCAGAACCAAGCCTTCTGCGCGACCCCGTCGCGCAGCGAGGGCACGCCGGCGGGCGCGCCGGGGGTGCCCCAGGTGCGCCCGTGCTCGTCCGCGTAGCGCACGAACCCGAAGGGCGCGAACCACTTGAAGCGCTCGTCGTGCGCGGGCTCGAGCCTGCGCATCGCTTCCGCTTCGCTGTCCGCCAGATAGATGCCGGCGCCCCAAATCATGTCCCCGCCGAGCAGCTTGTGCCGCCCATGCCGCTCGCACGCCGCATGGTAGGCGCGCACGACGTCGTCCAAAATCTTTTGGCCGTTGAGCGTCACCATCGCCTTGAGGCCGTAGCGCGCCATCAGGTCGATGGTCTTGCCGCTGGCGATCGGCATCCAGATGTCGACCGGCAAGTGCTTGGGCCGCGGAACCACCGTGATTTCCTCGAGGCGATAGCCGCGGTAGTCGACCGGCGGCGGACACTCGTAGTACTTGCCTTTGTGATGGAAGGCGTCTTCGTTGAAGCACTTGAGCAGGAGCTCGAGTTGCTCCTCGAACAGCTCGCGATTGGCTTGCGCGTCGAGAAGCGGCGCGCCGAACGTTTCCACCTCGCGCGTGTGATAGCCGCGCCCGATCCCCATGACGACGCGCCCATCGGTGACGATGTCGGCCATGGCGTAGTCTTCCGCCAGGCGGATCGGGTGCCACATCGGCAGGATGTTGAAGGCGCAGCCGAACTTGAGGCGCTCGGTCTGAGTGGCCAGCCACAATCCGAGTTGGATCAGGTTGGGCAGGCACTCGTAGCCCTCGCGTTGGAAGTGGTGCTCGGCCGTCCACAGCACGTCGTAGCCGAGACGGTCCATGAGCTGCGCCACCTCGCGCGCGGTGGCAAAGGCCTCCCGCAGGCGTTCCGCGGAATAGCGCCGGTCGTTGGCCGGCGTGCCGGCAAGACCGATGTTGTCGAGCTCGATCTGGCCGACATAGAGCACATGGAAGTTTTTGAGCATCGCGCTATTTCCCCCGCATCAAAGGGTTAGGCAATGCGAGACGGCATCGCGCTGTGCCGGCTCGAGAGCCGCTAGTGTCCCGATTCCGAAGTTCGCATCATTGTGCCGCAGCCTCGTTTGCGAACTTCGGAATCGAAGGACATTAGCAACTTATTGATCTAGTGTGGCTTTGGGTTCAGAAGTCCGCATTTCAGACTCGCTGCAAAAATGATGCGGACTTCTGAACCGCCACACTAGTGCCGCCACTTGATCGAGCACCCCATGCTCGCGGTCTGCTCGAGCGGCCCGCGGCCGGTCTGCGCCACCTGCGTCATCGCCTCGAACAGATCGCGGCGCGCGCCCGGCATGATGCTCATGCGCGAAGCATCGAGCCGGCCGCGATATTGCAGCGCGTCATCGGCGTTGAAGCCGAAGAAATCGGGAGTGCATTGCGCGTCGTAGGCGCGCGCGACCTCCTGCGTCTCGTCGATCACGTAGGGAAACGTGAAGGCGTGCTCCTGCGCGAACTTTTTCATGTTCTCGAAGGAATCCTGCGGATACGATTGCGTGTCGTTCGGCATGATCGCGATCGTGCCGATGCCGATCGCTTTGAGGGCGTTTGCCTCCTCGACCAGGCGGCGGATGACGGCGCGCACGTAAGGACAGTGGTTGCAGATGAAGACCACCAGCGTGCCCTTCGTTCCGCGCACGTGGTCGAGCGTATAGAGCTTGCCGTCCACGCCTTTGAGCTTGAAGTCGCGCGCCTTCCAGCCGAAGTTGCAGATGCTCGTTGCGCTGAGCGCCATCACGGCTCCTCCACGTGCGATGGGCTATGCCAGTCCCTCGACGATCCGCAAGTCTCGCTCGGCGGCCTTGCCGAACACTTTCAACGCCGCTTGGTAGCCCTCGCCGTCATGGGCGGCCATGGCCTTTTCCACGCTGTCGAACTCGATCACGACCACGCGTTGGGCGACCCCCGCCTCGTATGCTTTGGCGGCATTGCCGCGGGCAAGAAAGCGCCCGCCGGCGGCGGCGATCGCGGGACCCGCGAGCTTCGCGTAAGCCGCCAATGCATCCGGATTCGAAATCGAGCGATAGAACGCGATCCAATACGCCTTTGCCATTGCGATCTCCATCAGCGCCGACGTCCTTTCGCCGGGCGGTGGAAAGCTTAGCGGATCGTGCTGAGGCTCACAAAGGGCCTCTCGACGTAGGGCCGATCGAGGCCGCTCACCCCATCAAGCGCTTCGAGGGTTGGTCCAAATGCGCGCAATGTCCGACATCGAGCACAGGCGGTTTCTCGCCGTTTCTTTTTGCGCCGGTCGCGCTACCATACCGGCAACCGGCCTTACCCGGAGATCGGCCCATGAAAACGCTCACAACGCTCGCCGTCATCGGCGTCCTCGCCATCCTCGGCGCGATCGCCGCCGCGGTGTTTTTCTTCGGCGGCTTCTACAACGTTGCCGCGACGGAAGAGGATCCCGCGGTCGTCAACTGGGCGCTCGTCCACATCCGCCGGGCCTCGATCGCGCGGCACGCGACCGACACGCCGCCGCTGTCGCTCGACGATGCCGCGGTCGTGCAGGAGGGCGCGCGCGCCTTCTCCGAGCGCGGCTGCGTCAACTGCCACGGCGCGCCGGGCGTGAATTGGGCCAAATTCTCCGAAGGCTTGCGCCCCGATCCGCCCGATCTCAAGGAGCTCGTCGACGAACTCAGGCCGCAGGATCTGTTCTGGGTCGTCAAGCACGGCATCCATATGACCGGCATGCCGAGCTTCGGTCTCATCGAGGTGCCGGACCGGGAAATCTGGACCATCGTCGCCTTTCTCAAGAAGCTGCCGAGCGTAACAGAGGAAGACTTCAAGGCTTGGTCGACCAAACCTTGAGGACGTCGGGCCCGGCTGCCTATTTCCGATCGTTATCTCAGCCGCACTTCTGATGGCGTCGGCGCCGGTCGCCGTCAGGCGATCTCCAGGATCTCCGCCTCTTTCTGCGCGACCTCGATCGTGTCCCCGACCTGTTTACCGAACAGCGCGCGCGCCAGCGGCGAGACGTGCGAGAGCGTCCCGTGCGCGGGGTCGGCCTCGTCCTCGCCGACGATCCGGAAGGTCTGGCGGCGCCCGTCGTTGCGGACGATGGTCACGGTCGAGCCGAAATGCACCTTGCTCTGGTCGCTGGGCGCGGGGACGAGCTGTGCCGTCGCCCGCCGGGCGGTCCAGTAGCGCAAGTCGCGCGCGGTGCGCGCCAGCGCGGTGCGGTCGCTCGCGGCCCGGGCGGCGGCGTGCTCCTGCTGCAGGCGCGTGACTTCGGCCTCGATGTGCGCGAGCCCCTCCGCGGTCACCAGGTTCGGGTGCGGCGAAATCGGCCGCTCCGGCAACTCTTCGGCGGCGTCCTCCAGCTCTTTGACGAATGCTCTACTCATGCAGAGTTCTTCGCTCCGATCTACTGCGGTGATTATATGGGAAGTTCACGGCGATATGGGAACGTTGAAGGCGGCAGGTGGTGCACCGCACGCGCAGCGGTTTTGTGCGGAACTATTCCGCCAGGAAAAAGTTCACTCCTACTGGGCGCCGGTTCCAGCTGCGGTACGCCGCCGCCTGCCGGCAATTTGCCCCCTCGGGAGGATACGATGCGCCAAGCTACGATGCGCCAAGCTACGATGCGTCAAGCGTCGATGGTCAGTGCTCTCGTAGTGATGCTGTCGTTCACCGGGCCAGCCGCCCATGCGCAAATTGCGCCGCAACAAGGTCCCTCACAGGACGTGCTTGCGCCGGCTCCCAAGCTCAATCTTACGCTGGAACAGCGTCACACGATCAAAGAGCTGGTGAAGGATATGAAGGCCGACGCGGCCGATGTTCAGGCGGCGATCGGCGAGCCGATACCGCCGGGCGTCAGCCCGCGGCCGATGCCGAGCGACGTCAGCCAGAAGGTCCCGCAGGTGAAAAGCCACAGGTTCTTCCTCACTGCGCAGCAGATCGTCATCGTCGATCCCAAGGACAACAAGGTGGCCGACGTGATCAAGCTCGGAACGGATTGACGAGCCACCAGAGCCGACAGCACCGGGCATCGCGCCGCCGCCGCGCGGCCCCATTCCGGACGCGGCGATGATCCGGACGCCCTACCCGCGCGCGAGATAGCGTTTGGGGAGCATCACGTGGATGCCCTTGTTGCCGTTGACCACTTGCGTGACGCGCAGGTCCGCGGCGAGGCTTGCCAGCGTGTAGGCTTGATAGCGGTCGAGCCCGACGCGCGCGCAAATGAGATCGAGCATCTGGCGCAGCGCAATCACCACGCAGTCGTCGAGATCGGGGTCGAACGCCATCGTGATCACGTGCGTCGGCGTCTCGGCCATGGGCCATTCCAGCCGCATGTCGTCGCGCACCGTGAGGCGGAAGGTTCCGGTCAACCCGGTCTCGACCGCCGTGACACAGACCTCGCCGTCGCCCTGCACGCCATGACCGTCGCCGACCGAGAACAGCGCGCCGTCGACGAAGATCGGCAGATAGAGCGTGGTGCCGGCGACGAGCTCCTTGTTGTCGAGGTTGCCGCCGTTCCTGCGCGGGGGCGCCGTCGAGATCATGCCCCAGGCCGGCGGCGGTGCCGTGCCCATCACGCCGAAGAACGGCGCCAGCGGCACTTCCTGTCCCCACGGCAGCCGCCAGCTCTTACGCGCGCGGTCGAGCACGATGTGGATGTGGCGATTGTCGGCAAAGTCGTCGGGCAAGGCGCCGGCGAGCGGACGCACGGAGTTGTAGCCCCAGTCGTAGAACACATCGATCGCCTCGATGTCGACCTGAAGCACTTGTCCCGCTTTGGCGCCCTTGATCGCGACCGGTCCGGTCAAGATGTGGGGTCCCAACTGGCGCGGGACCTTCTGGTGAATGGCGGGAAGCGCCGGCGGGATCTTGAGCGGTGGCGCCGGCATCAGATCGGGGCCGCCCGATACACTCGAGATCGTCACGCGCTCGCCGCTGTCGACCGTCAGCCGCGGGGGAAGGCGCGCGTCGAAATATCCCCAGTGCACGTTGTCGGGTCCGGGTTCGAGATGAATGGGCATCGGCTCAAGTCCATTGTGGGCCAGCCGCCAACACAGCATGTTTTCGCGGGCGATCCAACGGGCTTTGTCGACCGCCCTCACCAGGCCGGCGGCATCACAGCGCGGCGACGGTGTGGACCTCGATCAGGAACGGCTCCTGCACCAGACGGTCGACGATCAGCAGCGTGTTGGGCGGATAGACGCCGTTCGCAAACAGGCGCGGAAATTCACGCAATCGATAAGCCATGAATTTCGCGATGTCCTGCGAATGCACGAGGTAGGTCGTGAACTCGACCACGTTGGCGAAGCTCGCGCCCTGCGATTTCAGCGCGGCCTCGATGTTGGCGAAGACCTGTCGGCATTGCGCATCGAAGTCGTCGGCCCCGACGGTCTTGCCGCTGCGGTCGGTCGCGACCTGGCCGGCGATGAACAGGAACTCGGACGCCTTGACGCGTGTGATCTGCGAATATTGACCCAGCGGCTTGCCCAGCGCCTCGGGGTTGTGAATCGTGATTTCGGGCATGGTTGCTCCTCCCAATGTTGCGGCTCGCACCTCAGACGTTCGCAATGACCGGCAGCAAGAGATGCGATGGATGCCTGGGGTCGTGATAGATCCTGTGCAGCACGGTCTTGCTGCTGCAGATGTGATACGGGATGTACTCGACGTTGGTGGCGCTTCCCACGCCGGTCGCGACATCGAGGCTGGTGATCTCGACGCAGATGCGATGACCTTGCTTGAATTGATTGGCGGTGGCCATGATCTCGATGGCGTATTCGTTGATCTCGCCGGGGACGACGGGCTTGCGCGCCGCGCGCGTGAGCGGATGCCACGGCCGGCCGGGGAGCGATCGCTTCGGATCGACGGCGCGATGGGACGCCTTGAGCCAGCCGCGCGTGAGCTCGCGTTCGTGCAGGCCGGGCGTGATGTCGCGCTCGCCTTCGCGCGCGGTCTGCACGCCCGCGTCCGGACCCACGTCCTTCAAAATCACGATCCAGTTGGTATCGTCCTGGTCGATCGAGGCGTAGAGATGAAGCACGCTCGGGCCGGCGATGGTGACGTCGTCGGGCAGCGGCTCGCTGAGATAGCGCAGTTTCTGGATGCGGTTGGTCTGGCTCGCCGGCATTTGCGCGAACGCGTCGGGGGCCTGGTAATCGTCTGCGCTCGATGGCGTGAACGGCTCGGCGGTCAGGCGCTCCCAGCCTCTGAGGTAAAACTTGATCCACTGCGTCTCCGGCGGCGGCCAGTCGCTGGCGCTGCGCCATTCATTGGCCCCCATCACCCAGAATCGCACCGGCGGATCGTTTAGAATTCCGGTGTCGATTCCTTTGAGCCACTGGTCGTACCAGCGCAGCATTTCATTGTGGAACGCATTGACTGGCCGGTCGAGATGGGCAGGGCCGGCGAGGAGAAGTTTCTTGTGCGGCGGCTTGATGTTGCGAAACCAGTTCTGCGCGCCGTTGAGGTGGGTCTTGTAGGTGTAGCCGTACCAGCCCGAGCCGGTATAGGTGGGGATGTTGATCTTGCAGAACTCGGCCTCGCTTTTCTCGACCGCCGCCTCCTTGTCGTAGGGATCGATGAGAATGTCGAAATAGGCCGGGACGTGTTGGCCTTTGAGCGCGAGCACGTTGTAGACGTGCGGATACATCTTGAAGTCGGGATTGGCGATCGCCTCCTGCCATAGCTTTTCCCTCTCCGGCGGAAGCGGCTTCGGCTGTCCTTTCTGCTGATGCGCCGAGGCATAGACCTGCAGCAGAAACCGAAACAGATGGATGACGCCGCCAGGATACTCGTCGCGGAAGCCGCCGGCTTCGCCATAGGCGCCGCGCGGATCGAACGGAAAGATCGCCTTGAGATGCGGCGGATTGAGCTTCGCCGCCATGAGCTGCTCGGCGCCGAAGCCGGAAATGCCCACCATCCCCACATTGCCGTCGCACCAGGGCTGCCCTGCAATCCATTCGATCAGATCGTAGCTGTCGAACGCGCGCGAACCGCCGCCTTCCGATTTGGCGACGCCGCGAGGATTTCCGATGACGTGCACGTAGCCACGCCCGACGAAAAAGCGCGTGTCGCCGGCTTCCGCCGGGCCGGTCCACAGCATCGACCATGCCGGATGGGTCAGCGACGCCTCGGCGAGGTCGGGGCCCTGCAGGTCCTTGTTGTGGATCGAGAAGGCCAAGAGGGCAGGGAGCTTGTCGGTCGTGTCCGGGCGATAGACGTCGATCGCGATCTTGACGCCGTCGCGCATCGCCACGAGCACGTCCTTCTCGACGATCATGCCGGAATAGGTCGGCGCACGATCATAGTCGATCGGTGCGCGCTGGCCGGACAGCGAAAGGTGAAAAGCCTTCGTCTGCGTCATGCTTCCTCGCGCTCCGCTCGCATCGTTACCGATCTTCAGGCCTTGGCGACGTTCCGACAAGACGCGATTCGAAGCGCCCAATGGCCATGGTTACGGCGCAGCAGCCATGCGCGGGAGCGCTGGACTTTATGTCCTGATTAGGGATGCTCGAGCTGCGTCCCTTTACAAAGTGCGTCCCTTTACTAAAGAGAGCCTCGACAAGACGCCGAGAGAGAGGCGCCGGGAAAAACGCCCAAACAATGCTGAGATTTGCTGCTCTTCACGCCGGGGTCGAATCCCCCTTCGCCTGGCTGCGGCTCGTCGCCGCCGTGGTGCTCAGCACCATCGGCAGCGTCGGCATGTGGTCGGTGCCGGTCGTGCTGCCGGCGGTGCAGGCCGAGTTCGCCGTCGCCCGCGCGGATGCTTCGCTGCCGTTTACGCTGGCGATGATCGGATTTGCCTGCGGCGGTGTGGCGATGGGGCGGCTCACCGACCGCTTCGGCATCGGGGCGCCGGTGATCTGCGGCGCGCTCGCGCTCGCCGTCGGTTATGTCGCCGCGGGCTTCTCCCACAGCCTCATGGTGTTTGCGCTCGTGCACATCCTCATCGGGCTCGGCGCCTCCGCCACGTTCGGGCCGCTCATCGCCGACAGTTCGCAATGGTTCACCCGCCGCCGCGGCATTGCCGTCGCCATCGTCTCGAGCGGCAATTATTTCGGCGGCACGATCTGGCCGCCGGTCGTGCAACATTTCGTCGCGACCGAGGGCTGGCGGGCCACCCATATCGGCATTGGCGCCTTCTGCGCCCTGACCATGCTGCCGTTTCTGCTGGCGCTGCGGCGGCGCCCCCCGATGGTTGGCGGCGATGTGGCGGGCGCCTTCATCGCAGGCACGCCGCGCGGGCTCGGCCTTTCGCCCAACGCGCTGCTGGCGGTGTTGTGTCTCGCCGGTCTCTCCTGTTGCGTGGCGATGTCGATGCCGCAGGTCCACATCGTCGCTTATTGCGGCGATCTCGGTTACGGCGTCGCGCGCGGCGCTGAAATGCTCTCCTTGATGCTGGGCTTCGGCATCTTCAGTCGCATCGCATCGGGCTTCATCGCCGATCGCATCGGCGGCGTGGCGACGCTGCTTTTGAGCTCCTTGCTGCAGGGCGTGGCGCTGTTGCTCTATCTTTTTTTCGACGGGTTGGTATCGCTCTACGTGATCTCGGCGCTGTTCGGCCTGTTCCAGGGCGGCCTCGTGCCCATGTACGCCATCATCGTGCGCCAATATTTTTCGCCGCAGGAAGCCGGCACGCGGCTCGGCATCGTGCTGATGGCGACCGTGTTCGGCATGGCGCTCGGCGGCTGGATGTCCGGCGTGATCTTCGATCTCACCGGCTCGTATCAGGCAGCTTTCGTCAACGGCCTGATCTGGAACCTGGTGAACCTCTCGATCGCGCTGTGGCTGCTCACGCGGCCTGCCGGCGGGCCGCGCACGGATGAGCCGCGGCTGCTCTTCGCTCGCCACGGCCGAGGCGGAGGTCGCTGATCCAGGCGAGATGCGCAACGGCGTGTGTTTCGTTCATTACTGCGGCTTGTAATCCTCGCGCGATTGATTGGAGATTCTGATCAAGAACTCGGCGTCCTGGCGGTCGCGCTTGAGGAATTGCAAAAATTCCGCAGGCGTTCCTGGCGCCGGCAGCACGGCTTGCTTTTCGAGATACTCGACGAATTTCGCCTCGCGATAGAGCGTCACGAACTCGGTATTGAGCCTGTCCACGATCGGCTGCGGCACTCCGCGGGGGGCGGCCAATCCCCACCAGCCGAACGGCGGAAAGTCGATGCCCGCCTCGGCGAGGGTCGGTATTTCGGGCACGAGAACCGAGCGGCGGGCGGCAGCGACCGCGAGGGGCTTGATCTTGCCCGTGCCCAAGAGCCCGAGAAAATTTCCGAGCCCCATCTTGGCGACTTGGAGTTCGCCGGCGACGAGAGCTTGCGCGATCGGCCCGCCCCCGCGGTAGGGAATACCGACGATGTTCACATTCCAGGTCTGGTTCATCCACTTCAAGAACATTTCGGGATTAGAACCGGGCCCGAGCGTCCCGTAATTGAGCGTCGACGGGTGCGCCTGCGCATAGGCCTTTAGCTCGGCCGCCGTATTGACGTTGAGCGAGCTGTTCACAAACAGCGCCTCGATCAGCAGATAAAGATTGGTGATGAGCGTGAAGTCCCGCTCCGGGTCGTAGGGCAGCTGGTTGAACAGCAGCGGATTGATCGACAGCGTGTTGTGGTAGACCAGACAAAGCGTATAGCCGTCGGGCGTCGCTTGCGCGCAGGCCTGCGCTCCGGGGATGCCGCTGGCGCCGCCTCTGTTCTCGATCACAAAGGGCTGGCCGAGGCGCGGCGCCAATTCGCTCGCGGTGGCGCGCATGATTACGTCGGTCACGCTGCCGGCCGCGATCGGCACGATCACCCGAATCGGCCGCTCGGGATAAGTCTGAGCGTTGACCGCAAACGCCCAGACAGCCGACAGCGCCGCGATTGCGCCCATTGCAATGGCGCGCAACGGACGCGTCATGCGTCGGTCTTCCTCGCGCGCGCTGGACGTCGTGGACGCCTTCACTTGAGTTGATCGGCGACCTTCTCGATGCCGGCCTTGACGCAGGCTTCGTCCTTGTCGCCGCCGGGAGCGCCGGAAACGCCGACCGCGCCGATCACCTCCTCGCCGATCATGATCGGCAGCGCGCCGCGGGCGGTGGTGAAGCCGGTGAGATACTGCGCACCCATTTGCGGATTTTTCTTCAGCCGCTCTTCCATCTCGCCCGAGGGAATGCGGAACGTGCGCGCCGTGAAGGCTTTCTTGAAGCTGTTCTCCATGGTGTGCGGTCCGGTGCCGTCGCCGCGGATCTGGACCAGCACCTCGCCGTTGCGGCCGACGACGGTGGCCGACACGCGGTAACCGTTCGCGGTGCAGGTGGCGATGGCGGTTTCTGCGATGGTGAGCGCCATGGCCGCCGACAAATCCTTCCGTGCGAGCAACTGCGCGCTCGCGGGCGTGACCAGTGCGCAGGCCAGGCCGATCGCGGCCAGCCGATACGACGCCACAGACATGATGAAGTCCTCCCTTGGTGGTCGAGACCGCGCTGATGCGGCTGGCGGTCTGCCGGGGAAAAGCCTAGCGCATTTGCGGGCGTTTGTACGGGCTTGATATCGGTTTCCCGTCCGCGCTCCTGATGTGGTATCTGCGGGCGGCGGAACGCGAAGGAGCGGCAGACGAATGAGCCCGCGGCGCATTCTGGTCACCGGCGGCAGCGGCTTTCTCGGTTCGGGTCTGGTCAAGGCGCTCGTGCGCCAGGGCGAGGCCGTGCGCGTGTTCGACGACAATTCGCGCGGAGCTTTGCGCCGGCTGCGCGAGATCGAACGCGACATCGAGTTCGTCAGCGGCGACATCCGCGACGCGGCCGCGGTCGACGCGGCCATGCGCGGCATCGACGAGGTGCATCACCTTGCCTTCGTCAACGGTACGGCCACGTTCTACAGCGCGCCCGATCTCGTGCTCGACGTCGGCGTCAAGGGCATCGTCAACGTCATCGACGGCTGCCGCCACCACGGCGTCGGACGCCTGATCCTCGCTTCGAGTTCGGAGGTTTACCAGTCGCCGCCGCGCGTGCCCACCGACGAGAGCGCTCCGCTCGTGGTTCCCGATCCGCACAACCCGCGCCTCTCCTATGGCGCCGGCAAGATCATCAGCGAGATGATGGTCATCAATCACGGCCGCAAGCATTTCGAGCGGGTGCTGATCTTCCGGCCGCACAATGTCTACGGGCCCGACATGGGCTTCGATCACGTCATCCCGCAATTCGCCGTGCGGCTGAAGCGGGCGATGGAAGCCAAGGCGACCGGTACCATTGCATTCCCGATCCAGGGCAGCGGCGCCGAGACGCGCAGCTTCTGCCACGTCGACGATCTGGTGCAAGGCGTGGTGCTCATGCGCGAGAAGGGCGAGCACCTCGGCATCTACCACGTCGGCAGCGCGGAAGAAGTCAGCATCGCTGATCTCGCCCGCGGCATGGCCAAGATCGCCGGCCGCGACATCGCGCTCCGCGCGTCGCCCGTGCGCGAGGGCAGCACGCTGCGCCGCTGCCCCGATATTTCGAAACTGGCCGCGCTCGGCTATAGACCTCGCGTCCCGCTCGACGAAGGACTGCCGCCCACGCTGAAATGGTACTGGGCGCACGAGAGCATGGCGCCGGCGGCGTGAGCCGGTCGTGGCAGAGATGGTATCGTTTCCCGCAAAGATTGCCCGTGCCGCCGGCAGCGGAGCCAGCGTTCCGGTGGAATGCTGTCAGGTCTGCGGCCATGCACCGCTGACCAGGGTGCTCTCGCTCGGCTACATGCCGCCGGTGAACCAGATGGTGGCGATCGGCGACGTGCCGCGCCAGCAGCCCTGGTTCCCCACCGACCTCTTGCATTGCGCGCAGTGCGATCTGGTGCAGCTCGGCTTAGCGGTCGATCCCGTCATCATCTTCCCGCCCGAATATCCCTACACCAGCGGCACCACCAAGCTGTTGCGCGATAATTTTGCCGAGCTCTATGCGGAAGCCTCGGCGCTGCTCAAGCTCGCTCCACGGGATCTCGTCATCGACATCGGTTCGAATGACGGCACGCTGCTCTCGAACTTCAAGAACCACCGCATCCTCGGCATCGAGCCGACCGAGGTCGGCAAGATCGCCAGCGGCCGCGGCATCCCCACCCTTACACGCTACTTCACCCCGACGGTGGCAGCCGAGGTCAAGCGCGAGCACGGCCGCGCGCGCGTGGTTACGGCGGCGAATTGCTTCGCGCATATCGAGGACGTGCATTCGATCGTGGAAGCGATTCTCGATCTTCTGGGCCCCGACGGCGTGTTCATCTCCGAGTCGCACTACCTCATCGGCTTGCTGGACAAGCTGCAATACGACACCATCTACCACGAGCACCTGCGTTACTACTCGCTCAAAAGCCTCGCCAATCTCCTGCAGATGCACGGCCTGGAAGTCTTCCACGCGCGTGCAATTCCGACCCATGGCGGATCGATCCGTGTCTATGCGGGCCGGCAAGGCGCGCGCCCGGTCAACGGGAGTGTCGCCAGCATGCTTGCGGCGGAACCGCGCGGGGAGGCGATGCTCGCGCGGCTGAAAGCCTTCCGCAACGACGTGATGCTCTCGAAGCTCAGGCTCTTGGCCATGATCCGCGAGCTCAAGGAGAAGGGCGCCCGTATCTGCGGGATCAGCGCGCCCTCGCGCGCCTCTACGCTCGTGAATTATCTCGGCCTCGACGAGGCGATCATCGATTATGTTTGCGAGATCGCGGGCTCGCTCAAGATCGGCAAATGCATGCCGGGAACCTCGATCCCGGTCGTGGAGGAAAGCCGGCTGTTCTCCGATCAGCCCGAATGCGCGGTTATTTTTTCCTGGCATATTGCCGACGAGCTTGCACCCAAGCTGCGGGCGAAAGGCTACCGCGGCAAGCTCATCACGCCATTGCCGGTTCCACGCGAGCTTTAACCGTGGTGCGCGCGAAGTCTTTGTACTGCGGCGGGGACTGGGCTATCACTCGGCGCTGTCGCTGCGAGTCTCTCTTGACGTCAACTCTTGGAGCATTTGCGTGAATATCGCCGGTACCAAGCCGACTGCAGCGATACCTGCGCGCCTCGATTGCGGCGATCTGACGGTTGTCGGAGGCGCCGGTCACGTCGGTATTCCGCTCGTGCTGGCATTCGCCGAGGCCGGATATCGCGTCAACGTGCACGACGTCAATCGCGACGCCCTCGCGACGTTGCAATCGGGCCGCATGCCGTTCATTGAACATGGCGGAGAACAGCTGCTGGTACGAGCGCTCAAGCGGAGCCGGCTCGTTTTCACGTCCTCGCCGGCAGATGTTTTCCGAACCGGCCCGGTCATCATCACCATCGGCACCCCGATCGACGAGTTCCTCAATCCGGTCCGCAAAGTGGTGCAAGACTGCATCGATGCGCTGCTGCCGTATCTGGCGGATGGGCAACTCCTGGTGCTGCGCTCGACCGTGTTCCCCGGCACGACCGATTGGCTCGATGGCTACCTGCGGCGCAGAAATCGCCATCTCAAGGTCGCGTTCTGCCCGGAGCGCATGGTGCAAGGACAAGGCATCAAGGAACTCAAGGAAACGCCGCAAATCATCAGCGGCACGACGGCCGCGGCCGAGGAGGAGGCCGCCAAATTGTTTTCGGCGATTGCGCCCGAGCTCATCGTCGTCAAGCCACGCGAGGCGGAATTCGCCAAGCTCTTCAGCAACGCCTACCGTTACAACCCGCGCGCCCGCGGCATTCCGAGTCCCGGGCTCGCGGCGGGTCCCTGCCTGATGAAGGATACGATGCAGCTCGCGGCTTTTGCCCAGAACCAGTTCAGCCTGGGCAACGCTGCCATGCTGGTCAACGAAGGCCTGGTGCTGCACGTCTGCGACGATCTGCGCCGGCGCTATGACCTTTCGCGGATGACCGTCGGGCTGCTCGGCATGGCGTTCAAGGCGGACATCGACGATACCCGCGCCTCGCTGAGCTACAAGTTCAAGAAGGCGCTCGCGAGCCTGGCCGAGGCGGTGCTCACCACCGATCCGTTCGTCACGACCGATCCCGACCTGGTCGACCTCGACGAAGTCACAAGACGCAGCGACCTCCTCATCCTGTGCGCACCCCATTCCGCGTATCGCGACCTTGACTTCGCCGGCAAACCGGTGCTCGACGTGTGGGGATTTCTGACCAAGGCGAATGTCATCGCGTAAGCGCAAATGCGTGGTGATTTGGATTCCGGCTCGCCGCTTCGCGGCGAGCCGGAAATGACACCAGTGGAAATG
>WNFG01002165.1_pt1 | contig 16478 bp, 11 predicted proteins | sample 5400431 | NCBI WGS metagenome assembly WNFG01 (sample SAMN13153346, study PRJNA577476) | soil metagenome | isolation source: 120 cm saprolite under Douglas fir tree site 2 hole 3 replicate 2 | place: USA:California | collected 2015-04-18 | reverse complement strand
CGAGCAGCAGGTTTGCGAGGTTAGCGCAAACAATCAGCAGCACCACGCCGCTGGCCCCCATGAGGATCGTAATCGGTGTCAGGAGGATTGACTGGGTTCCGAAGTGCGATTGCCAAACCGGTAACACGGTCGCGCCAATTCCTTGATTCGAGTCTGCGTCGGCCACCGCCATACGATTTGCCAGCGCTTGCACTTCCCCACGCGCCTGCTCGATGGTCACGCCGGGCATAAGCCGGGCGAACATCATGAAGTTGCGCGTGTTTCGGTCGCGCAACATCCAATCGCCTGTGTGAGTCAATTGACCGTACATCGTCAGCGGCATCCACATCTCGTAATCCAGTCCCGAGCGCGTGCCGTGGAAACCTTCGGGGGCCACACCGATAATCGTGAACGGCGTGCGGTTGATGCGCAGGCTCGACCCAATAGCCGAACGATCCGAGTGGTACTGGCTCCTCCAATAGCTGTGGCTGATAACCACAACTGCATGCGCGTTCTGCGCGTCATCGCGTTCCGCGTCGGAGAAGAAACGCCCAGCTTCCGACTGTATGCCAAGCATGTCGAAGAAGCGCCCCGACACCATTTCACCCCAAACTTGGGTGGTGTCCGGGGCATCGCCCACAGAGAACACATTCCCTACCCGCGCCGTCACCAAATTCAGGAGCTTCAGATTGTCGCGGAAATCGCGGAAGTCCAGGTAAGACGTCGTGATCGGCTCGCCGTCCGGCGCCATGTTCTCGATGGCCACGATGCGCTCCGCCTGAGTGGCGCCAGGCAGCGGATTCAGAAGCATTGGGCGCATCCAACTGAAGATAGTGGTGCTCGCCCCGATTCCAATGCCAATCGTGAGTATTGCTACCGCGGCAAAGCCGGGATTTCGCGCCAGCGTCCGCAAGCCGTAACTAAGGTCGCGCAACAATGTATTCATGGCTGCTATGAAGGGTGCAAGCCGGTTACCATCGTAAGTTGTTGAAAACAGGAGTTAAAGTTCAGTCTCACAACCCCGGCACTGTCCGGTTGCGGGATAATGGTGTCTGAGGGCGGCACAGGATTTCGTTGCCTGCAAAATTCCTTACCAAATCCGGACGCGGTCTGGTGGGGCGAGGTAGAGCTTCTGGCCGGGGCGGACGTCGAATGCCGCATACCATGGGTCGAGGTTGCGGACGGTGGCGGCGCGGTATTGCGCGGGGGAGTGGCCGTCGGTGATCACTTGCTGGCGGAGCGAGGCTTCGCGCTGCTTTTCTCCCCAATCTTGTCCGAAGGCAAGGAAGAATTGCTGGTCGGCGGAAAAGCCGTCCTGTGTGGGGGCGGTCTTGCCCGCGAGCGAGGCGCGGTAGCCGTCGTAAGCGGCGGCGAGGCCGGCAACGTCAGCGATGTTTTCTCCCAGCGTTTGATTGCCGTTCAGGGAAATGTCGGGAAAGGGTTTGTAGGTGTCGTACTGGGCGGCGAGCCTGGCGGTGGCCGCGTTGAAGTGCGCGAGGTCGGAGGGCGTCCACCAATTGCGGACGCGGCCTTTGGAGTCGAAGGCGCTGCCCTGGTTGTCAAAGGTATGGCTGATTTCGTGGCGATGATGGCGCCGATGCCGCCATAGTTTGCCGCAGCAGTTGCCTCAGGGTCGAAGAACGGCGGCTGAAGGATGGCAGCGGGGAAGTTGAGCGCGTTTTGCAGCGGCAGGTTGACGGCGTTGACGGTCTGAGGAGTCATGCTCCATTCCTTGCGATCGACCGGAAGGCCGAGACGCGCGACTTCGCGGTGGTACGCGAACAGGCCGGCGCGCCAGAGGTTGCCGAAAATGTCGTCCGGCTTGACTTCGTAGGCGGAGTAGTCGTGCCAGGTTTCCGGGTAGCCGATACCTACATAAAGGGTGGTGAGCTTGGCCTGGGCTTCCGCTTTGGTCGCCGAATCCATCCAGGAAAGGGCGTCGATGCGCCGGCGGAAAGCGGCAATGATGTTCGCAACCATGGCTTGAGCCTGGGCCTTGGCTTCGGGCGAAAAGTAGCGCTGGGCGTAGAGTTGGCCCACGGCGTCGCCGAGGAGGAAGTTGACCAGGCCGACGCCGCGCTCCCAGCGCGGACGCTGTTGGGGAATGCCGTCGAGGACTTTGCCGAAGAAAGCGAAGCGCTCATCGGTGAACGCTTTGGGAAGCACGCCGGCGTGGGCGTCGATCAGGTGGAAGGACAGCCAGTCCTTCCAAGTGTCCAGCGGAGTGGAAGCCACGAGAGCCGACTCCCCGGTGAAGGCAGTTGGCTGCCAGACGATAAAACTGGCTTGCTGACGGAGGCCGGCGGCGCGAAAGTATTCCGCCCAGTCGAGGCCGGGAGCTTTGGCGGGAAAGTCGGCTTGCTTCCAGGTGTTGTTGGCTTTGTGGATGTCATCGTTGTCCGCCAAGCTGAGGTGTTTTTCGGCGATGGCATGCTCGAGGTCGAAGATGCGGTGGGCGCGAGCGTCCGTGTCCGTGAATCCCGCGAGCTGGAGAATGGCGGAGATGTGGGCCTGATATTTGGCGCGGATGTCTTGCATACCCTCGCTGCTGTCGAGGTAATACTCGCGGTCGGGCATTTGCAGACCGCCTTGCAGCAGGTAGGCAGCATAGTGGTCGGAGTCGTTAAAGCCAGGCGCGACCCACAGGCCGAAAAGGTTGGGAGTGTGAAAATTGGTGTTATTCAGCGGGTCGACGTCGGAGCGGAGGGTTTCCCCCAAGGCTCGCGCCAGTTCGTGCTGGTTGTGGATGGCGGCGATGCCTTCGAGGTGCGGGCGAAGCGGGGCGAGGCTCTTGGCCTCGATGGCGGCCTCGTCCATGAAGGAGTTGTAAAGCTCGGCGATTTTGCGAGCGTTGGAACCAGCGGGGGCGTTGGACTTGGCTGCTTCTTCAATCAGGCCGGCGGTACGCTTGTTGCTCAAGTCGAACAGGATGGAAAACCCGCCGAATTCGCTGCGGTCGGGCGGGATCTCGGTGCGCTTGATCCAGTCGCCGTTGGCGTAGAGAAAAAAATCGTCACCTGGTTTGACCGAGGCGTCCAGGTTGGCGGCTACGATGCCGTGGGTCTGTTGTTTGGGCGCGTCCTGGGTGAGGGCAGCAAGTGGAGTGAGGACTAAAAGAACGCCTACTGCGGTGCAAGCGAGGGCACGGCGAGGCAAGTCAATTGGGATTCTCATGCGTGACACTCCAAAGCAGCTGCAGCTAGGAACGCGGGCAGCTGGGATTAGGCAACAACCGACCGAAGAGGGTAACACGTTTGCAATGCTCATTGGCAGACGCTCGCTTATTCAGAAGGAGCGTGGGCGCTCGGCGGCGACAGCGAAGGCGCGCTCGAGGGCGATGCCGGCGCGGCCAAGGGTACCTTCTTCGAAGAGGCGGCCGATGAAGGTGATGCCGTGGGGGACACGGCGCGGGGGAGAAAACTTGGGCAGGGGATTTTTCGGATCGGGGGCCCAGTCGGAACGCGCTTCGGAGACTTGGACGAAGCCGGCGCGCAGGGTGAGGGAGGGGTGGCCGGTGTGGTTGGTGATGGTGAGGATTTCGTCGCGCAACGAAGGCACTATCAGCAAATCTACTTCAGAGAAGATGCGCGCCATTTCCTGGGCTACTTTGCGGCGGAAGCGGTCGGCTTGGACGAAATCGACGGCGGAGAGAAAGCGGGATTGGCGGAAAAGGTTGGGCCAGGCGTCGGGAGTTTGCACCTTTAGCTGGTCGACGCCGTGGCTCAACGTTAGTTCCTCGAAAGCCGCGGCGCCTTCGGCGAAGAGAATGAGGTTGAGCGAGTCATAGGGCCAATTGGGAAGAGAGACTTCTACCGGAACCAGGCCAAGCTTTGGAAGAGCGGCCAGCGCGGCGCGGTCCACATCGGTGGCGGGATCTTCCTTCATCCAGGCCGGGAAATAGCCTACACGCAGACCCTTGATGCTGGCGGTGGAGTCAAAGTCCAGATGGCTGGGGAGGCTGGAAAGGTCGCCCGGGTCCGGCCCGGAGATAGCTTGCAGCACAAGCAAGGCGTCTTCGACGGCGCGGGTCATGGGGCCGAGTTTATCGAGGGACCAGCAGAGAGTCATGGCGCCGGTGCGGGGGACGCGGCCGTAGGTGGGGCGGAGGCCGGTCACGCCGCAGCGCATGCTGGGGGCGATGATGCTGCCACCGGTTTCGCTGCCGATGGAGAAGCCGACAAGACCGGCGGCGGTGGCGGCACCGGGTCCGGCGCTGGAGCCGGAGGCACCTTCCTCCAGCAGCCACGGATTTACAGTTTGTCCGCCGAACCAGATGTCGTTGAGCGCGAGGGCGCCGAGGCTGAGCTTGGCGAGGAGCACGGCTCCTGCTGCGTGGAGGCGCTTGACGATGGCGGCGTCGTCCTTGGGAATGCGATTGCGAAAAGGTTCAGCGCCGTAGGTCGTGGGAATACCGGCGGTGTCGAGAAGGTCCTTGCCGCCCCAGGGGATGCCGTGGAGCGGGCCGCGGTATTTGCCGGCGGCGATTTCTTCGTCGGCCTTTTTCGCTTGGGCGAGCGCGAGATCGCGCGTGAGGGTGATGATGCAGCGGAGCTTAGGATCAAATTGCTCAATGCGGCGGAGATAGATTTGCGTGAGGCGCTCGGAGGTGAGTTTGCGCAGTTCGATCCAGCGGGAGAGTTGTGTGACCGAGGCGAAGGCGATGTCGGCGTCGTTGGAGGGCAGCGGGCCGGGATCGGTGTTGGTGCGGATGAATTGATCGCGCTGCGGGCCGGAGGATTGCCCGGGGAGAACGGAATGGTAGCGCGAGAAGGGAGCGAGCGTGGGTTCGAGGGCGATAGTGCGGGGACCGGTGCGGCGTTCGTAGACGGAGGCGAGGTTGACGCGCCAGGTTTCCGCGGCGAGGGCGCGGTCGGCAGTGGTAAGTTGCACTTGCACGAGCTTTTCTGCTTCGGCGAAAGTCGCAGGCGAGACTTCCGGGCCGACGGCGGGCCCGGTGCCGAAGGCGGGCGGCGCTCCGGGCGGAGGTGGCGTAGGCTCCTGGGCGAGTTCATTTGCACGAGCTGGCGCGTTGGTGCTCGAGACGACGGCTGCACCGAGGAGACCGAGCGAAGTCTGAGTCAAGAAATGCCTGCGGGATTTGGACATGGATCCTCCGCGCAGCATTGTAGCCGAGTGGCGCGGCCAGAAAAAATGGAGCCCTTGTGTTGGCGAGCTCGATGGCGAGCGAATCGTAAATTATCGACGGGAAACTTGGCTTTGGCTTATGATGGCGCTCGCCTTGGCAGGGCAAGAGCAAAGAAAATCGCCGGCAGGATGCCGGCGCTACCACTTCTGAAGTTCCGCCGACTCTGGAGAGGACACTGGCATGGAAGAACAACTGAGCCTGGATTTTTTGCGCGTGGTGGAAAACGCGGCGATTGCGGCGGCGCGCACGATGGGATTCGGAGACCGGCACCATGCCGATGAAGTGGCCGTGGAAGCGATGCGCAAGACGATGGACTCGGTGGAGATTGACGGGACGATTGTGATCGGCGAAGGCGAGCGCGACGAGGCGCCGATGCTGTACATCGGCGAAAAGGTGGGGCTGGGGACGCACGCTCCGAAAGCGCTGTTTCCGCAGGTGGACATCGCGGTGGACCCACTGGAGGGGACGAACCTCTGCGCGACGGGCGCGGCGAATGCGATCGCGGTGCTGGCGGCGAGCGAGCGCGGCGGATTGCTGCACGCGCCAGATTTGTACATGGAAAAACTGGTGGTGGGGCCGTCGTGCAAGGGCGCGGTGGACCTGGATGCGCCGGTGGCGGACAACCTGAAGGCGATCGCTAAGAGGCTGGACCGCGACGTGGAGGACCTGGTGGTGATCGTTCTGGATCGGCCACGACACGAAAAATTGATTGAAGAGATACGCGCGGCGGGGGCACGCATCCGGTTGATCGGCGATGGCGACCTCTCGGCGGGGATTTCCGCGGCGGTGATCGGGACGGGAGTACACGCAGTGATGGGCACGGGCGGCGCACCGGAGGGAGTGCTGACGGCGGCGGCGCTGCGCTGCTTAAACGGGCAGATCCTGGCGCGGCTGGTGGTGAGCAAGCCGGAGCACGCGGAACGGCTGGCAAAAATGGGGGTGAAGGATTTGAAGCGCATTTACGACACCGAAGATCTGGCGCCGGGAAAGAAAATGATTTTTGCGTGCACGGGCGTGACGGACGGAAATCTGCTGAAGGGCGTGCGGTTTTTCGGCGAAGGCGTGCGGACAAGCTCGATGATTCTGACGCTGGATGAGCGGCAGGTGCGGTTTATCGATTCGGTGCATCTGGAGAAGCGCCCGGATATTAAGGTGCGGTTTAACTGAGGGGGGAATCGGTGACTGGTGATTTGTGACTGGTGAGTAGCCGAGAGCTACTGCCGCATTTTGTGGAGTACTTCTGCTAATGTTTGGCAGACTTCTTCGATTTGTTGGACTGAAATGTTATTGAAGAAGGGGAGCGCCAAGGTGCGTGGGGCGATGGACTCCGTGTGAGTGAGAGTCATGGTGCGGTGGGGCTGCGAGCGATAGGCGGGTTGCAAATGAATGGGCGCGAAATACCTTCCGCAAGCGATGCCGCGGGAGGCCATTTCCTGAATCACACGATCGCGATGAGTGGCGGAGAAGCTTTCGTGCAAGCGCACGACGTAGACGAACCAACTGATGCCGCGGCGGGGTAACTCGAGCGCGGGCAACTGCAAATCTAACTCGGTTTGCAGACGACGGTGATATTCGCGGGCAATGGCTTCGCGCCGTTCAAGAATCGCTTCCAAGCGCTTGAGCTGGCTGGCGCCAAGAGCGCAATTCAATTCGGAGATGCGATAGTTGTAGCCGAGCTCTTCATGCTGGAGCCACTCGCCGGATTCGCGGCGGCCCTGGTTGCGGAGCCTGCGGGCAAGCGCGGCGACGTTCGAATCGTTGGTGACGAGCATTCCCCCTTCGCCGGAAGTGATCTGTTTATTGGGATAGAAGCCGAAGACGGCGGCGTGTCCGAAGGACCCCACCTGGCGACGGTCGAATTGTGCGCCGAGCGCTTCGCAAGCGTCTTCGATGACGAGAAGATTGTGACGCCGGGCGATCGCGAGGATCTCGTTGAGAGCGGCGGGGCAACCGAAGGTGTGCACAACAATGATAGCGCGGGTGCGCGAGGTGATGGCTTCTTCGATGCGGGCGGGATCGAGATTGAGCGTGAGGGGATCGATATCGATGAAGACGGGCACGGCGCGCTCGTAACGGAGAACGTTGGCGACGGCGATGAATGCGAATGAGGGGAGGATGACTTCGTCATCTTCGGAGATTCCGAGCGCGCGGATGCAGAGGTGGAGGGCGCTGGTTCCAGAATTCACGGCGACGGCGTGCGAGGCACCGATGCAGCGCGCCAGGGATTCTTCAAATACTTCCATTTGAGGGCCGAGGCTGAGGCGGGGAGTGCGTAGCACCGCGCTGACGGCGGCGATGTCCGATTCGGTGATATCGGGGGCGGAGAGGGGAATTCTCATTGCCGGCGCTGGCTCAGGCCGGCGGGTTCGGGAGCGGGCAAAGAGGAATGGCGCTTCATCAAGAGATCCTGGGAGAGCGGAACGGTTGTCAGGACTTGGACGATTTTTTCGGAAGCGAAGGCGTCGCCATAAGGGTTGGTCATGCCGCGGAGGGATTCGCGGAATAATTCACTTTTGGCGGTGCGGAGCGCTTCCAGAATTGCTTGAGCACTCGGTGCGGCGTCAATAATATTTCGCGCGCGTTCCCTTCCCTGTTGGCGCAAGCCAACATTGACGGTGGGCAAGGCGAGAGAAGGCGTCTCCATGATGCCGCTGCTGGAATTTCCGAGGAAGACGTCCACCTGGCGGAGCAGACTCCAGTAGGTGACGGCGTCGAGGTTGACGAAGACGTGCGAGTTCAAGCGCGCGGCGGCAAATGTTCGCGCACGCGCGATGAGATCGCGACTGCCGGCGTCGGCATTGGGGTAACAGAAAAGAATCTGGCCGGGAAGAGAAGCGAGGGCTTCGAAGAGGGCCGCTGCTTCGTGGACGCTGTCGCGCGCGATGGTCACGGGATGATAGGCCACGAGGATGGATGGCTTCTCGAGATTAATTTTCAGCAGGGATTCGAGTTCTTCGCGGGTGTGCAGGGTGGAGCGGCGCAAGTGGTCGAGGGAAGGGGCGCCGGCGCGATGGACGCGCCACTCCTCTTCGTCCATGGCAATGATGCGGCCGCGGGCTTCGCTGGTAGAGGTGAAATGAATGTGGCTCATCTTGGTAAGGGCGTTGCGCACGGCATCATCGATCGCGCCCTCACTGATTTCGCCTCCTTCGATATGCGCGATGGGGATGCGCAGGGCCAGGGCGACGGAAGCGGGAGCGAGCATTTCATAGCGATCGGCGATGAGAAGAAGAATGTCCGGGCGCATGTGGCCGAGAGAGTCGGCGAGGCTCAGGGTGGCCAGGCCGATGGTTTTGGCCATGCCTACGTCGGAGTCGGAACTAAGCAGACACTCAAGCTTTGCCGCGATCAGAAAACCGTCCTTTTCGATTTCGTCGACAGTGTGGCCAAATTCAGGAGAGAGATGCGAGCCGAGGACAATGAGCTTCAAGTCCACCTGAGGATGCGCGGAAAGATCGTGGAGCGGCCAGTAAAGATGGCTGTAATCGGCGCGGGAAGTGGTGATGACGGCGATTTTGCGTTTCAAAGTTTTTCCTCAAGCGAGCGAGGGATTCAAGAGTGCGAGGAGCGTTTCGCTTGGTTTGTATTCCGGAACGAGATGGCAGAGGGCGGCGAGCAGCGCAGCGAGATTTCGCTCACCGATGCTTTCGGAGATTGTTTGCAGTGAAGTTTCAAGAAAGCCAGCATCACACGACGGACCGACCGCCCTATAGAGCCGCTCGTCGCTCGACGGGTGCAAGGCTTCGTCCGCGTAAGCGAGCTCTTCCTCGAGTTTGTCGCCCGGGCGCAAGCCCGTAAGGACAATCTCGATACCGCGGGGAGTCTCGAAACCAGCTTCACCAATCAGACGTTGGGCGAAATCCACCATTCTCACGGGCTCGCACATCTTGGGAATGAAAATGCTTGCGGAATCATCCAGGGCAGCGGCGGCCATGATCAGTTCGACGGTTTCGCTGAGCATGAGGAAATATCTGCTGGCTTCGGGGTGGGTGACCGTCACGGGTCCGCCGCGCTGAATTTGCTGGCGGAAGAGCGGGCCAACGCTTCCGTGTGAGCCCAGGACATTCCCGAGTCGCACAGCGTTCATTTTTGTACCGGCAATATTTGTGTTCGCAATGCTAGATTTCGAGCCGCCGAGGCCGAGCAGGACAAGTTCGGCGACGCGTTTGGATGCTCCCATAATGCTGCGGGGATTGACAGCTTTGTCGGTGGAAATCATGAGCAGGCGCTCGGCTCCGAAGCGGGCCGCCGTTCTTGCCAATTCCCAGGTGCCGAGGGCATTGTTGCGGACCACGGCGAGGGGATTCGATTCCATTAGGGGCACATGCTTGAAGGCGGCGGCGTGATAAATCGTCTGGGGATGATAGCGGTCAAAAATCTCGGTCATTAGGGGCGCATCCAGAATATCCCCGAGAATGGCGGCGTAAGAGGATTTGCCTGGAGCGGCAAGCTGCAGATTGATTTCATGAAGATTCTGCTCGGAACGATCGAGAAGAATCAGGAAACGAGGGTCCGTGAAGAGGAGCGCTTGCACAAGAGCGGAGCCTATGCAGCCCCCCGCTCCCGTAACGAGGATGGTCTTGCCGGTGTTAGCTGTGCCGAGCAAAGGTGCGTTCACGTCAGAGTTCAAATAGCCGCGGAATCGCGGGCGCGCGCGAAGACCCAAGAGGCAAAGCTTAATGCTGCTGATTCGCGACAGCCAGAAAGACGCGATCATCCACGGCAACCGATCGAGTAAAGAGAGTGGCGGCATTTCCGCCAACGATGGCGACGTGCCCGGCTCTGCCGCTCAAAGCCGGACCGACGGGCTTTGAGCTGGTCCCCGTCCCGTCGCCCGGCTGAAGCGAAATCCTGGTCGTTTTCGGAGTGCAGTTGGCCGCACCGAGACAGGTATCGCGAATGAACACCTGGCGGAGGCCGCTGTTGTTGCCAACCGCGGCCGTCCCGGAAGCTGGATTCGAGGAATGGCTCGGGGTGACGGCCAGAAACGCGACAAAGCGGCCTGAAGAGCTGACCGAAGGCAGGATGCTTTCCGTTCCGACGAGCGCTCCGTTGGGGTCGACAGAGACAAGATGCGTCGACGGCTTGCAGGAATCTCCAGCGCCAGCGCAAGTATCTCGCAAATAGATCTGGCGGCCCGGCGGGGCATTTTCCACAAGATTCGTCGCGGCCGAACTGAAGGCCACATAGCGTCCATCTGCGCTCATGGAGGGCGCGTGGCTTTCGTTGTTTGCGGGAGTGCCATCGGCTGCCGCAGAGAGAAGAGTTGTACGCGGCTGGCAAGCGGCCGCAGCACCTTCGCAGGTATCCCGCAAAAATACTTGGGCGCGCTCATTCTGTACGGCTGCGTAAGCCACGTAACGCCCGTCGAGGTTAAGCGTTGGAGTTTCTTCGGCAACGAGCGCGGCCGCGGAAGCACCAGCCGTGGCGCCCGGCGGGCAACCAGTCGAGGGACAAATGGTGAAGGTTGCCGGAGCGCTGGAGCCGCCGCCACCACCGCCCGTGCACGGCGTAACGCAGCCGGGCTGCGGAGGTGACGGTGGATTGAAAACCGTCACACTGGCGGTCAAATTTGTCGAGCCTGCGTTCACCAGAAGATCCGGAGTAACCGTAGCCATAAGCTGGCTAGAGGTTGACGTCGAAAGGACAGTCAATTGTCTTTGCGTCCCAGCGATGCTCCATTTCACCTGGGATCCGCCGGAGGGATCCGTAGTCGGGAGAAAAGCTGAACCATTGAGCGACAAAGTGAAGGGAGCGGTGCATGCTGAAGCGGTGCATGCCAGCGCACTCGTGGGGCTGATGCTGGTGAGAACCGGCGATGGATTGGCCGGCGGATTGACATAAAAGATGTACGGGTTCGAGAGGCCATTGTTGCCCGCGCCGCTGGCGGGATTGAGGGTGCGGACGCTGGCGTTGCCGGGCTTGGCGAACAATGTCGGGGAAACGGTCGCGGTTACCGTCAGGACGTTTCCATTACTGTCGAGGGTCACGACGGTGGGGATGGTTTTTCCATTCCATTGGACCACGGTTTTTGCCACGAAGCCCGTGCCAATCACGTTCAGCGTAATGGAAGCGCAGTTAGCAGCATTACAGGCACTGGTCTGGGCAGGCGAAAGAGAGGAAATCAAGGCGCCCGTGTTGTTCTGAAAGGTGTTGCCGTAGTCGTTGCAGCCGGCTACCGCAAAAATCGTTGAAAGTGCGACAGCCAAGGCTGTCCAAGACCGCTTCATTGAGACTCCTTCATCTATTCTGACGGCCCCAGCCATGCCGAGGCCAACTGGCTCGCGCGAACGGGGAAGGCCCGCGGCGCCAACCGCACTTTGGGTGTGAGATGCGAAAATTGTGCCGCGCGTTGACCGCAACGAAGCCGGGAACCGGGGAACGCCGCCCAGCCTTTCTCACCCCTGCACGAAACCGCACTTTGCCACGAATCTGAGGACTCAAGCAACCCTACATCATTACCATCTGGGTGGGGAGGAGGTCAATGCGCATTGCAAGGACGCTGCGGGCGCCGCTTGGCGATCAAATGCGTTCCAGCTAAGCAATACGTGTTTCGCTACCTTGTACTTGCCGATTTCCCGTTCGTCGTGCGAAGGGATCCGATAATGCAAAAGGGGAAAGTGTCCGGCACAGGACTATGATTCAGGAACTGCAAACAACGGAACGGCCGTCACCCAAAAGCGATTGGAAGATGAGGCTGGTCTCCAGCGCTATCGGCTTCCTGGTGGCTGCGGCTGGAGCGGGCGGTTGGTTTTACTATTATTCGCGGCTCCAGGACGTGCCGCCACCACCTTCGCTCCGGCCGGTGCAAGCCTATCGACCCTTTGCGAAGATTATGGCTGCGCCCCAAGCAGTTACCACGCCAGGCGCGGTCGCGCCCGTCGAGCCCTCTTCCCGGCTAAGCAACGTGCCCGAAAGACTGGTCTATCACATACTAGAACAGCGTCACCTGGACGACTTCCTTGAGGAGTCGAAGAAAAAGGTTCTGGATGCATTGGCTCCGGTATTTCCAGAACTTCAGTCTGTTTTAGGTGTTCAGACAACGAAGAGCAATGACCCCACGTATCGCCGCGCTGTTTTCCAACTTCTCGAGGAAGCGGAGAAAAGGCCGGCAAATCAGCGCCCCGTGATCTATTTCGCGGCGGATATGGTGGCTCGGCAAATTTGGTGCGATTTCCAGAACAAAGCAGAATGCGTTCAACTCCGCGTGGACTTCGCGCGATACCAGCTGACGCTGGCGGGCGACGAGCTCGGCGGAGTCTTCATCTATCCGCACGACCTTCTTTGGCGCCTCTGGCGCGATTACCCAGCGACAGACTGGGGAGAGCGGGCGTTCGTTCTGCTGTTGAATATGGGTTGGGATACCAGCGCCACTTGCGCGAAGGGCAGTGACCAAACCCGGGAAGTGATCCGCCAAGGGGAGTCTTTCCTGCAAGAGCGGCCCAGCAGCCCGAACCGAGGGACTGTCACACTATTGGTTGCCGAAGCGTATGCTTCGCGGTGGTCGTTGAGCAACGAGCCGGCGGGCAGCGGGATGTCGGATTACGTTGACCCGAAAGAATTCCGGGAGGGTGCCGAGGAAGCGCGAGTCAAGGCCATCGGCTATTTCGAGGAAGTCGTGCGACTGGCGCCAGAAACAAGCCTCAGCCGATTTGCGCTGGAAGTCCTGCCTCCGCTGCGGGATAAAGAGATCCTCGACAATTACAGATTTTATTGCGTGTACGATTAGCGAAAGAACGCCCTTACGCGCGGGCCGCTCAATGGTCCCCGCTCTCGCTCTTCAACCCCAGTGCTGCGATCGAGATGCGCGTCAATTCCCGCACGTGGGATTGACACTCCGCATCCTGGAGCGGCAAGGCGCTTGCCGCGCGATAACAAGCCAGCGCTTGCTGCTTGCGGCCAAGTTTGGCATAGAGGTCGCCGCGGGCCAGTTGAAACAGCGGATTTTCGGGGTACTTCTCAACGAGCGGGGTGAGGACCGCGAGCGCCTTTTCATACTGCTGATCGTAACGATGCAGGTTCAGCGCGAGATAGAAGCGCGCGACATTGGAGGTAAGCACGCCCTGAGCGATGGCGCGTTCGAGCAGGCGCACTCCTTCTTGCTTGGATCCGCCGGGGATGCCCATGAAAAAGCGCAAGATCCGGGCTAGGCTACTGAGAGTGTCCACGTAATAGTTGTAAAGGCCCAAGCCCAGGTCGGCATCGGCGAGATCGGGGTCCAGGGCCTTGGCTCGGAGGAGATGTTCGCGGCCGCGCACTCCGGCGCGGGCAGCATTGCGATTCTCGGCACGCAGTCCATAGAGGCGGGCAGCAGACGCTTCCGCCATGCCGGCATAAAATTGCAGTTCCGCCGATTCGCCCTGCTTGATCTGCACTTCCGTCAGCGACAAAGCCCGTGCCGACAACTCAAAATAGTGCTGATCCGCCGGGAGCTTGGGGCGCCGCCGGGCGTCGCTCATCGCATACTTGAAATCGGCGGAAGTACACCAGATGCGCCACCACAATGCTTCGGCTTCCAGCAGATATCCCAGCGGGTGGATTGGATGCTCCTGTTGCATTCGTTTCGCATCTTCTGCCGCTCCTTGGAGGTTGAAGGAATAGATTTTGTCGAGGATAGCGCGCGTCTCGGGCGGCAAAGTGACATTGGAAGCGTGCGCGGGGATGGCATTGGGCGCCAGAAGGAGCACGCAAGCCAAGCCGGTGCGGCGAGCTATCCGCGATGCATTCATCGTTCCCGTCCGAGAAAAGATTGTGCAGGTTCAGGCTCTGCGCCGGAAGAGTTTAAGCTGTTCCAGAAGAGTACGAAATGATTTTTGCAGCAAGAATCTTGGTTAGGCGGGGCGGCGGGCATTTGTTATTCTCGGCGGACCCGTGAAGACGAACAACAATGCGACAGGCACCACCCTGGAGCGCGGACTGGGCCTGAAAGAGGCCGTGGCGCTGAACATGATCGAAATCGTGGGGATCGGACCGTTTGTGGTCAGCTCCCTGGTGATTCGAGCGATGGGCGGACCGCAGGCGCTCATCGCGTGGCTGGCGGGCGCGCTATTGGCGACCCTGGATGCGTTTGTGTGGTCAGAGTTGGGCGCGGCGATGCCGAAAGCGGGGGGCACGTACGTTTTTCTGCGAGAAGCCTATGGCCCAGAGCGATGGGGCCGGCTGATGTCATTCTTGTTCGTATGGCAAACGTTGGTGCAGGCGCCGCTTTCCGTGGCGTCGGCGTCGATCGGTTTCGCAAAGTATGCGGGATATCTGTACTCCTTCACCCCTCTGGAGTCGAAGGCGATTTCCGGTGGACTGGTCATCATTATCGTGATCCTGCTTTATCGAAGAATTGCCACGATCGGAAAGATCTCTGTGCTGCTGTGGATCGGCGTAGTGGGAACGATGCTGTGGCTGATCTGGGGCGGTGCCACTCATTTCAACGCCAAGATCGCTTTCGATTTCCCGCCGGGAGCTTTCGATTTGTCGTGGGTGTGGTTCGCAGGACTGGGGTCCGCGATGGTGAGCACGATCTACAGCTACTGGGGCTACTACAACATTTGCCACCTCGGCGGCGAGATCAAGGATCCGGAAAAAAATATTCCCCGGGGAATTTTTCTTTCCGTGCTGGGGATCGCGGTGCTGTATCTGGCGATGCAGACCTGCATCCTGGGCGTGGTGCCATGGCGCGAGGCGCAGAATTCCGATTTTATCGCCAGCTTGTTCGTTGAAAAATTGTACGGGCAAGCGGCAGCGCGCTTCGTGACGGGAATGATTTTGTGGATTGCCGTAGCTTCCGCATTCTCCGTGCTGCTCGGCGCTTCACGCGTGCCCTATTCGGCGGCACAGGACGGAAATTTCTTCCCGGTCTTCGGCAAGATCCATCCCACGAAACATTTTCCACACGTTTCATTGCTGGTTCTTGCCGGACTCGCGTTGATCTTCAGCATTTCCCTGAAACTGAAACAAGCCATTGCCGGAATTCTCGCCATGAGACTGCTAGTGCAATTTATCGGGCAGGCAGTGGGAGTGATTTTGCTGCGGCGGCGCAAGGGCACGCAAGGGCTGCCGTTCAAAATGTGGCTGTATCCCTGCCGGCAGTTCTGACGATGATCGGCTGGGCGTGGCTCTTCTGGCAGACCGGTCCGACGCGAAAGTGGGGGCTGGCGGAGATCGCGCTGGGAGCTCTGGCGTTTCTAATTCGCGCGCGGGAAGTGAGACAATGGCCCTTTGCAAGTTCGCCGCCGGCAGTTGCCGGTTCACAGTGAGAATTATGAACTCCTTTGCGGTGGAGGTCGCGTGAATTCCTATTTTCAACGTTTGGCGATTTGCGTTCTGATTGGCGGGGCGGCCGCTGCGTATTTGGCCGCTTCCGCGCTCGCGCAATTTCCTCCAGCGCCCGGAACAGGTCCCGGCTTACCGGAGACGATTGAGGCGATCGAAAGCGCCCGGGTTACCACGCGAATCCTTTTCGTGACCGCTCACCCGGACGATGAGAGCGCCGCGACGCTTACTTATCTTGCGCGCGGGCTGCATGCGGAAGTCGCGCTGCTGACTTTGACGCGCGGCGAGGGCGGGCAGAACGACCTTGGCCCCGAACAAGCCCCGCAACTGGGACTGATCCGCACGCAGGAATTGCTGGCGGCTACGCGGGCCTACGGTGTGAGGCTGTACTTCACGCGAGCTAAGGATTTTGGCTATTCGAAAACGCCGGAGGAAACGGAGCGCATCTGGGGCGACCAGGTCCTCGAGGACATGGTGCGCGTCATCCGCGGATTTCGCCCCAATATTGTGATCAACGGCTGGGGCGGCGTGCACGGGGGCCACGGCCATCATCAAGCCTCGGGATTGCTCACCCCGAAGGCCGTGCAACTGGCGGCGGATTCTTCGTTCAAGCTGCACGGCCCCTCCGCGGAAGAAGAAGACTCGGCGCCATGGGGCGACCGAAAGCCGGTGGTCGTGGTGGACCTCGACCGCAGCGAAGCCCCCAAGGGTTACCTGCTTCCTGTCGATGAAATTTCGCCGCTCTACGGAAAATCCTGGCGGGAAATAGGACTCGATGGCTTTGCCAATCATCGCTCGCAGGGCATTACCGGATTTCTGAGCTCGCCGTTCCTGCGCCGCCCCATCGGGCTCCAACGCGAGGACGGCGGGCAACTTGATCCCGCCTTGCTCGCGCAACCCCTTGGCCCGCTGGACGAAGACTATGAAATGGGAAACATGGGCGTGGATCCGCTCATGCGATCCGTGGATGCCGCCCTGGTGGCCGCGCGTGATGCCGCCTTGCGGCTCGATTGGAAGGCAGCCGCGACTTCCCTGGTGGCCGCCGGCAGAAAAATCAATGAAGTGCCCGTGCCTTCGATTTCCTACC
>WNFG01002163.1_pt1 | contig 16487 bp, 20 predicted proteins | sample 5400431 | NCBI WGS metagenome assembly WNFG01 (sample SAMN13153346, study PRJNA577476) | soil metagenome | isolation source: 120 cm saprolite under Douglas fir tree site 2 hole 3 replicate 2 | place: USA:California | collected 2015-04-18 | reverse complement strand
AGCGCTGATGACCAGTTCGCCGCGCGGTGCCACGCTTGGCAAGCAGGCGCTGGGGCTGCGCATCGTGCGGGCTGACGGCGCGCAGCTCTCGTTTGGCCGCGCCACCGCCCGCCATTTTCTGAAAGTCATGATCACGCCGCTGGTGCCGCTGGCCATCGGCTACCTGATGGCCGCCTTCACAGCTCGCAAGCGGGCGTTGCATGATTTCCTGGCCGAAACGCTCGTGATAAGATTGCATTGACGATTTCCTCAAGGAGACCGCCGTGGCCAGTGTTCCGAACTCCGGTTCCGCCGCCCCACCGCCGCCCATCTGGGATGCCCGTCCGGTCGGCCCTGAGCATGTCGCCTATGGCGGCTTCTGGATCCGCGTCGTGGCCTACATCATCGACGGCATCCTCCTGACGATCGTCTGCGGCATCGTGGACAGGTTGCTCGGCATCAATATCCTCGCCACAGACTGGGATCATTACGATCCGCTGGCCAATGTGATCTCCCTGGTGATCGGCTGGCTCTATTTCGCCCTGCTCGAAAGCTCCGAGCGCGGCGCCACCGTGGGCAAGATGGTGATGGGCCTGCGCGTCGTGACCAGCGATGGCCGGCGGCTCAGCTTCATGAATGCGACCGGCCGGTACTTCGCCAAGATCCTATCGGCCATCATTCTCTGCATCGGCTTCATCATGGTCGCCTTCACCGACAAGAAGCGCGGCCTGCACGACATCATCGCCGGCACCCTGGTGATCAAAACCCGCTGAATCAGGCCTTTCCGGACGCGGCCCGGACGCAGCTTGACCGGACCCGCAAAAGCCCGTTTATTCCGGCGTTTCGCGAGGGAAATCCCATGGAAAAATTCACCACGCTGCGCGGCGTCGCAGCACCCCTGCCGATGGTCAATGTCGACACCGACATGATCATCCCCAAGAACTTCCTGAAGACCATCAAGCGCACCGGCTTGAAGGAAGGCCTGTTCTACGAAATGCGTTGGACGGCGGACGGCCAGAAGAAGGATTTCATCCTCGACCAGCCGGCCTACCAGAACGCCAAGATCATCGTCGCCGGCCCCAATTTCGGCTGCGGCTCGAGCCGCGAGCATGCCCCGTGGGCGCTGCTCGATTTCGGCATCCGCTGCGTCATCTCCGAGGATTTCGCCGACATCTTCTACAACAACTGCTTCAAGAACGGCATCCTGCCGATCAGGATGCCAAAGGAGATCATCGCCAAGCTGATGGACGATGCGAGCCGCGGCTCCAATGCCATCATCGAGATTGATCTCGAGAAGCAGGAGATCAAGGGACCCGACGGCGGCACCGTGCATTTCGACATCGATCCGTTCCGCAAGCATTGCCTGCTGAACGGCCTCGACGATATCGGGCTGACCATGGAGAAGAGGTCCGAGATCGACGACTTCGAGACCCGCCAGAAGGACTCCCAGCCCTGGCTGCACACGGCGTCCTGAGACCAAGACTAGAGAGAAAGAAGACGATGGCGTCAAACCGCAATCTGCTGGTGCTGCCCGGTGACGGCATCGGCCCCGAAGTGATGAACGAAGTGCGCAAGATCATCGCCTGGATGGGCAAAAAGCGCGCGGTCGGCTTCGACATCAAGGAAGACGTCGTGGGCGGCGCGGCGCTCGACAAGCACGGCGTGCCGCTTTCCGACGCCGCCATGAAGACGGCGCTCGAGGCCGACGCCGTGCTGTTCGGCTCGGTCGGCGGCCCGAAATGGGACAATGTCGAGTTCAACAAGAAGCCCGAACGCGGGCTCCTGCGCCTGCGCAAGGAGATGGACCTCTTCGCCAACCTGCGCCCGGCCAAGGTGTTTGACGCGCTGATCGATGCGAGCTCGCTCAAGCCCGAGATCGTCAAGGGCCTCGACATCATGATCATCCGCGAGCTGACGGGCGGCGTCTATTTCGGCGAGCCGCGCGGGGTGAGCACCCTGCCCAACGGCGAGCGCGAGGCGATCGACACCCAGCGCTACAAGACCAGCGAAATCCGCCGCGTCTGCGCTGTCGCCTTCGAGCTGGCGCGCAAGCGCCAGAACAGGGTCTGCTCGTCGGACAAGGCCAACGTCATGCATACCGGCGTGCTGTGGCGCGAGGAGGCGACCAAGCTGCACAAGGAGAAGTATTCCGACGTGGCGCTCAGCCACATGTACGCCGATGCGCTGGCCATGCAGCTGCTGCGTTCGCCCGGCCAGTTCGACGTGATCGTGACCGACAATCTGTTCGGCGACATCCTGTCGGACGAGGCCTCGATGCTGACCGGCTCGCTCGGCATGCTGCCCTCGGCCTCGCTCGGCGCGCCCGACGCCACCGGGCGGCGCAAGGCGCTCTACGAGCCGATCCATGGCAGCGCTCCCGACATCGCCGGCAAGGGCCTGGCCAATCCACTGGCCGAGACGCTCAGCTACGCCATGATGCTTCGCTATTCATTCGATCTCGGCAAGGAAGCCGACCTCGTCGAGAAGGCCGTCGAGAACGTGTTGGCGGCGGGTTACCGCACGGCCGACCTGCTGGCCGGCGGCAAGGCCGCCGGTCTCAAGAAAGTCGGCACCCAGGAAATGGGTGACGCCATCGTCAAGGAACTCGACCGGCTCGCCTGATCGATCAGCGATCCGCATCGATCGCCTGGTCGACGGCCGCCGCGAACGACTTCATCTCGCTGGGCGCAAGATCGGCCACGGCGTGCATCTCGAAGCCGCCGTGCCGCCAGTCGGCCAATGCAAAACCGTCGCGTTGCGCGAGGCTCGGGGTGGCGTTGCCCGCCGACGATGAAGGCCACAAGGTCAAAGCCAACCGGTGCTGATTGCGGCGGTAGACGAGCACCGCCACCTTGCGGCCATCGACGAGGTCGACCCGGCCGCCGAGCAGCGGGAATCCCTCGGCGGTGAGATCGTGGACCGGCGGCGAATAGTCGATGCGGCCGGTGAACCACGGCTTGACGGTATGGCGGTCGGAGGAAGCGACCTCGACGCCATGATCGCTCATGGCGACGCGAATGTAGCCCGCAATCAGCTCATCGGTCTCGCGGGTGCCGTGGCCGAGCAGGCTGCCTCCCAGCCAGCCGATGCCGATTGCCACGATCAGGCTCGCCGCCATCGCCGACCAGCGAATGCGTTGTGTTGGCCGGCCGGCAATGGCGCGCAGCTCGCGCTCGACGCGCGCCCGCAACAGGTCGGGCGCAGGCTCGGCCGGCAGCGCGCGCAAGGCGTCGCTCACCGCCCGTGCGTCCGCAAGCCGCCGCCGGCAGCCCGCGCAGAGCTCGAGGGCCTGCTCGAACGCGGCACTTTCGATCGCCGTGAGCTCGCCGTCGACATAGGCGTCGACCATCGCCTCACAAGTCGGGCAGTCCATCGCCCCTCCTTCCCAGTCGGCCGCCAAGTTCGGCCGCCAGCTTTTCCCGCGCCCGCGCCAGGCGCGACATGACCGTGCCGATCGGCAGATCGAGCACCGTCGCAATGCGCTTGTACGAAAGATCCTCGATCTCGCGCAGCACCAGCACCTCACGCGCCTCGGCCGGCAGGGCCGCGAGCGCGGCCGCGATTTGCCGCTGCCGGTCGCCGGCGATCGCGCTTTGCTCGGGATCCGGACCGTCGGCCGGCCGGTTCTCGATCTCATCGAGCGTCTGGCCTGCCGTGCCGTTGCGGGTCCTGAAGTCGCTCCATGTATTGCGCACGATGCGCAGCAGCCAAGGCCGCGCGTCATCGCCGCGAAAGGCGTGGAAGTAGCGCAACGCGCGCAGCATCGCCTCCTGCGCCAGATCCTGGGCCGCCACCGGATCGCGCGTCAGCCAGCGCGCGAAGCCGTAGGCGGCGTCGAGATGCGGCAGCACGACGACGCGAAACCGCTCGACCGTAACACCGTCAGGCTTCGGCGCATCGGACATGCCGTCCATAGGACAACAATACCCGCCGACCGTCGAATTTATTCCGGAGTCGCAACGACGGAATAAAACCGCGCAGGGCCCGGTAGTGCCGTCAGTTCCCGAGGAGGGCTCCCATGCAGCACGCCGATCGTCGCGATTTCCTGAAGCTGGCCGGTCTGGCCGGTGTCACCTTCACCGCCGGGCTCTTCCCGGAACGGCAGGCCGCGGCGCAAGCCGGGTCCGATTTCCACTTCGTGCAATTCTCCGACACGCACTGGGGCTATAGCGGCCCAGCCAATCCCGACGCCGAACACACGCTGGAAAAGGCCGTGGCGACCGTGAACGGCCTCTCCAAGCAGCCCGACTTCATCGTCTTCACCGGCGATCTCACCCACACGACCGACGACGCCAAGGAGCGGCGCGCCCGCATGAAGCGCTTCCGCGAGATCGTCTCTGCGTTGAGCGTGAAGAATATCCGCTTCATGCCGGGCGAGCACGACGCCTCGCTCGACAAGGGCGAGGCCTTCAAGGAGTTCTTCGGCGCAACCCACTACACGTTCGACCACAAGGGCGTGCATTTCATCGTTCTCGACAACGTCTCCGACCCGGGCGCCAAGCTGGGCGACGAACAGCTCGCCTGGCTGGCCGCCGACCTCAAGCAGCGCAAGACCGACGACCGCATCGTCGTGCTGACGCACCGGCCGCTGTTCGACCTGAAACCGGACTGGGACTGGACGACCGCCGACGGTGCCAAGGCCATCGAACTCTTGATGCCCTATCAGAACGTCGTGGTGCTCTACGGCCACATCCATCAGGAGAACCACCACATGACGGGCCACATCGCCCATCATGCCGCCAAGTCGCTGATCTTTCCCTTGCCCGCGCCGGGCTCGCAGCCCAAGCGCACGCCGTTGCCCTACGATGCCGCCATGCCGGGTCTCGGCACGCGCGACGTGGCGGTGGCGGAGAAAGTCAGCCTGGTCGAGCTGCCGGTCACCAAAGGCTGATCCCATGCGTCGCAGAGTTGTCGTCGCGCTGCTGATCGGCAGCGCGGTAGGCGGGGTTGCGCGCCTTGCCGCCGAGCAGCCGGTCGAGATTCGCATCAGCGCCAAGAAGTTCGAGTATCACCCAAACAGGGTAACGGCCAAGCTCGGCCAGCCGCTGGTGCTGGTCTTGACCTCGGAAGACCGCATCCATGGCTTCAAGATGCCCGACTTCGGCTTGCGCACCGATATCGTGCCGGGCCAGGAGACGCGCGTCAGCTTGACGCCCGACAAGGCGGGCAGCTTCTCGTTCCACTGCGACGTCTTCTGTGGCGATGGCCATGAGGACATGGAAGGGGTCCTCGTCGTCGAAGCCTGAAGCGCGCTATTTCCTGAGCGAACCCAGGACACCGCGCAGGATGCCGCCCAGCAGTCCCCCGCTGCTGCCGCGGCGACCGCCGCCCAGCACCGCTTTGGTGACCTCGCGCACCGCGACGTTGGTCACGGTGCGGGCGGCGGTCTTGGCGATCGTCGTGCCGATCGAATCGCTATGCCGGCCCGGCGCCTTGGGCTCGGGCGGCGGCTGAGGCGGCTTGGCTTCACGCAGGCGCGGCTCAGGCTTCGGCGGTTCGCCGGGCTCAGACTGCGGAATACGCGAATGTCCCCATGGGCCGGACGATGGCGGGCTGTCGACGGTCGGCGGCGGCGCGTCGTACTGGCCGCGTCGGCTGGGGCCGGCCGGCGGCGCGGCGTCGCTGTGTTTCACCTGGCCGCCGGTGGCGCGTCCCGTCAGCACCTCATAGGCCGATTCGCGGTCGACCGTGCGCTCGTACTTGCCGGCAAGCGGACTTGCCTTGATCACGGCGGCGCGTTCGGCGTCCGAGGCTGGGCCGATCCGCCCACGCGGCGGGGCGATAAAGCATCGCTCGACCGGCTCGGGCACGCCCTTGGCATCGAGGAAGGAGACCAGCGCCTCGCCGACGCCCAGTTCGACGATGGCGGTTGCGGCGTTGAACTTCTTGTTCGGCCGGAAGGTGTCGGCGGCGGTCTTCACCGCCTTCTGGTCGCGGGGCGTGAAGGCGCGCAGCGCATGCTGCACCCGGTTGCTGAGCTGGCCCAGCACCGCTTCCGGGATGTCGAGCGGATTCTGGCTGATGAAGTAGACGCCGACGCCTTTTGAGCGGATCAGGCGCACGACCTGCTCGATCTTGTCGAGCAGCGCCTTGGGCGCATCGTCGAACAACAGATGCGCCTCATCGAAGAAGAACACGAACTTCGGCCGCTCGGGATCGCCGATCTCCGGCATGACCTCGAACAGCTCCGACAAGAGCCACAGCAGGAACGTGGCGTAGAGCCGCGGGCTTTGCATCAGGCGATCGGCGGCCAGGATGTTGACATAGCCCGCACCCGAGGCGTCGCGGCCGATCATGTCCTTGAGATCGAGCGCCGGCTCGCCGAAGAACCGCTCGCCGCCCTGCTGCTGCAGCGTCAGCAGGGTGCGCTGGATCGTGCCGATGCTCTGCTTGCTGACATTGCCGTACTTGGTGGTGAGCGAAGCGGCGTTCTCGGCCGTCCATTGCAGCACGGCCTGCAGGTCCTTGAAGTCGAGCAGCAGCAGGCCCTGCTCGTCGGCGAGCTTGAAGACGATGTTCAAAACGCCTTCCTGGGTGTCGTTGAGCTGCAGCAGACGGGCCATCAGCACCGGACCGATCTCGGTCACGGTCGTGCGCACCGGGTGGCCTTTGTCGCCGAACAGGTCCCAGTAGATCGTCGGAAAGGCGCGGCCGGCATAGCCGTCAATCTTGAGCTGCTTGGCGCGATCGACTGCGTGGGGATTGTCAGCCCCCGGCTGGCTGACGCCCGACAGATCTCCCTTCACGTCGGCCATGAACACCGGCACACCGTACGCGGAGAAGCCTTCGGCAATGGTCTGCAGCGTCACCGTCTTGCCGGTGCCGGTGGCGCCGGCGATCAAGCCATGGCGATTGGCGTATTTCAGGAGGAGAAACTGGTCGGCGTCGCTTGCGCCCACAAAGATCGCCGTGTCGTCGCTCATGCCGCCTCCTTCGGTCGCACAATCGACTTTAGCCAAAGAAGGGGGGCCATAGTAGGCTGACGACATGACCCTTCCCCGTCTTGCTCTTTCCGTAATCGGCGACGAAATCGGGCCTTCGCTCGACGAAATGATCTCTTTTGCCCAGGAGCATGGGCTCAAACGCCTCGACATGCGCACGGTCGACGGTCGCAACCTTTTGAGCATGACCAAACCGGAGGTCATCAAGATCAGCCGTACGCTGGAAAGCGCCGGCATCAGCGTGCCCGCCTTCGTGTCGCCGCTGTTCAAGTGGAAGGCGCCAGGAAAGCCGGTACCGGGCGGCAAGGTCGATTTCGCCTTCGATCCCAAGCAGTGTCCGGTCGAAGATCCGATCGCCCATGCGATTCAGATCGCGGTCATCCTTGGCGCGCCGCACATGCGGATCTTCAGCTATCTGCGCTATGGCGGCTTTAGCCCCGGGGACATGTATACGTTGAACGGCGATTTCGGGAAGCTGCACGGCTTCGCCGTCCAGTACGACATCACCCTGCAGCTCGAGAATGAGCCGGTCTGCAATATCGGCAATATCGCCGAGCTCGCGGCGTTCTTCGCGCCAGCCGAACAGCAGGCCGAACGGGACAGGCTCGAGGAAGACGAAATCGAAGGGGAAGAGGAGGAAGACAGCTCTCAGCCCAAGGTGACTTATCTGCGCCCCCTCGTCGACATCGCCAATGCCTGGTCGACCGGCGAACGGCCGAGCGACGCCGACATGGCCATGCTCGCGCCGCTCACCACGGCGATCCATCTCAAGGACCGCGATCTGGCAGCCGGCCGCACCGTGCCGCTGGGCGACGGCGACGTTCCCTGGCCGGCGGAGCTCAAGCGGCTGCTTGGCGGCAGCCTGACCAAGGAGGTGTTGGCCAGCATCGAGACCCACTGCCCGCAGGACGGCCGCAACGCCACGGCGCGCTCGCTCGCCGGGTTGCGCCGCATCGCCGCCGAAATCGGCGTGGAGGTCGTGTAGGCACGGGCGATGCGGACTTATTCGTTCGTGACCGTCGATGTCTTCACCGATCGGCGTTTTGGCGGCAATCCGCTGGCGGTCTTTCCCGACGCCGGCGGCCTGTCGGACGGCGAGATGCAGTCGCTCGCCGCGGAGTTCAATGTCAGCGAAACGACCTTCGTGCTGCCGGCCGACGATCCTTCCAACACCGCCCGCGTCCGCATCTTCAACCGGACCAGCGAGATGCCGTTCGCCGGTCATCCCAATGTCGGCACCGGCTGGGTGCTGGCGGGACTGGGACGCGACCGCGACGGCGTGCTGCGTTTCGAGGAGATCGCGGGCCTGGTCGAGGTGCGCATCGACCGCACGAAGGGATGCCAGGTCACCATCGCCGCGCCCCAGCCGCTGTCGCTCGGCGCCGAAATGCCGGTCGAGCTGCTGGCCGGCTGCGTCGGACTCGAGGCGAGTGACGTCGTCGTGGCGGCGCATCGGCCGATCGTTGCCTCGGTCGGCAATTCCTTCGTCATCGCCGAGGTCGCAGGCAGCGCGCTGTCACGCGCCGCCCCGGACATTGCGCGTTTCAGGGCGGCGGTCGAGGCCTTCCCGGCGCTCGGACCACGCCGTCTGCCGCTCTATCTTTATGCCCATGACGGCCGCAGCGCCGGCACCATCCGCCTGCGCGCCCGCATGTTCTCGCCTTTGTCGGGAACGCTCGAAGACGCCGCCACCGGCAGTGCCGCGACGCCGCTCGCCGCTCTCCTGCTGTCGCTCGCGAAGGGCTCCGAGCAGCGCTACGACATCACGCAGGGTGTCGAGATGGGTCGGCCGAGCCTCCTCGCCTGCTCGGCACGGCGCGGCGGCGACGGCGTCTGGGCCACCGTGGGCGGCGGCTGCGTCGCGGTGCTGAACGGCGAGATATCGCTATAGACGGCTGACGACGTAGCCGGCGCGCGGGAAATGGACGACCACGTCGCCGACCCGCGGATCGCTGCGCCGAATAGAAATACGGTCCGGTGCGAGACCAACCAGAATGCCCGTCACCGGTACTTTGCCGGTGTCGTCCGGCGTGACGCTGATCGCCTGACCCGCTGTCAATCCGCTCGGATCGTTGGCGTCGACCTGGGCGAGAGCCGGCGTCGCTGCCTTGGCGACGTCAAGCGCTTCGGCCGGCGCCATGTCGCTGGGCGCGCCGTTGCCGAACGCTTTCATCCGTTCCGACCAGGCGACGATCTTGGGCAGCCGGTCGAGCGGCGGCACGGCCTTGCCCGCGCCCAGCCGTTCCTTGAGGAACCACACCGGATTGTAGAGCGCGCAGTCGGCCAGCGTCGGCACCGCGCCCATCAGATACGACCGGCCGTCAGCCAGCATCTCCTCGGCCAGAACCAGCTGGGCATAGGTCTGGTCGGCCGCGAAGGGCGCCATCTCCTTGAGCCTGGCGACGTCGAACGGCCGGCCGGAGAAGGCGCTGCGGTCCTTGTGGAAGGCCTCGGGCAACCTGTCGCCGATGGCACCCATCACCACGCCGACGGCAGACCAAAAGACGTTGCGATCGACCCACATGGCGAGCGCCCGCGCCTCGCCTGCCCCGTTGGTTGGCAGCAGCGGCGGCCGCGGCGCGCGCTTTTCCAGCTCGAGCATGATGAGCTGGGTGTCGCAATAGATGTCGGCGCCGACCTGCAGCACCGGCGTCTTGCGATAGCCGCCGGTGAGCGGCATCAAGTCGGGCTTGGGCATGATCACCGGGATCTGCACCGACCTCCAGGCGAGCTGCTTGATGCCGAAGGCGATGCGCACCTTCTCGGAGAAGGGCGAGTTCGGGTAGTGGTGGAGGATGAGGTCGGACATGGTCAGTGGAGTGTGGCGAGGCCGACCAGAATTGCAAAGCCGGTTCCACCCGCCACGGCGAACTGCCAAGCCCGCCAATAGAGCCGGGTGCGCCGCGCAACCAGATCGCCCAACCGTTGCAAGGCGGCATCGTCGAAGTTGGGCTCGCCGCCCGCCATACGGTCCAGCCGGCCGCCGAAAAACTCCCATTCGACGTTGATCACCGGAAAGGCGAAACCGCAACTCAGCACGCTGGCGAGCAGGCTCACATGGCCGATGATGCTTCCCAGAAGCTTGATGACGGCATTGGCTTCGGCAAACGGGTCGGAAGCGCGGACGATCACGAGATAGGCAAGCGCTGCCACTACGATGGCGTTGAAGCGCAGAAGCACGGAGGTCTTGGAATCGAGCGTCGACAGCATGTCGTGGAGCCGATCCCACGCTATCACCCTCGCCTTTTGCTCGGGCGTTCCCTGGCCGGCCTCGATGCGCGCGACCGCCAGAGCCTGGAGCGACACGTTCATCCGCGCAGCGCCTTGATGTTGGCGGCGTAGCGGTTGGGTCCGCCGCTGAACACCGCGGTGCCGGCCACCAGGACGTCGGCGCCGGCCTTGATGCAGTGTCGTGCGGTCTCGGGATTGACGCCGCCATCGACTTCGAGGTCGATCGCCTTGCCCAGAGCATCGATCGCCTTGCGCAGGGCGGCGATCTTGGCGAGTTGGCTCTCGATGAAGGCCTGACCGCCAAAGCCCGGATTGACGCTCATCACCAGCACGAGGTCGAGATCGCCCAGGACCTGCTCGATGGCGGCAAGCGGTGTCGCCGGATTGAGCACCGCGCCCGCCTTCTTGCCCAGGCTCTTGATGAGCTGGATGGTGCGGTGAACATGCGGTCCCGCCTCGGGGTGAAAGGACATCACGTCGGCGCCGGCCTCGGCGAAGGCCGGCACCAGCGGGTCGACCGGCGAGACCATGAGATGCACGTCGAACGGCCTTTGGCTGTGCTTGCGCAGCGCCTTCACCACCAGCGGCCCGATGGTTAGGTTGGGCACGAAGTGGTTGTCCATCACGTCGACATGGATCCAGTCGGCGCCCGCTTCGACGACCGCCTCGATCTCGCGGCCAAGGGCCGCAAAATCGGCCGACAGGATGGAAGGAGCGATGCGAACCGGCTGTTGCGGCATGGCGGCCTCAGGTGCCCGGCCGCGTCGGCGCTTCCCAGCCTTTGCGCCGGAAGGGATTGGCCGGAAAGGTGCCGAGCGGCTTGAACTCCTCGGAGAAAAAGGCGAGTTCCTCGAGCGCGAGCTGGAGGCCGCGCTGCTCGGGATGGCCCTCGACCTCGGCATAGAACTGCGCCTGCTCGAAATGCGCGCCGGAGAGATAGCTTTCCAGCTTCACGATGTTGATGCCGTTGGTGGCGAAGCCGCCCAGCGCCTTGTAGAGCGCCGCCGGCACGCTCTTCACCCGGAACAGGAAGGCGCTCATGCAGCGCACCGTGCGCCAGTCCAACGCCGCCTCATGGCGCGAGAACACCAGCATGCGCGTGGTGTTGTGATCGGCATCCTCGATATTGCGCGCCAGCACTTTGAGATCGTAGATGCGCGCCGCCAGCGAGGAAGCAATGGCGCCGACGCTTTGGTCGCGAACCTCAGCGATCTCGCGCGCCGCACCCGCCGTGTCGGCGTGCACCAGCGGCGCGAAGTGGTGCTTCTTCAGGAAGTTGCGGCACTGCGCCAGCGCCTGGACATGGCTTTTCACCGTCTTGATGCTCTTCAGCGTGGCGCCAGGCAGAGCGACTAGGCAGTGCTCGACGCGCTGGAAATGCTCGGCGACGATTTTCAGCCTGGTATGCGGCAGCAGGCTGTGCAGATCGGCGACGCGCCCCGCGATCGAGTTCTCGACCGGGATGATGGCGAGTTCGGCCTTGCCCGCCTGAACGGCGGCCATCGCCGTTTCGAAGGTCGGGCAGGGCAGCGTCGTCATGTAGGGAAAGGCCGCACGACAGGCCATGTCGGAATTGGCGCCGGGCTCGCCCTGAAAGGCGATCGTGTTGGAGGCCTTCAGCGCCTTCGCCATCTCCTGAACTCCCCCACGCTCACGTCTTGTGTGCAGGCTGTTTCGCCCGTTGAACCACCGCCGTCAACCGCGCGCGCCTAAGCGAAAAACCTCGCAAAATCCGGGACTTGCGACGTTCCGCCGCGCAAGCCCGATGCGGCGATCGGATACTACTGGCGGCAATGCCGGCGTGCTACAGCAACGGCCGGAATTTTTGGCGCTCTGGGATCCGACTATGGCCAGTTTCAACACGATTGCGGGCTGCGTTCTGGCCTCGGCCCTTTTTGCGATGGTGGTGGGCAAGGTCTCCAACGCCGTGGTCCATCCGCACAAGCTGGACAAGCCCGCGCTGGCTGTCGCCGATGAAGCGCCGACCGAGACCGCTGCCGCCGCTCCGGCCGCGGAATTGCCGCCGATCGGGCCGAAGCTCGCCAGCGCCAATGTCGAGAACGGCAAGGCGATCTACATGAAGCAGTGCTTCACCTGCCACACCATCGACAAGGGCGGACCGAACAAGGTCGGGCCGAACCAGTGGAACGTCGTCGGCCGCAAGAAGGCGAGCCACGAAGGGTTCAGCTACTCGTCGGCGCTGCAGGCCAAGGGCGGCGAGTGGACCTACGAAGACATCGACCACATGATCTACAAGCCGCAGGCCTTCGTGCGCGGCACCAAGATGGCGTTCGCCGGCCTTCCCAAGGAGCAGGATCGCGCCGACGTGATCGCCTACCTGCGCACCATGGCCGACACGCCGCAGCCCCTGCCGTAGGATCAGGCCGACATGGCCGGGTCGGTTCCCGCCGAACTGGTCACTCTCGCTCATCGCCTCGCCGATGTCGCGCGGCCGATCGCGGCGCGCTACTTCCGAACCGCCGTGACGGTCGACGACAAGACCGATTTGAGCCCGGTCACCGTCGCCGATCGCGAAGCCGAAACCGCCATGCGCACCGTGCTGGCCGCGCAGGTGCCCGAACATGGCGTGTTCGGCGAGGAGCACGGTGCGGTCCGCACCGACGCCGACTATGTCTGGGTGCTCGATCCGATCGACGGCACCAAAGCTTTCATCACGGGCCTGCCGATCTTCGGCACGCTGATCGCCTTGCTTCATCGCGGCAAACCGGTGTTGGGCGTGATCGATCAGCCGATCCTGGACGAGCGCTGGTTCGGGGTTGAAGGTGAGCGCTCGACCTTCAACGGCAAGCCGATCGGCGTGCGCGCCTGTCCCGCGCTCGACCACGCCTATATGTACTCGACCGCGCCGATCATGTTTTCCGGCGCCTTCGAGAAGCGCCACGAGGCGTTGACGCGGCAGGTCAAGCTCTTCCGATGGGGCGGCGACTGCTATGCCTACGGGCTGCTGGCCTCGGGCCATGTCGACCTGGTGGTCGAGAATTCGCTCAAGCTCTACGACTTCGCAGCCCTCGTGCCGGTGATCAAGGGCGCCGGCGGCCTGATCACCGATTGGCGGGGCAACGAACTCGACATCGAGTCCGACGGTTCGGTGCTGGCGGCCGGCGATGCCGCGATCCATCGTTCGGCATTGGCTGTGTTGGCCGGCTAGCCCGTCCAGCGCGCGCGGTCGATGTCGAGCCAGACCGCATTCATGCCCTTGTAGACGACGTTCTTGCGATAGAGCAGGCCGAGCCGGCGCATCACCGCCTGCGAGGCGAGGTTGTCGGGCCTGGTCATGGCAAAGATCAGCTTTAGCGCCAGGGTATCGAAGCCATAGGCAAGAGCCGCGCGGGCGGTCTCGGTCGCGTAGCCTTTGCCCCAAACGTCGGGGTGCAGCGCCCACAGCACTTCGGTCTCGCCGAATTCGGGCACGAAGTTCAGCCCGCCATGGCCGATCAAGCGGCCCTCCAAGAAAAGGCCCCAGGGCGCATAGCGGCGCTGCTGCCACGATTGCGCGAAACGCTCGATCGAGGCGAGCGCCGCATCGACCGGATCACCGGCGGCCGGCAACAGCCACTCCGCCACGGCCGGATGATAACGCATGGCGGCGTAGGCCTCGGCATCCTCCGGCGCCAGGGGTCTAAGCGTCAGCCGTTCGGTCCTGAGGATCGTCATGGCGGCGATCTTTACACAACTTTACCCAGCCGAGACGGCAGCGAAACCGCCTGGGTCCATATCACCGTCACGGGGACATCCCACCCGAATCAACGGAGACAGACATGGCAACCCTCAGTATCAAGACGATGATGGCGGCGCTGCTCGCGGGCAGCATCGCCGCGACCGCCGGCGGCTTCGCCTACGCCAAGACCGACGGCCAGGCGTTCGATCCGGCCAAGTTCCAACAGCGCATCGAAAAGCGTGTGGACAAGGCGCTGACCGGCACCGACGCGACGGCTGACCAGAAGAAGAAGGTGACGGAGATCCTCCAGACCGCCTTCAAGGACATGAAGCCGCTGCACGACAAGCGGGTCGAGAATCGCAAGGCGATGGAGGCCGCGATGCAGGCCCCGACCATCGACCCGGCGAGGATCGAGCAGATCCGTGCCGAGCAGATGAAGGTGGCCGACGAGAGCTCTAAGCGCTTCACCAAGGCGCTGACAGATGCCGGCAATGTGCTGAGCGCCTCGCAGCGCCAGGCCTTCTTCAAGAGCTGGAGCGCGCGCGGCGAGCACCACGGCAACCGCCGCGGCTGACCGTGACATCGGGGCCGCGCCGGCCTGATACTGACGCCATGGCCGAGCGTATCCTGATGATCGACGACGACAACCGCCTCGCCGGGATGGTCTCGGACTATCTCGGCGGGGCGGGCTTTCGTGTGACCATCGCGGCGACGGCGCGCGAGGGCGAGGCGCTCTTGAAGCGCGAGGCCTTCGACGCGGTGATCCTCGACCTCATGCTGCCCGACGCAGACGGCCTCGATTTCTGCCGCCGCCTGCGCGGCACCACCGACGTGCCGATCCTGATGCTGACCGCGCGCGGCGAGCCGATGGACCGCGTGGTCGGCCTCGAGGTCGGCGCCGACGACTACCTCGCCAAGCCCTTCGAGCCGCGCGAGCTTCAGGCGCGGCTGCGCGCCATCCTGCGCCGCAAGGGCAGCACCACCAAGGCCGAGACATTGCGCTTCGGCCGGCTCGAGATCGACAAGGGTGCGCGCCTGGTGCGGATCGACGGCGAGGAACGCACCATCACCTCCTATCAATTCGCGCTCCTGCTGGCGCTCGCCGAGCGCGCCGGCCGCGTGCTGTCGCGCGACGCGCTGATGGACCTCCTGAAGGGCGAGAAGCTCGAAGCCTTCGACCGCTCGGTGGATGTGCACATCTCGCGTATTCGCGCCGCCATCGAGGACGACGTCAAGAAGCCGCGCCGCATCCTGACGGTGCGCGGCGCCGGCTACGTTTTTGCGCGGGATCAGGATCGATGAGTCGCAATGACGCTACACGCAGTCTTGCCTTAACCAGCATTCGTGCGACCTGACGCCATGCAGCGCCTCTACCTCCAGTTCTACCTCACCATCCTGGTGGTGCTGGCGGTGTTCGTCGGCGCGGCGGCACTGTTGTGGCGGCTGGCCGAGGACGACGCGCGCACGCCGCAGTATCTCGATGTCGCCGCCGAACTCACCGGGGCGCTCTTGCCCGAGGCCGACACGCCCGTCATCGAGCAGCAAAAGGCCCTCGAGGGGCTGCATCGCAAGCTGCGCTTCGACCTCGCCCTCTATCGCGCCGACGGCGGCGTCATCGCCATGGCGGGCAAGCCGGCGCCGCGCTTCGACGCTTCCCGCGCCCGCACCGGCTGGCGGCGCGGTCCCGGCGGGCCGAACTTCACCTTGCAGTTGCCCGACGGGCGCTGGCTGGTTGCCCGCCAGGTGCGCGAGCGGCCCAATCCGATCTTCTGGATCACGGCGTTTCTGGCGCTGGTGGCGCTCGCAGTCGCGGTCGGCGCCTATCCCGTGGTGCGAGGCCTTGGACGGCGGCTCGAGCGGCTCAAGGCAGGCGTCGAGCAGTTCGGCGGCAATTTGGGCGCGCGCGTCAAGGTCGAGGGTCGCGACGAGGTGGCCGCCCTGGCCGAAAGTTTCAACCGCTCCGCCCAGCGCATCGAAGAGCTGGTGGCGGCACACCGGCTGCTGCTCGCCAACTGCAGTCACGAGCTGCGCACGCCACTCGCCCGCATCGCCGTGGCCGCGTCGTTGCTGGGCGAGCAGGCCGATGCCAGGACGCGCCAGTCCCTCAAGCAGGACGTCGCCGAGCTCGACCAGCTGATCGAGGAAATCCTTTTGGCGAGCCGCCTCGACGCCCAGACGGTGCTCGATCGGCGCGAACCGGTCGATCTCTTGGCGCTCGCCGCCGAAGAGGCCGCGCACTACGACCTCGAGGCGACGGGCACGCCGGTCACCGTCCCGGGCGATCGCCTGCTGCTGCGCCGCCTGATCCGCAATCTTTTGGAGAACGCCAAGCGTTATGCCGGCAACGGACCGATCGCGATCTCGGTCATCGCGGAGGCGGATCGCGCCGTGCTGGAAGTCGCCGACCATGGCCCCGGCGTGCCGGCCGGCGAGCGCGAGCGCATCTTCGAGCCGTTCTATCGCCTAACCGAGACCGCCGAGAATGGTCGCGGCAGCGGACTGGGCCTGGCACTGGTCCGCCAGATCGCCCGCCGTCATGGCGGTGACGCAGTTTGCTTGGCGGCAGACGGCGGTGGCAGCCGCTTCCGCATCGACCTGCCGGCCGCCTAAGATGGCAGGTGAACGACCATAGGATAAAGGCGTTCAGCGGAGGAACG
>WNFG01005001.1_pt1 | contig 16491 bp, 14 predicted proteins | sample 5400431 | NCBI WGS metagenome assembly WNFG01 (sample SAMN13153346, study PRJNA577476) | soil metagenome | isolation source: 120 cm saprolite under Douglas fir tree site 2 hole 3 replicate 2 | place: USA:California | collected 2015-04-18 | reverse complement strand
ATTTCAAGATGTAATGATCATCCCCACCGCTGCCGCAGTCATGACAACGAAGGTGGCCCAGCCTAAGTACCTAAGTAACGGCGAATTCACACGGTTGCCCATTACTTTTTGGCTGCTGGTCAAGAGGATGACAAGCAGGATCAGCGGCGGCGCCAGGAGGCCATTGATTACCGCCGACCAGAACAGCATTTTCACCGCGTTGAAACCCACGTAGTTCAGCGTGAGACCCAAAGCCATGGCAACGGCCATTACTGCGTAGAACTTGCGCGCGCTTCTTGGTTTGTCGGCCATGGAGCCACGCCAGGCTGCTCCTTCCGCCACGGTATAAGCGCACGATCCAACGAGAACCGGGACTCCCAACATTCCCGTGCCGATCAGGCCCAAGGTGAAGAGCAGGTAGGCTCCATCGCCGGCAAGTGGACGCAGGGCTTCGGCCGCCTGCCGGGCCGTTGTAACGTCGGTCTGCCCGTGTGCGTGTAAAGTGGCGGCAGTGGTCAGAATGATGAAATACATGATGAAATTCGAGAAAAACATACCGGCGATAGTGTCAGCGCGCGCCGTTCTTAACTCCCCAATGGTTGCGGCCTTGCTCCGGGCGAGGGTTCGACCCTTGGCCCGTTCTTCTTCAACCTCCTCGGCGGCTTGCCAAAAGAAGAGATAAGGAGAAATCGTGGTGCCCAGAATTGCCACCAGCACCGCCAGGAACCCGCGTGACCACTCCAGATGGGGCACGAACGTCACGGCCAGCGCATGCCTCCAATCGACGTGGGCATAAAACGATGCCACCACGTAAGCGAACAAGACGAGCGTCAACCACTTGAAAATCTTCGCGATCAGCTTGTAGGAAGTCCAAATCAACAGCCCAATGATGAAGAACGCGTAGAATGGAATCCAGATCAGTGATCGAACTCCCGTGATGAGTTGCGTGGCCTCCGCCATTCCACCGAGATCAGCGCCGATGTTGATGACGTTAGCGGCGACGAGAATGGAACAGGCTCCCCAGAGCACCCAGCGTGGATAATAAATTCGCACGGCGGCTGCCAGCCCACGCCCCGTAACCATTCCCAGCCGTGCGCACATGAGCTGGATCGCGGCCATCAGCGGAAATGTGAGAAGCGCGATCCAGAGCGTTGCGTATCCGTAGGCTGCTCCGGCAACGGAATAGGTTGAGATTCCTGACGGATCATCGTCGGCTGCCCCGGTGATCAGCCCGGGCCCCAAGACGGCAAAGGACCCCAGCAGAAGGTTCTGTCCTTTGCCGATTTCGGCATTTTTGGCAGTCAGGTTGTTTCTCGCCGTCATATCCGTCGGAAGCGATGCCTTCTCATGGTACGTTGTGGCCAATAAAAATTGAGAGCGAATTCCGTCCGTCAAGACAATTCATTTCTTGCGCCCACCACCAAGGAGATGAATCACGAGAGCAATCACGGCGAAGAGCAGGAGTAGATGAATGAGGGCGCTGGCGACGTGGTAGACGAGGAATCCCCCAGCCCAAAGCAAGAGCAGAATCATGAATATGGCTATGAACGCGCTAAACCTCATCGACTTCCTCCAGAGACTGTTTTGTGAACCTCATACGAAACGGGAATAGAGCATTCACCAAAAACGAGGAATTGTCATTGCGAAAGCGCGCCCAAGGAGACGATGTTAGAACTTTTCTCGCCGAACTTTTTGGCAAGTTTGCAACAGTTTGGCTGCCCTCAGGAGTTGAGTTTGAAGATCGTTGTGTCCAGGGCAGGAGATGTGTACGATGCGCGAGCTGGAGGTCCAAATCGGAAATTCCGGCTAAGATCTGCTAGAGGTGCAATATTGCAATTCGTAAGGAACTTGGTCTCGCCGTTCCACATATCTATACCGCCTTTGATATCCCGGGCTCTGTTCGTTCTCCTTTGCGCCGCGGCGCTGGGAACCGCCGCCAGCCAGAATCCTCCGTCCAACTATAAACAGGAGAGCACGGTCCAGGCGCAGATGCGCAACGTCACGTATCATTTTTCGGACACCGTCGTGGTGGAAATAAAATCGCTGAACGGTGAGCTCGTGCCCCTCGGCAAAAATGAATTCCCCATCTTCGACGACAAAAACTCGTTCAGCCTGCGCATTAGCACAGCGGAGATGGCTATTGATTCGTCAAACCTGGCAAACCTTCTCAATTCTTATGTTTTCGCCCGACCGCATTCGCCCTTAACAGGGCTATCCGTCATCGTTGAGAAGGGGCGCGTGAAAGTGAAGGGGAAACTCCATGACAAGGGGGACATCCCGTTCGAGACGGATGGAATTCTCACTCCCACGGCTGACGGAAAGCTTCGTCTGCACAGCGAGAAAATCAAGGCCATGCATGTCCCGGTAAAGGGTTTGATGAGTCTCTTCGGTATCGATTTAGGCGGGTTGATCAAGGAAGGCAAAGTTCCGGGTGTGCGGGCTGAAGAGGACGATCTGATCCTTGATCTTGAACAGATCCTGCCGCCTCCCCATATTGAAGGCAAGGTGGTCTCCGTACGAATTGAAGGCGAGAAAATTATTCAGATTTTTGGCGGTTCGGATGCCAAGCCGGTGAAAAATATCCGAGCCGGAAATTACATGGCATACAAGAATAATCGTCTCCGCTTTAACAAGCTAGTCATGAACGATGCGGATTTGGTCCTCATCGATATGGATCCAAAAGATCCACTCGATTTTTATTTGGAACATTACAAAGAACAGCTCTCGGCGGGCTATACAAAAACCACGCTGGACTCCGGCTTGCGCGTATTCATAAAAGACTATAACAAGCTTCACCCCGCAAAAGCGTCTCCACAGAAGTGAAGTCCTGGTACGAGAATTTGGCCATTGTTCGTAGTTGTCCTTAGGTACGCCCGTCGTCACGAAGCAGCCGTTCAATCTGAAGAATGTGATTGATGGCATGGGCGGCCATATGACGAGCGAGATCGCGTACGTCAAGCGATGGGCTGAATAGCAAGGCGAAGATTCCCGCTCCTTCCGGCCGCAGGAGAAGTTTTCTCTTGACTCTCCCCTTTATAGAACGCGGTAACCGGAGAACTGAGGCCAATGCCGCAGCCAAGTATTCCCGCGGGTGTTCACAATTGCACAGACACTCGCCTTCGCCGCCACTAGTATGCGCGCACACCCAGACCCCAGACCCCGCCGAAGGAGGCCGGATTATGCGCATCAAGATGTTTGCTGCTTTCGTAACAACACTGCTGCTCGTGGCACTCGCTCTGAACATTTCTGCCGCGGCAGCCGATCAACACTCTGGGACCTGGAAAATGAACCCTGCCAAGTCAACGTATAGCCCTGGACCAGCACCCAAGAGTATTTCCGTAAAGATCGACTCTGACGCAGATAACATCAAACTCAGTTCAGATGGAATCGACGCCGCTGGGAATCCGACTCACGTCGAGTACACTGCAAAATACGACGGCAAGGACTACCCGATTACCGGCGTGCCGAACGCTGATACAGTAGCGTTAGAACGGCCCGACGCCAGCACCATCCGGTCCACTTTGAAGAAAGGCGACCAGGTTGTGATGACCGTGACATCGGTGATCTCTAAAGACGGAATAACGCGGACCTCGACATTCAAGGGCAAGGACGCGCAGGGACGGGATGTAAATAACGTCGTCGTTTACGACAAACAGTAAAGCGATTTCTTCAATTATTTATTGATGAGGTGGCCGGGGGTCTCTCGTAGGGATCGTCGGCGAGGCTGCGTCGATTCTTGTCCCAGAGCGTGAGGGATGGCCTGAAAGTTTGATGAGGATTTGTATGCTCACGGGCGCACCTTCGAGTCCGGAGCCGACGCGGCTTTCTGTTTCGGCGCCTCACACACATATTTTTTGATTGTTACTTGCGCAACCAAAAAGATTGTTTTTTGATTTCGCTTTTCCGGGTTGTCTTTGATGTATTGGAGAACCAAGTCAAGAGTAGTTCTGAGCGTCGCGTTATCGGGGACACAAATTCGCTGACCGGTGTCGGACCAATTGAGCGCGAGCGTGCCAGCCACGCCGGCAACGTACGCCAGGCAAACATCAGGCGGATGGTCGTTATCATATTGGCAGACCGCCAAGAAGTCATCGCCCCGGTTTATGATGTCCGAAGTCTTCTGGGCCTTTGCTGCGCTTGATATCGCCAGCGTCAGAACTGCCATTGTTAGAGTTTTTATATATCGTGTCTTCATGGCTGGGTTCTCCCTCGTACCCTTTCACCATGACCCGGACCTCCAAAGTCCGGCAATAGTACCTTTCTCTAAGAGTTAACGAAGGATGGACTAACCGGACCGCCGACTCAGAGATTTTCGACGCGGCGGTTCTGTACTCCATCAACTTGGTAGTGAACAACCTACTGAAGACACCATCGCTCACTGGACGTATAACGGAATAGGCCAGCGAAGAGTAAAACGGCATGGTGATCAACAATTGGTCCAAGCAGTGGAAGCGCTGGGTCTGGGTCCGTGTGCCCAAAACCCTCAAGCGCCATAGGTGCGACACACTCTTAGCTCCGCCGGCACCTTCGGCTGGCTCTGGCCGCGGTAGTACGCCTCTGGGTGGCCCACGATAAGAGCGAGGGCCATTCGCGTCTACAAGATCTAAAGCGAAGAGAAAATCCCCAGACGTAAAACCGACATCTGGGGTACCCGGCCATTAGCTAATCAGCCTGTTTAGGGTTGGGCTTCGATGGGCGCGGAGACAGTCCCGATGCGCTCGTTAAAATAGTCTCTTACTATGAATCGCACCTTCGAGGTATGGGGTGAAACCCAGACAGCATTGGCATAGGCAAATCCTTCGCGGCGCAGTCGCTCCAGCTCCGGTGCACTCGGATGCAGATCGAGTTGTTGGGTCAAATCCGCAAGGATATTGCCGTTAGGGTCGAGAGCCACCGCCACGAAGTCGAGTTTTATGTGGTTGTTGTCAGCGGCGTCCACCGTTAGCGCGGCGGGATTGATTTCAAGCAAGAAGGATTGCATATGGCGCCGCTGCAACTGTGGTTCTCCGGAGGGCGCAGCGTTGCCCGCGGTCTTGGCTATGGGTTCCTTGCCGGAAGCTGTCCAACGAACGGTGATCGGCAATCCGCGGTACTCGACTGGCGTAGCGAGCGCTTGCGCAATATCCGACTTGCGCCGTTGCTCGGGATCATCGTCCGCGCCGCCCGAAAAATAACCGCTTCGTGCCCGGACCTGCAGATTTGCGCCGTGGACTTTGACATGTATCTTGCGCCACCGCGCGGTTTCGGCGGGCTGCGCATAATAGCTCAGCATGTAGTATCGTGAACTGTAGTCCACGGCTTTCCGGAAACAGAGATCGGGATCCTTTCGCAATAGGCAATAATCTCCCCCTGTCCGCTGTGAAGGCCGGGTTAACCGTTTCCAGGACCGTATCAATCGGATAGACGGCGATTCCGGCAGCGCTGAGCATCTTCAAGGTGTGAGCGTGCTGGTCTACGAGCCGCTGGTCTCTAGAGTCCATATTGTAGGACAACATGAACCCACCGGTGACCCACGCCAAGGTCTTCATGCCACGCACCGCCGAGAGCGCCTGCGAGAGCTGCTGGAGCTCAAGAAACGTTCTTTCCAAGCGGCCTCGCAGAAGCTGCTGTGCGTAGCGGTCGCGGCCGGTGTAGTTTGCCAGGAATTCTTTCTCAATCGCGTCGTATTCTTTCTGAATGTCAATCTCCCCGGCGATGGAATGGCTGAATTCCGTCTCTGTCTGATTGTCCAGCTTGGGATCGTGCTCGACCTTACTACCCAAACGCCGCACCAGTTTCACGAGGAGCTGCGGGTCTGTGGTGAAGTCGTGGAGAATCCGTAGTCCGTCGGGGTGAAGGGCCACAAGCATGGTGGGTTGGTCCCCCCGGAAGTCGCGCTGCAGGTATTCCAGCAGTTTTTCTTTGGCGGCTTCTTGATAAAAGTACGGCGTGTTGATCAGGTCCAGAAGGATCACGACCATCGAGACGGGGCCATCGGATACGATCTCATTGGTGAACACCCCCGGCGGCGGGGCGGGCTTGATGGCGAGACTTGAGCTAGTGATTTCCTCAAACGATGCAATCGGCTTCGGCTGGCCGTCTTCTTCGATCTCGAAGTCATCCTTGGTAAGACCGGTCACATGCTCATCAAGCCAGCCTCTAATATGAAGTTGCCGGAAGGTGCTGCCCTGGCGCAAGACCACGACCGGCACAGTCACCAACTCCGTCCGGACCCTGAATTTGGGAGCGGACTGAGGTGGTGAGGCTTGCTGCGCCATCATCGCCGTCGAAAGCACGGTGAGCAGACACGCCAACACAGGCTTTGCGAGGTTTCGAATGCCCATCGGCCCGAACCTCACAGCCCACGTACGAGCGCCCATAAGTATAGAAACCTCGGCAGCTCTCTTTCGACTTCAATAGTCTTAAGCATTATATATCTGACGTTATCTGACGTATGAAGCATATGAGAGGTACAGTTAGAAATCCCCGAAGAGCCTTGAAGCCCGGTCAGGGGAAGTTCGTCACAGCGCGGGTACCCCATCCTTGCGCTTTTGTTTCTCCGTTTTGACTTGCCAGTGCCTGATAAACGCGGAAACCGTACATGTGAAGTACTGGGACGGAGTTGTCCGGTTTTCCGACTTCTCAGGCACTGGCGCCGACTCGTGGTAAATTGCTTTCCCAAAGATGAGTTCTGATGATGGTCGTCGGCAGAATCCATTGGGCGACGGATGCCCTAAACTACGCGTTCTTGCTTAGATTCTTACTTTGGGGCGCATGTTCCTTTTACTTGTGGCGCAGTGCGCTGGTTCCCAGGAATGGGGAGCCTCGCGGCAGGTTTGATAGGGCGCTTCGCTTTATCGGGGCCGTCATCACTTCATGGCTTGCAAGCGTCGCGTTAGGTCGGGGTTTGGGTCTGTTTCACTATTTCTCCTGATAGCAGCCCCTTCAAGTCCAAATAAGAAACCGGACATATCCGATTTTTCGGCTAACCAGTTGACTAAGCATCTCGCCAATTACTTCCTGTTTAGGTTCATTGCCCCGAAGACTTTATCCCCTATACTTTGTGCCATTTGAGCGTAACGACCGCGGCAGAGAAGCGGGTCCACTTCTAAGAGGTACGAAAAAGCTGCGCTTACACGCTAACAATTTTTCTTCCGGAGCAGCCTAAGCGGCAAGGCGGTATCGCGTCAAGCAGACCAATGTGGTACATCAGTGTCCACAACGGAACAGACACGAATATTCGCCGCGGTTAGCATCAGGCCGAGGTGTTCACATGCAACCTCAACCGCAGAAAAAAGTGGCCCGAGCAGACAGAATCGAGGGGTCTATCGTTCTGTATCGCTCGGCAGCGAGAAGTCAGTTCAATGCACAAAGGCCGCTCAGCCGTGGCGAGCCGTGGTGGAATATGGTTTTCGGAGTCCCGCTCTTTCTACGGACATTGCTTCGTCTTGTTTTTGTCTGTCTTCATCGGCATAGGGGTCCTCCGATAACGCTGCGTGTGGCAATCCCATCCAACCTACTCGGACGCCGATCTGTCTTTGGCCGAGAAACTTACATCATTTGCTTGGATTGCGGTCAAAAATTCGCTTACAACTACAAGACCAGGCGCCTGGTAGATTTCTGGGGCGTCCATGACGCAGAAGCGCTGGCAGGAGTTCGCCGGAGGGTAGATGAATTCTTTTCGCCTCTTCGAGGTCTCGCGGCACGGGTCGGCCGTCTTAACGTTAGGAATTCGATGAGTGAACTTGTCAAATCTGTGCACCGCCTCGGAATTTTGACGAAGGGCCAAGCGGCTAAGTCTGCCCATGCCATCCCGCAGAGCCAGCGTGACGCAATGGGAGCAATCTCAATTGGAACAAATGTTCCAATTGGAACAAAAAACTAAAACAACTAACTGAAAGGACAGAAGTTGGCGGAGGCGTGTGGAAGTCGAATCCACCATTCGACCCGCGAAGGACCGAATCGCCGGCTTTGAAGGCCGGGGAGATCACCGGACCCCTTTCGCCCCCGGGAGAAGTATAGCTGGATCTCGTGACTCGTGACTGGTGACTGGTGACTCGTGAAAAACTTGAATTGGGCCGGGGCGTGATGGCTGATTACCATTGAATTTTGGAGCGAAAAACCAGGCAGAAGTTAGGCGCGGGCGGAGACTAGTTCAGCGGCTTGATGGGTGCGGATGAGGGCGGCGACGAGATCATAAAGAGCGGGGCTGGTGCAAACTTCGTAGTAGGGATGCTGGGAAGCGGCGCCGATCTGGCCGTCGGGCAAGAGTTGACGGGCAAGGCCCTTGCGAAGAACGAGGAGCTCGACAGATTCGCCCAGCGGGACTTCGCCGTAGTACAGGGTGACGTTTTCCTTGCCCCAGGGCATTTCGAGCTTGGTCTCGATGGAGTCCATCGAAATCTCTTCGGAAAGTTTCTGGAAGCCTTCTTCGTTGAGTTCGATGCCGTTGTGGTTGTAGCGCACAAGGAATTCGTCCAATTCTTCCGCTGAAGCGCCTTCCATGGTGTTCAAGAACTGAAAGATCGAGAAATGCGATTTCTGCCTGGAGAGCATGCGCTTGGCGAGCTTGGCGCAGCCGGAGAGGCGGTCGGAGAGATTCAGCGCCTTCGAAATCATGATGCGGGAATCGCCGTCGGTCCAATAGGTGGGCGCGGAGCCTTGAAAGGCGACGCCGAGACCGAGCTCGAGCGCGGGGAGATCGTTGGTGGAAGCGCCTTCGTTGTAGGAGTTGCAGACGGTGAGAATCTGGCGCGAAAGGATGCAGGCCTTGGCGACGGGGCGCGCGTAGGCGATGGTCACTTCGGTTTCGAAAATGGCGAGAATGATGGCGTCGCCTTCGATGAAGACTTTTTTGGCCGCGTAGCGGTCGAGAAGTTTCTTGACGGGTTCATGCAAATTGAGGCTGAAGTGCGAGGCCGGGTTCAAGCCACGGGAGAGCAGGTCCTGGGTCATCCTGGTGGAGCCGCGAACGTCGGCCTTGATGATGACGTGGGAAACGACGTTGTCCTGCTGGGGCCTGGCTTCGTTGGGCATGACGCATTCATAGAGCCGGTTGTTCATGCGGGAAAGCTCGCGGGCTTGTTCGGTGGTGACGAGGCTGATGCGTTCCATGCAGGCGCTCAGATGGTCGGCGTCGCGGAGGTCGCGTCGGAGGCGGAGGAAGTCAGTGGCAAAGCGCAGTACGAAACCCTGCATTTCTTCGCGGGAGTAGCGGCGAATGTTTTTCGAGAGTTCCTCGATATTCTTAAGCGACAATTTTTTCGCGGGCACCTGCTTGATAACCTGCTCGATCTGTTTCATCTCCTCTTTGGACACCAACGCCTTGCGCAACTGCTGCAAGTGGACCGGCGGGCAATACTCGGAAACAATCGGCCGGATTTCATAGCCGGCAAGGACGTGGTACAGAACCTCATGCTGTTCCAGGCGATCCAGGAGGCGCAGCAGCAGACGTTCGCGGACCGGCGCTTCCGCTTCATTGGCGGAACTGGCATCGAACAGACGCTTGGCGTTGTCCGGCTCGTTGAGGTACTCGCCGAGTTTTCCAGAGTGATCCTTGACAAAGAAATCGAGCTTCTGGCGGGCGGAGTCAATCTGCGGCCCCAACTCCTCGAGCTTTAATTCCTGATGCTTCAGGCGAAGTTCGAGATCATTGAGAGATGCTTTCAAATCAGCAGGGGCGCTGGAATTCATGAATTTCCTGAAAAAACTTTCGCCGCGCTCGAGGCGCTTGCGGGTTTCTTCGCGCTGCTCTTCGAGCAAGGCGATGTCGCTGCGAATGGTCTGAACCGCTTCCAGCAGGGCGGTATGAGCCTGAATCGCTTCGGTGTGAGGGGGCTCTTGGCTGACGGTGAAGCCGGCTTCGCGCAGAAATTCCTGGAATAGCGCGTCCATGGCCTCGAAGCGATCCGGGTCGCGGGCGTAGTTTCCCAATAGGACGTAGTTCTCCAAAAAATAAACGTCGTCCTTCATGCCGTCGAGGAAGATAAGACGGTTCTTGCAAAGTTCGTAGAAGGGCGCGAAGTCCTCTCCGAAGAGGGCGCGCCGGGTCTTGGAGATGACGTTGTCTTCGACGTCCACGACGATTTGCGCGACTTGCAGTCCGATACGGCGGATGACGGCGCGGCGCGCGGACTGCAATTCCGATAAGCGAGCCTTGATGACATGGGCCTGCTGGCTGCGTTCGAAGTGCTCGCCACGCTGGCGAATCCACACCTTACCTTCGTGGATGAGATTGGCAAATTGATTCCCCATTTCATAGGTCAGAAATTTCAGGAGGGACAAACGGAAAACCAGGTCGATTTCGATATTTTTCTGGTACTTGGCCTGGGTCAGAGCGCTTTGCAGCAGCTCGGAGAGAAGTTTGCGGAAGCCGGAATGATCCGGGGTGCGCGTATTGCGGAGCTCCATGCCGGGAAAGAACGCGGCGCTGGTGCTCTGGCGGAAGAGATCGAAAAGATAATCGCGCGCGGTCTGAACAAACTTCGGACTCAAGAATACGTCGTGGTGAATGTTGTCCACGCCGATCGACAGCGACCCCATGGGGATCGTGACGTTATAGCTCTTGAGATCGATCCGGGCCGCTTCGCCCGCGCTGGGTGATGCGAGTTCGTTGGCCATCCAATTCCCCGGAAGGGCTGTTCCCAAATTAGCAGCCGAGGTGGGACGGGGCAAGGAATCCGGACGGGTGCGTAACCAGAGAGTAAGGAGAGAGGGGCCGAAGAAGGGGCTTTCCGAAGCGGCTAGAGGAGGGTAATGCGGCGGGAGTCGCCACCGAGGTGCTCGAGCCGAAGGCGAACCTGGGGCCAGGGGGAGGGGAGGGGGAAACGTTCCGACCACTCCAGGATGACGACGGCAGGAGAGGCGAACATGTCCTCCATGCCGAGCGTTTCAAAGTCGTGAAAGGTCTCGATGCGGTAAAGGTCGGCGTGATAGACCTTGGCGGCTTTGCCGTAGACATGGACGAGGGTGAAGGTGGGGCTGGTGACGTCGTCCTCGGCGGCGGCCCCGAGGCCTGAGACGATGCCCTTGGTGAGAGTGGTTTTTCCCGTGCCGAGATCGCCGGTGAGAAGGACGAGGATGGGGGGCTTGAGGCGTTTTGCGAATTCCCTGCCCCAGTTGGTCGTTTCTTCGGAGGAATGCGTGATGATTTCTTCAGCCACGCTGTTGCAGCTCCGCAACGAAGCGACGGTAGGTCTCCGGAAGATGATCGGCGATTTCACCAGAGAGGAGCGAGGCCTCCGCGCGGAATGCAATGGCATCGTCGGCGGCGAGGCCGTGCAAATAGATGCCGAGCGCGAGAGCCCGTTCCCAATTTGCGGGGCCAAATTGCGCCGTCATACCAGCCAGGATTCCGGTCAGGACGTCTCCGCTGCCGCCCTTGGCCATGCCGGGATTTCCCGTGGTATTGACGAAGGCGCGTCCATCGGGCGTGGCGAGAATGGTGTGAAATCCTTTGAGGATCACGTAGGCGTTCCAGGATTTTGTGGATTTCAAGGCAAGGCCAAGGCGGTCGGACTGCACTTTGTCGTTCGAAAGGCCGCAGAGGCGGGCCATCTCGCCGGGATGCGGTGTGATGGCGAGATGCTGTGATTTTCGCTTGGCGAATTCCTTGGCGTGGCCGGCGAAGGCATTCAGTCCGTCGGCGTCGAGGAGGAGCGGCTGCTCCGCTTTCTGGACGAGAGATCGTACGAAGCGCTGCGTTTCTTTGTGAGTTCCCAGGCCCGGCCCGATGGCAAGCAGGGTTTTGTTTTTGGCAAGCGCGCTGAAGCGGCCGGCCTTTAGATTCGCGGCCGAAATGGTCCCCAGTTTCGTGGAGAGCAGCGGTTCGGTCATGAATTCGGGCTGCGCGGAAGCGACAATGGGAAGGACACCATCCGGCGTCGCGATCGTAACCAAACCGGCGCCGGCGCGAAGGGCTGCGCGCCCGGCTAAAATGGCGGCTCCCGTTTTGCCGCGCGACCCGGCGACGATCAAGACGTGGCCGAAATTGCCTTTGTGAGAATCCGCCTTTCGAATCAGCGGAAGGCCGCGAAATTCTTCGGGTTCAATCCATCGCACGCCGCTTTTTCCCACCTGTTCGATCAATTCACGGGGCGAACCGATCTCGCGGACGAGGAGCGTTCCGCAGCAAGCAGCGTCTTTTAAAACGAGCTGGCCGAGCTTCGGCGCGGTAAACGTAACCGTCGCGCGGGCGCGGATAATCGGACCCGCTGCGGGCTCGCCATCCGAGGGCAGACCGGACGGCGTGTCCACCGCGACGACGGCATCGGGACGGATGGCAGTGGCGTCGCGCGAAATGGTGTTCACGTCGGTGATCACCGATGCGAGGAGACCTTCCACGCGGCCCTTCAAGCCGGTTCCCAAGAGGGCGTCCACAACAACGCGAGACTTCGCTAGCTTGCCGCGCGATGCGTGCCAGCCGTCAGGATCAGGGATGATTCGAATCTCAGCGCCGGATTTCTTGAGGCGCAAAAAATTCTCTGCCGCGTCTCCGCGAAGGGTTTGCGGATCGGCGAACAGATATACGCATGGCTGGAGGCCTGACTCCTGAAGGAGACGAGCGACTACAAACCCATCGCCGCCGTTGTTTCCTTTGCCGCATAGAACCGAAGCGTGGCTCGCGGCGGCGTCACCGTGAAGCGAGCGAATATAGTCAAAAACACTCTTCCCCGCGTTTTCCATCAATTGGAGACTGGGAATGCCATGGCGCTCGGTGGTGAGACGATCCACTTCGTGCATTTCGGCGGCGGTGAGAGCTTTCATACAAAAGAAATTGGAGTATAGCGTAGCGCGAGAAGAGCGACTAGCGAAGGCGTGCCACGATGACGGTCATGTCATCGGCTTGCTCGGGAGTGCCGGCCCACTCTTCGGCAGCGGCCATGAGCGATTCGGCGACCATGAGCGGGGCGGCCCCGTGCAGACGGACGGAGGTCTCCTCCAACCGGCGGATCCCAAATTCTTCGCCGTAGACATTTTCCGGTTCCACGAGACCGTCACTGTAGCCAATAAGCAGCGCGTCCGGCCCCACAACGATGGAGCCCTCCTCGTAGCCGTAGTCCTCAAGGACGCCGAGGACCATGCCGCCTTTGTCCAGGCGTTCGGACTTTCCGTGACAGACGAGGAATGAGGGCAGGTGGCCTGCATTCGTGTAACGGAGGGTCCGAGTGGCACTGTCATAGACGGCGATGAAAAAGGTGGCGAAACGATCGTCGCCGGTGTTGCGCACAAGATGCTTGTTCAAGCGGGCGACGAGTTCGGCGGTACAGAGACGTTCCGTACCGTCGGTGAGCATCTGGCTGCGGAGCGCGGCCTGAAGGCTGGCCATCAACAGAGCGGCGGAGATCCCTTTACCGGAAATATCCGCGATGGCGATGGCAACATGCGTCGGGCTGAGCTGGATGAAGTCGTAGTAGTCGCCGCTGACGGAACGAGCCGCTTTGCAGATGGCTTCGATTTCCACACCGGGCACCGAGGGCAAGGTGCTGGGAAAGAGCTGGTTCTGCACTTCGCGGGCGATGGAAATCTCATTTTCGAGGCGCTGGCGTTTGTTTTGCTCTTCGATGAGCCCGCTGATCGAGCCGGTCATTTCATTAAAGGACTGTCCCAATTCGCCCAGCTGGTCGCGATGTTCGATCGGCACGCGATGGGAGAAGTCGCCCGATTTGACATATTGGGTGGCGCTATAGAGATCGGCGATGGCCCTGGTGATCCTGCGAGTAAGCACAAATCCAGTCACGAATGCGGCGGCTTCGATCAGCAGGAAGACAACTGCCGCCAAGATGAAGCCGAAGAGATAGAAGAGGCGCAACTCACCGAAGGAAGCGAAAATTCTGCCGTTTAGTTTGGATGGCCGTGCATTGAAGACGGCCAGAACCGGCCGGAGCGGATCCACTTTGCCATCCTTGCTGACGAAGACGGAATCAAAGCTGGAGACGACGTTTACAGGAGTATCCATCCAAAATGCGGCAGGCTGCAGGCCGCGATTGTGCGCCGGGATGGGCTTAGCCACCCTGTACTTCTCCCCTCCGGAAGAATAGACGGGTTCCTGGCCACTCGTGTAGTGCTCCATGAGGTTTAGCTGGATGGCGCCGAGGTCCGGTGCAATGGTGGCCAGAAAATCCGGCGTGACGGGAACCCGCGACATAACAACGCGTTCCCCTTTGCGATCCGGAATGATCTTGAGACTGGTCAAAGATAATTCATCGCCTTGCTGCAAGAGTTCCGCAAACGATTTTTTGCCTGGCGGGGCGAGCTTGCGAAGTAGAGAGGAATCGCTGGTAAAAGTAATGGCGAGTCCAGGCAGATCGCGGTCATGAACTGCGTGGTATTGCGCGGCCAGGATGCGCTCGGACTCCTCTTGCGTGATCCCCGGAGGGAGCGCCTGGTGCGCAACAGCGATGTGTTCTGAGATATCTTCAATCATCTCGATGCGCTGTTGGATGTCCTCATGGAGTAGATAGGCTCCAAGCTGGGAATAGAGAATGCGGCCGGCAAGAAAAACGAGCGTCAGAATTAGAAGAATCGGGACAAAAGCGATAAACAGATACGCGACAATCAGGCGGTTGCGCAGGCTCCAGAGCAGACGACTCCTCCACCAGCCGATGAAGCGCACGAGAAGGTAGAGGGCGGCGAGGACGGCGAGATACTTCAGAAAACTGGAAGGACCGGCATTGAAGTTGAGGAGCTGGAGCACAGATCCGGCGATGACCAAGAAAGCAGAAAGAAGATCGAGCCAGGAGAGGTGGTTCCAGACTTCTTTGAGTGTAGCGCGGATGGGTGTCATCTTGCCGTCGTGGAAAACACTACTTTACCTGAATCGGTGCACGGAAGGCAGCGGAAGCGTCGGCTTGGAAAGAACCATGCCAGGCAACAGCGGCCCGGCCTGCTGTGGAGTAGCCCCTTCTACTGTTGCGCGTTGCTGATGCGGCTGTGGTAGCGGCTGTAGGTGAAATAGATCACTAAGCCGATGCCCAGCCAGATAATTAGGCGAGCCCAATTGACCCAGCCGAGCTTGTACATCATATAGCCGTTGAAAAGTATGCCCAGAATCGGAACAACCGGCACCCACGGCGTACGAAACGGGCGCGCTTGATCGGGGTTAGTCTTGCGCAGAATCATGACCGCGATGCAGACAATAACGAAGGCCAGCAGCGTCCCAATGTTCACCATTTTCCCGATGTCATCGATCGGCGTGATGCTGCCCACGATCGCGGCGAGCAAGCCGACGAGCATAGTGTTCTTGTAGGGGGTGCGAAACTTGGGGTGCACAGCGGCGAAGAACTTCTTCGGCAACAAGCCGTCGTTGGCCATCGAATAGAGTACGCGGGTTTGGCCAAGGAGCATGACCAGCATGACGCTCGTGAGGCCCGCAAGCGCCCCCAGCGTGATGACGTGCGATGCCGTGGTAAGTCCGCGATCCAGAAAAGCGCGTGCGATGGGCGCTTCGATATTAACGTCCTGCCAATGAACCATGCCCGTCAGCACGCCGGCCACGGCGATGTACAGGATCGTGCAGATCAGCAAAGAAACGATGATGCCGATGGGAAGATCGCGCTGGGGATTCTTGGCTTCCTGAGCGGTGGTGGAGACAGCATCAAATCCGATATATGCGAAAAAGATGTACGCGCCGCCAGCCCCGATGCCGGAAAAACCCATCGGCGCGAACGAGTGCCAGTCGTGGCCCCAGTTGGAAAAATCGACGTAGTGGATTCCCAGACCGATAACGAAGAGCACGACCGCCACTTTGATGGTCACGATGGTGGCATTGAAGCGAGCGCTCTCTTTGATGCCGATGATCAGGATCGCCGTGATCACCAGGGCGATTACGAACGCGGGCAGATTAAACCCGATCTCCACTCCAAACACTGTCGGAGCGTTTAGCAGCGTGTGCGCGCTTTGGACCAATTCCGGTGACTGCGCCTTTATGATGGCATCGACCTTGTCGAGAAAGGCTTGCGTGCCCGGTTGCAGTGCGGCGTCCGACGCTTGCGCCATCTGGCGCGCGACGATTTTCGTGGCAGTGTGCAGCCCGGTCCAGTGATCATAGGCCAGCCACAGTGGCATTTTGATATGGAAAATATTGAGCAGCTCGATGAAGTGGTTCGACCAGCCGGAGGAAACCGTGCTGGCGCCCATGGCGTATTCCAGGGTGAGATCCCAGCCAATGATCCAGGCGAAGAGTTCACCGAGGGTGGCGTAGGCGTAGGTGTAAGCGCTGCCTGCCAGCGGAATCATGGCCGCAAACTCGGCGTAGCAGAGGCCGGCGAAAGCGCAGCCCAGCCCAGAAAGCACGAAGGAGAGCATCAGGCCGGGACCAGCATAGTGCGCGCCCAGTCCTGAGAGCACGAAGATGCCCGCGCCGATGATGGCTCCGACGCCGAGCGCCGTGAGCTGGAAAGGGCCGAGCGTGCGCTTCAGACTGTGCCCGCCTACTTCCTTGGCCTCCTCGAGCAGCATGCTCATCGGTTTTCTTGCGAACAAGGGGTTGCCCATGCAACTCCTCCTTCTGGGAGATGTTCCCTGTTTCCGGGT
>WNFG01002159.1_pt1 | contig 16509 bp, 13 predicted proteins | sample 5400431 | NCBI WGS metagenome assembly WNFG01 (sample SAMN13153346, study PRJNA577476) | soil metagenome | isolation source: 120 cm saprolite under Douglas fir tree site 2 hole 3 replicate 2 | place: USA:California | collected 2015-04-18 | reverse complement strand
GAGATGGATCGGGCGTCTGTTGCGCGAGCTCGTGCGCCAGAACGGCAACGTGCGCTTCGTCGCGTGGACACCGCCCTCCGACGAGGATGTGCTGGCGGTGGTCCGCCGGATGGTCGTGCGTCTCGAGCGGTTGCTGCGCCAGGCTTGCGTCAGCGGAGGACGACGGACTGTCAGCGCACCAAGTCTCGGATGTGGTGGGACCGCAAGTCCTTGAGTAGTAGGTGACCGAGACTCGGCCAAGCGTGAAGCCGCAATCGGGTTGCCTCGTCTGTGCTTGTCCCGCAGCGGAAGCGGGGTTCTCTGGGTTTTCGGCATTTCCCTCAACTCTTCCACAGTCACTTCGTTTTGCCTGGCGTCTTTTTCCCTCCGCTTCCGATCTCTTTCTGCATAGGGTCCCAGCAGGTCAGCAGCTGGGCTCTTCTTTGACCTAAAGGAGGAACGAAAATGATCAAGGGCAACCCTGTAGCGTTCGTTGACCGGAGAAATGTCCTAACAGTTCCGTTGAGCGCGGGGGCAGCCGCGGCGCTTGTCTTGCTTTGTCTGGCACCCACGGCTGCCGCAGGCGATGATCAGTCGACTGTCTATCACCACGTCGGTACCGTTACAGAGCCTGCCGTTTCGGCCATCGCGGCAGGTGTTACACCGACCAACCCGACCGGGCGGTTCGCCAGCTTCGATATCAGCTGGGTAGACAGCGCGCGGCACGCTTACTACCTCGCTGACCGGTCCAACAATGCCGTCGATGTGGTTGACACAACCGACGGGTCTTTCGTCATGTTCCTGGGCCACGGCGCGTTTGCGGGCGTCATCTCAGGAAGCCCAAATCGAAGCGGTCCAAACGGCGTCGTTACAGACGACGATGGCAATGTCTGGGTAGGCGACGGACTAATTGGTGGCGTCGGCCACAGCAGTCTGAAAGCGTTCAATCCGACCACCGGCGTCATGATCGCCAACATCAACAACGGCGGAGTAGCGCGCGCGGATGAGCTCGCGTTTGGACGTACGGGCGACGGACGCATCTTGATCACCAATCCGAATGAGCCGACCACTGCGTTCGTCACGTTGGTCAACACCCGGACGAGGACGATTCTGGCGCAGGTCATGTATGACGCGGGGACGAGCGCCACCGGTGTGCCCCCGGCTGGACACGGGTTCAATACGAACTTTGGTGGCTCGCAGCACGGCCTCGAGCAGCCCGTCTTCTTGAACGGGAAGTTCTATCTGAACGTTCCGGCTACCGTTCAGAACACGGGCGGCGAGCTCGACGTATTCGATCCGAACACCGGCGTTATCACCGCTGTACTGCCGCTGTCCACCTGCGGCGGCACCGGGCTGGCAGTCCTGCCGCGCCACCAGCTGCTGGTAGAGTGCGGGGACAGCGCGCGCATTCTCGACACGCACGGAAACGAATTGGTCCGATTCCCCGTGTTCGGCGCCTCGGACCAGATCTGGTTCAACCCCGGGGATGGCCGAGCCTACTTTTCGTTGGTTCCCAACGCCGCGCTGCGACCGGGAGCACTCGCGGGGCTGGGCGTGCTCGACGTTGCCAATCGGAGGTCGTTGGGCATCACACCGGTGGCCGGCGCCCAGGGACTGCATTCGATTGCGGCCGACGCACATAACAATCGGATCTTCATGCCGAGCAGTGACAACCCCGATAACGGCGGTGGCGGCATCGCGATGATGCACGCGGCACAGCAAGAGCACGAGTCGGACGACTAGTGTTCCCGAAGCGGGTCGCGGAGGCCCCACGAGCGGGAGGCCCCCGCGATCCAAGGCGCACGCAGTAATGCGCTCCAGGGCGAGCGTCACCGCGGCAATACCCGTTGGCCATGGCCCTACAGGGATCGGGTTGCCAATCGCGAAGAATCGCAAAGGCGGTCAAGCGGCTTGTGGCGGCGCTCTGTAGATTGCTTTTTGTGAAGACGGAGACGCGATCGTTCTACGAGGCCGCAGTCGAGCGCACGGTCCGGCGCATCATCCGGATGCTGGACGAGGCGCTCAATTTGGACTCGCTGGCACGCGAGGCTGCGCTTTCGCCGTTCCACTTCCACCGCATTTTTCGCGGAATGCTCGGGGAGACGCCCCTCGAGATGCACCGGCGCCTACGCCTCGAGCGAGCCGCTTCGCAGCTTCTCTCCGGCGATTCCTCCGTCACGACGATCGCTTTCGAGGCTGGATACGAAACGCACGAAGCATTCACGCGCACGTTCCGACAAGCGTACGGAATGTCCCCTTCTGCGTTCCGAGAAGGCGCAGGAGATCCAAAAAGCTGTGCGCGGCCTCCGCAAACCCACCTCGCCGCGCGATCCGGCGTCCACTTCGGAGCCAACATGAATGACCAGCCGATTCACTACCCGGAAGGAGAAACCGCAATGAACGTCACCATCGAAACCATGCCAGAGTTGCGCGTCGCAACCGTTCACCACGTGGGTCCGTACAACCGCATTTCCGAGGCGTTCCAACGCCTCGGTGGCATCGCCGGCCCCGCGGGTCTCCTTCGACCGGACGCAATGATGCTCGCCATCTACTACGACGATCCCGAGACCAAGCCGGCCGAGGAGTTGCAATCCGACGCCGGTATCACGGTCCCCGAAAGCATGCCGCTGCCCAGAGGCATCGGCGAGAAACGGCTTCCGGCGGGTCGCTATGCGCGCACCACGCACCTCGGGCCGTACGACTCGCTCGGGGATACCTGGTCGCGTCTGATGGGCGAATGGCTGCCGAAGAGCGGCAAGCGCGTGGGTAACGGCTCCGGCTTCGAGGTCTACCGCAACAACCCATCCAACGCGCGTCCGGATGAGCTACGGACCGACCTTTACTTGCCGATTGCGTGAACCAGACGCGCTCGCGAGACAAGCCCTTTCGAATTACCTCTCTATCCCTGCTTCTTGAAGACCCAGTTCACCACCCTTTGGGCTCCGGGGGGATCCGCCATTGTCCCGATCGCCGGCAATGCAGCGAGCGCCGATCGAACCTCGCCTACTCAGCGCTCACCGATTGTGGGATGCGTCCTAACTCATCGTCACCGCCCTCGTCGTGGCCATGGTGCGGCAAGTCGTAGTAACCAAGGCTGCTACCGGGGCCCGTCACAGGCTCGCGCGGGTAGATCCCGATGAAGCCGGGAGGGGGCGCTCCAAGTCTCCCGTTGCTCTGCTGATAATCAATCATCGCTTCCAGGGCGTCGATCTGGTCAGGGATCAGGTTGTCGAATTGCGTTCCGCCGTGCCCCATGCCGGGGATGTAATAGACCCCCAGCAGCTTCTCCGCCTCCCTGCGTCCGATGGTCCTCGCGACGAGGTTCTTGTATCCCTCGGATTCGCCCGGGCCGACGATGGGATCGGCCGCCCCGTGCATAATGAGGAGCGGTCGGGCCAAATGGCCGTAGCAATCCTCTCGTCGCAGGTCGATCTGGATGTACGCCGGGCTTCTCAATGGGTTCCAGGCCTTGAGGTCTGCATCGGTCAGCGGGTCGTCGCCGTGCGGGTGGTACGCCTCGTCCCATCGAGGTATGGAATCGCGAAGGTAACCGAGGAGGGAATCGTACTGGCTCCTCCAGTTCGCCTCGGAGCCGAACCAGCGGCCGTCGTTGTATCGGAAGCCGTTGGTGAGCTGCATCGGGATGTCGTAGATGTTGCGCAACGCCGTCAGTTGCGCCCTGGTGAGCGGCGGCGACAGAGGCTCGCGGAAGGGGTTCCACTGCGGGCGAGCCGCGCGCTGCGCGATGATGTCGTCGATGCGCGGGGCGATGACGTCATAGTTGCGCACCACCTGGGCCACGCTGCCCCATTGGGTCAGCTGGGAGTCGTAGCCGTACCCCGAAATGCCGCCGTCGAACATCCGGGGATACGCCTCGACCATCCACCGGGTGTGGTGGCCGCCGTTGGAGCCTCCCATGAGCAACGTGCGCGAGGAGGCCTTTCCGTATTGCATCTGCACGAGCGCCTTGGTGTACACCGTCAGCTCCACGAGACTCTGGCGCGATTCGTAGTAGTCGTCCTGCGGGTTGTCCCTGATCGTCGGGCGATACCAGCCCTCGTCGCACGAGGCGAACGCGTAGCCCTTCGTGACGGCGGCCGTCTGAAAGGCCCCAGTGCTGAGCTCTGTTCCCGAGAAGCCGCGGGTGAAGATGGCGATTTCTCCATTCCATGACTCGGGTAGAAGGACCTGGAACTTGACGTGGGAGCGAATGAGGCCGTGGATGTAGCGATGTGGAACGGGCGTTGGCCGGACTTCATCGGTGTCCCAAGTCGCCTCGACAGGGGTGGGTTGCGCGTTGACATGGAACGCACTGAGCGCTAGCGACAACACAGCGAGAAGCCGAAAAGCAGATTTCCTGATCATGTGAATTCCCTCCGGTGGCACCGTCGCCGCTACGAGCGAGTGACGTGCCGGGACAGCTGGTCAGATAAGCGGCGATCTGTCAACTCGGTTTTCAGCGCGGCGAATGGTGGAACGCGAGAGTAACGTTTTCGAGCTCGGAGAGACCAACCAACTCAAACAGGGAGGGATTCAGATGAGCCGCCGTCAATCGCCAACACCCGTCCACGAAGTCCAGACATCACGACGCTCGATCCTAGTCGGTAGTGCGGCACTCGCTGCTGCTGCAAGTCTGACCGCCATAGACGACGCTGCTGCCGCCACCCCATCAGACCCGACGAAGAAAAGGAACGTCATAAACAGAATCACGACCAAAGACGGTGTTGAGATCTTCTACAAGGACTGGGGCAAAGGTCAGCCCATCGTGTTCAGCCACGGCTGGCCGCTGTCGGCCGATGATTGGGACACGCAGATGGTGTTCTTCCTCAATCGCGGCTATCGCGTCATCGCCCACGACCGGCGCGGCCATGGCCGCTCCACCCAGACCGGCGGCGGGCACGACATGGATCACTACGCCGACGACCTAGCGGCGCTGACCGCATATCTCGACCTCAAGGGCGCGGTGCATGTCGGCCACTCGACCGGCGGCGGTGAGGTGGTGCACTACCTGGCGCGCCACGGCGAAAGCCGGGTGGCAAAAGCGGTGATCATCAGCGCGGTGCCGCCGCTGATGGTAAAGACGGCGACGAATCCGGGCGGGCTGCCCAAGGAGGTTTTTGACGGACTTCAAGCGCAGGTCGCCGCCAACCGAGCCCAGTTCTATTACGATCTGCCGGCTGGACCGTTCTATGGTTACAACCGGCCTGGTGCGAAACCCTCTCAGGGGGTGATCTGGAATTGGTGGCGCCAGGGCATGATGGGAGGCGCCAAGGCGCATTATGACGGCGTCGTCGCCTTTTCCCAGACGGACTTCTCCGAAGACCTAAAGAAGATCACCGTGCCGGTCCTGGTGATGCATGGCGATGACGACCAGATCGTGCCTTATCCCGATTCGGCACCCTTGTCGGCAAAGTTGCTGAAGAATAGCACCTTGAAAACATACAAAGGCTTTCCCCACGGCATGCCCACGACCGAGGCCGATACCATTAACGCCGACCTGCTGGCATTCATCAAAGGATCGGCGGTTAAGGGTTGAAGGCTTGTTGCGATCCGCGATGAACGAAAGATGGAGCGCGTTGGGCGTGCCATCTCTCTGTTCTGCCATGTCGGAGGATGGTTCTTCGCGATGTATGGCGCGGGGCGCCTCGAGGCTCAGAACATCCGAGAGTACGAGCTGGGAGCTCGGCTTGCGCATCTGGCAGAGATCCACCGCGTCATTGACCCCGCTCTTGGAAATGGCCGAGGCGATGAGCCATGGGCTGTGGCAAATTGTGCCCACGTGGGCAGAGCCTCCGCCTCGCGAGCGGATCCGAGTTGCCCTCCGGGAATTCGAGAGTAAGGAGGACCGACCAGTCCTTCGGGTACGCGCACCGCGGCTTGTACGCTGATCTCCGGAGCATCGCTCAGGAACGGCTGCGAAGCATCGCCGCCGTACGTGCTCCCTCGCAGCCGGCAGGTGTTACTCGACGTGCAAACGTGCAAGCATGGGACATGGACTCGCCCCCACTCGGAACTACCGAGCGTCGCCCGTCGCTGGTGCAGCGTTGCGCGCGCGCCCTGCTGAGGGCATTCGGCTGGCGCAGCGTCCTGGTGGCGCCGCCGGCCCCGAAGGGAATCATCGTCGTCTACCCGCACACGTCCAACTGGGACTTCATCATCGGCGTGCTCTACAAGATCGGCGCGGGGCTTCCGGCGCGATGGATGGCCAAGGACACCCTGTTTCGCTGGCCGGTGCGCCGGCTGTTCCTGCGCATCGGCGGCATCCCGGTCAACCGGCGCGAGCACACCAGGTTCGTCAGCGCGATCCTCGCCGAGTTCGCCAGGCACGAGTGGATGTGGCTCGCCGTGGCGCCAGAGGGCACTCGCTCGCGAACCGACCACTGGAAGTCCGGCTTCTACCAGATCGCGCTGGCCGGGCGCCTGCCGGTGGGCCTGGGCTACATCGACTATGGAACCCGCACCGTCGGCATCGACACCTACCTGATCCTCACCGGCGATCCGGGGCACGACTTCGCCCGTCTTCGGGCGTTCTACGCCGACAAGCACGGTCGTCGCCCGGAGAACGAGGGTGCCATCCAGCTCCGGCAATAGCGGTGGACCTTGGATTGCTCTGAGGAGCGATGTATCCAAGTTGTTGAGCGGTATGCGTTGCAAGGTAGATGTGCGCGTACACCACCGACGCGTAACCCGAGAACGAGCCTAATCGCCCGAGAACCGGGCCATGGTGTTTTCTTGTGACAACTGTTTTGCTCTATGTCTCACCGATGCGCAATGACCAGAGTCGGTGTTCAGGAGGTCGGCGATGAGTACGACGTCTAGGCACACCATTTGGGTTTCGGTTTTGCTCGCGTGCGGGGCACTGGTGACGGCCTGTCAGCCCTCTTCCGGTAAGGATCAGTCCGAGCGAAAGACCTCCAGCGTAGAAGGCGCCAAGGAAACGGCGCCCTCGAAAGTTGAGCGCGCTCAGAAGCCAACAGTGTCCTCCCCTCGCACCGAGAGCGCGGATTCACCGGCCAGCGAGCCCGCGACGCAGCAACGTTCAGTCGCCTCGACCAAAGCGACTCACGCGCAGCCGACGACTCATGCCAAGGCCAAAGCTGATGCCAAGGCCAAGGCTCATGCCAAGGCCAAGGCTCATGCCAATGCGAAAACGGCCAGCAAGAGCGCTGGAAAGCCGAGCGACACGGCAAGCCCGCTGACGACCTCTCCGTAGGCGCTAGAAAAATATAGCATCCGCTCCAGGCCCGGCTATTCGCCCGGGCCTGAGTGCGTGAAGATCTGCTGGGGCTGAGGGCTACCCGGATCACGAACGGCGGCGATCCGCAAGACCAGCAGCGGGACAGCGTGAGATGGACAGTGTTATCTGTCGCTCATGCTCTCGAAGAAATCATTGCTCACCGCATCGAGTCAGCCTGTTTTCCGGCTGGCGTCCGTTGCGGATGAAGCGGCTCGAGTGGTGTTTGCGAGAGAGCAGTTCGCTTTCCTTCTCCAACTCGCTTATTCGGGCGAGTTGGCAGCGACGCGTGCGTACCTGGGACACCGGCATTCCCTCAAGAGTCGTCTGGAACGCGCGGAGATCGGCAAGATTATTCGCGACGAAATTCGTCATCGACGGTGCCTCTTGGACATGCTCGCTGAAGTGGGATCGGCACCGGATCCTGGTCGCGAACGAAAGATGGAGCGCGTTGGCCGTGCCATCTCTCTGTTCTGCCATGTCGGAGGATGGTTCTTCGCAATGTACGGCGCGGGGCGCCTCGAGGCTCAGAACATCCGAGAGTACGAGCTGGGCGCTCGGCTTGCGCATCTGGCAGAGCTTCACCGCTTCATTGACCCGCTTTTGGAAATGGCCGAGGTCGAGTGGGACCACGAGCGCTATTTCAGATCAAAGGCGATGAGCCACTGGCTGTGGCGAATGGTGCCCAATTGGGCAGAGCCTCCGCCTCGCGAACGGATCCGAGTTGCCTTCCGGGAATTCGAAAGCAAGGCGGAGCTGCCAGTCCTGCGGGTACGCGCACCGCGGCTTGTACGCTGATCTCCAGAGCGTCGCTCAGGACGGGATGCCTCGCCGCTTGTTCCGTCCTTTTTCCCGGCCGCCGTGGATCACTGTGGTTCCCGCCAAGTCCGGAATGGAGCCGCGCTCGGGCCGCTGCTTTCGACCCGCGGAGCCCGGGCGGGTCCGACTGCGGTGTCCCTCTTAGCGCGGCTTGTTCTGCGGCGCTCAGGCGACGAGCGACATCAGAGGCACAATCTCCGCCTCAGCCAAGGCAAATTCGGCGAACTCCCTCGCCGCCTCGGCTACAGTCATCATAGGAAACCGGTCAGGGAGAACCACGTGCGGATTCTGTTTTGTGGTGATTGCTTTCCCGCTGCTCGTTCCCTGCTAAAGGAACGGCTGGCGGACAGCGGCGACGAAGTCGCTGTATGCGATGGCAACGGCCTCGGCGAAGCACTTGCAAGCGCGGATGTGGTGATCCCGCTGATGACCGTTCTGGACGCGGCACGCATAGCGTCGGGGCGGTTCCGTCTCATACAGCAGTGGGGCTCAGGACTCGAGGGAGTAGACCTTCACGCGGCTCGCGCGCGAGGCGTTTGGGTAGCGAATGTCCCGGCTACGGGCGGCAACGCCGATTCCGTGGCTGAGCACGCGCTCTTGCTCATTCTCGCCTTGCTGCGCCAGCTGCCGGCCGCGCAAGCGAACATGCGCGCTGGGGTCTTGGGCGCGCCGCTCGGCCGTACCCTCGCAGGCCGTACAGTGTGTCTCTACGGTCTGGGATCCACCGCCCGTGCGCTTGCCCCACGGCTTCACGCGTTGGGGGTGCGGCTCATCGGTATTACCCGCAAGCCCGACCCGGCGAAGACCGCCGAATTTGTGCTGGACGAATGTTTCAGCTCGAGCAACCGCGAGAAAGCTTTGGCTCAAACCGACATTTTGGTGCTGTGTGTAAGGCTCGTGAATGAAACCAGAGGACTGATTGACGCTGCGGCGCTCAAGGCCATGCCGGCTGGCGCGCTCCTGGTGAACGTCGCCCGCGGCGGACTCATCGACTATGGCGCACTTCGCGATGCGCTCGCCAACGGTCAGCTGGGCGGTCTGGGACTGGATGTTTTCTGGACCGAGCCTTTTCCCGCCGATGACGCGTTACTGAAATTTCCGAATGTCATTGCCACACCCCATGTCGCCGGCGTCACGGATCGCTCCTACCGTGACATCGCGGACGCAGTGGCCCGCAACGTAGAGCGACTACGACGAGGAGAGCCCCCGCTTAACCGGGTAGTGTAATCGAGAAATCCGTGGGCGGCGGCGCCCATGCGTTAAAGAGCTTGGATAGAGGCTGCCGCTGAACTGCACCTTGCCCGGGGAGTGGCCCGCTCCGTGTGGTTCCGCACTCGCATCGTCATGGGCGGCTGTCGGTTGAAGCGGCAAACGCGGCGCGGCGTGAGTACGGTGAGACAGACCGCGTAGTCCAACGCGGCGCAGCCTTGGTGATGCGCCCTCGTTGCATGCGTCGTCCAAGGCGCGAGCACAGTCGCGACGTCGCGTATTGCACTTCCTCTTTGGCCCTGCCGAGCTACCGCATGGACTGAGATGGCATCGTGGCGTCTTGCCCGTGGCTTGAATAGACCGCCGGGTCATGCTCAGAGTCCACCGGCCAGGCGCCGGTAGTCGCGCCATCGGCTCTTGTCTCAAAGGCGCTCGCGTCTCCAATATGTCTCGGATGATCGTCAAGAGTGATTGACCCGGGGCTAGCACGAGTGGCTGAGCGCCAGGCGGAGAACCTCAGCATCCACTGCGGAGGTAACGCAGGGCTTTGAGCGAAACAATCGTCCCGATTGGATCCGCATTGGGCCACGCCACCTCGCGACCGAGTCCGGCCATCTCGGCCATGACGGAACGGTGCGAAGCGCTCGTGGTTGAGGCGTGCGACAATTGCGGCCCCTGCGGGCTCGCAATGTCACACACGTCGCCCAGAATGGGCGGGACGTCGTGAGAAACGACCTTGGGGGAGGGGTGGCGGGGTGGGAAATGCAGGCGCGAAACAGCTGGTGGCCGTGGCTGCGAAGCAATTCGGCGTGGTAACGAGTGAAGACTGTTCATCATGTCGGGTTTCCCGCAAGTGGATGCGCCGTCGACTCGAAACGGGAGAGTGGACCCGGCTGCATCGCGGGGTGTTCAAGCTCGGTGCGAACAGCCCGAATCTCGATGAGATGGAGATGGCGGCCATCCTGGCTGCCGGGGACGGGGCCGTACTTTCCCACTTAAGCGCGGCAAGAAGGCTGGGGCTCGACGTCCCGTCACATCCTTGTGTGCAGATTACGATTCCCGCTTCGCGAAGGACGCCGAAGCTCGGCAGAGCGCGGGTGTGCCGTTCGAGGCGATTGAATGAGTCACACATATCCAGACGAGGACACTTCCGGGTTACTCACCTCGCCCGGACGATGGTCGACCTTGCATCGGTCCTGGACAAGGCCTGGCTTCGAGCGGCTCTCGACTCGGCGCTTCGCCAGAGCAGGACAAACCTCGCCTGGATACACCGAGCTCTTAATACATATGGAAAAGGTCGCCGCGGGGTCGCTTGCCTACGCAAACTGGTGAGCGAACATCAGCGGGAAGACGAGGTGCCCGACAGCGTTCTCGAATCGATGGGCCTCGAGCTGGCGCAGGCGACAAAACGCAAGCCGAAGCTTCACTGGAGAATCCTCGAGGGTGCGCAGCTGATTGCAGAGGTTGACTTCGCCTGGCCCGAAGTACGGCTCTGCGTTGAGCTCGATGGCTGGACGCAGCACGGCACGCGCGCGGCCTTCGTCCGGGACCGCGCTCGCGATCGCGCCCTGCTCAGACTTGGTTGGGTAGTTCTCCGATTCACCTGGCAGGACGTGGTCGAGGACCGGGAGTCGGTCATCGCCGAGTTGGTGAGTTGCTATGAGTCCCGCACCCGTTGGGCGAGTGTTGTTCCTCGCGAACGTAGCCAACCCGCACTTGACTACATATCGCCGGGCCGCGGGAGCAATCGCGGTTGACAACGAATAGGACTAAGAGCGCAACCCTCCATCACTGGTCGCAATCTCGAGGGGCGCAACACGATGAAAACGCGTTGGGGGCCGTGCGGTGATCAACAGTCGTTATAAATTGAATGGTGGGACCGCGCTTTTCCCGGCGTTTGTGATTGGAGGAATTCCGAGGTCGTGCGCGTCTCGCTTCCCCCGCGAGGGTTCGGCGCCGAGAAGACCGAGGCCCGGCTCATCGGTTGTCCGCCTCGGGGCTCGGCGGCTTTAGGCCCAGAACGCGGCCACGCGCTCCAGACACCACCAGGCGGCCAGCGAGCCGATCGCGTAGGCGCTGGCACGCCGCATCTGCGGCCAGGGGAGGTGCACACGCCGGAGAACGGTGGCTCCGGCAGCGATGGCGGCGACGAAGAGCATCTGGCCCAACTCGACGCCGAGGTTGAAGGAGAGCAAGGCGACGGGAATCTCTCCCTGCGGCAGCCCGATCTCCGCCAGGGCGCCGGCGAAGCCGAACCCGTGGAGCAAGCCAAAGGTGAACGCCACCAGCCAGGGACGGCGCCGGGCCCAGGTCTTTTCCTCGCCGCGCGCCAACTCCACCGCGAGAAAGGCAATGCTCAGGGCGATCACCGCTTCGACCGCTCGCGATGGGAAGCGGACGATGTCCAGGGTGGCCAGCGCCAGGGTCAAGCTGTGGGCGAGGGTGAAGGCGGTGATGGTCACCAAAAGGCGCCGCCCGAGCCCGACCAGGAGAATCAACCCGAGCACGAACATTAGATGGTCGTACCCGAGCAGGATGTGTTTCACCCCGAGCCCGAGATAGCTGGTGAGAACGCGCCGCCCCGCCCCGCGCGCCGGGATGGTCCAGGTCGGGTTGTCGCTGCGCAGGACCGCGGAGAACGTCTGTCCGTCGGCCCGCATCCACCGGACGACCGCGTCCTCGCCGATCAGCTCGAAGCCGCTCATCCCGATTTCCGCTCCGGCGAGGCCGCCCTGGCCGCAGTCCATCAACCACCGCTCGATCAGCGTCGTGCCGACCGCGGTCGAGCTCCGCTTACCGAGCGTCCGGCACCGGTCGGGCAACCGGGGCGTCGGCCCTTCCGCGTCGACGGCGCCCGCGGCCTTCCAAACCACCGCCACGCGGTCCCCCGGCAGCTCATGCAGCTCGAGCAGGGACGGGTTGAAGGCATGGCCCCAGGCGGCGCCCTGCATCAGAACCAGCAGCGGCAGCACCCAGGGGTGCGCGAAGCGCAAAGCCAATCTGTTGTACAAATAGCCTCGGAAACCGGGGCTAAATGTACAACAAAGTGTGAAGCCCTTCATCGCGACCCAGCCTCCGCGGTCTTCAGCTGGGAGGGCGGCTCGATCTCGACGCGATACTTCTCGCTCAGCTTGCGCAGCATCGTTCGGTTCGCCTCCTCGCGCCGGGCCTGAAGCAGATCCAGGCGGACGCGATCGCGCACGGCGTCGAGAGCCGGCAGCGCGCTGGGCGAAAGGCTCTCCACGAGTATCAGGTGGATCCCGTAGCTCGAAGCGATCGGCCCCGCCCATTCTCCGGTCGGGAGGGCGAACACCTCTTTGGCGAAGGACGGGCCGAAGAGCCCGACCAGGTCCGTCTCGCTCCGCTCGGCGAAGCGCCTGCCAAGCATGAAGGGATCGCCGGAACCGGGGGGCGACGCCTCCCGCTTGAGCAGGGAGAGATGATCCTCGGCATCCGACCGCGTATCCGCGCCTCGGCGGTCCCGGCTGAAGTACAGGTGCTGGAAAGTAAGCCTGCGCGGTTGAACGTATCGGCCGGAAGTCGCGAGGAATTGCTCCAGCTCCGCCTGCGTCGGCTCGGCGGCGGGATTCAAGTCCTCGGAGAGGAATTGCATCTTCTGCGCCAGCCGACCTCGGACGACCGAGTCGCCCTTGTCCAGGCCCAGCGCCAGCGCCTCGCGGTAGAGGATCTCGTCGTTCACGTACTTCTCGACGATGCGCGCCTCCTCCGGCGCCGTGGGCATCCGCCCCAGGAGGGCGAAATGGCCCTCGCGCAGCCGCCGGACGTCCTCTCGAGTGACGTGAATCACCCGCGGCGAATCCGCCCGGTCGGAGCGCGGCCGCACCAGCGCGTGGAGTCCGAAGATCGCCGAGCCGACCAGCAGGAATTGAACCGCCGGCTCGCGCAGCCAGCGCATCGACACGGCCCTCATGGCTGATACCAGATGGGAGAGCTCCACGCCCGGGCCTGGATGGTCATCGGGAACGAGCCGTCGCTGCAGCTCGCCGGCCGCTGGCCCGGATCGATCTGGTTGCAGTCGAGCTGGTAGATACTACACGTAGGATTGTCCAGGAGGCGGACGTAATAGAACGCCCGCTGCGACGGATCGAAATCCCGATCGCGCCAGACCGCGCAGAGCGAGTCGAATCCCGGCCCGCCGATCGCGCAGGTGTCGGGGTCGACGGTGGCGCCGTTGTCCGGGTCGCCCGCGGCCTCGTAGATGCGCTCGTGACTCTCGCCCGTCGCGGGATCGATCCACCCCTTGACGATCTGCGCGTGCTGAAGCGGCGTTCCGGGTTGCTCCGCGGTGCCAGGATCCTTGAGCGCGGAAACCAGGAAGGCCGGCGCGGCCGCGGCGGGATCCATCGGCGGCAAGTCCCCGCCCATCGGCACGCCGCCCTGGTAGGCCGCGCGGATCATCTCCGGCTGGTTGCAGAGGTCGTCCCGGTAGCCCCAGCCGCCGAAGAAGCGCAGCTTGGGCCGCTGGCCGCTGGTGCCATAGGTCTCCCGGCGGCGGAACGAGTCGAAGATCGCATCCCGGCTGTTCTCCTCGGACCAGACCGCCACCAGACCGCCGGAGTTGTTGTAGGCCACGTCGCTGGTGGTAGCGACCCGCATCGCCGGCGAGCCGTCCACCCGGCCGTGGTGGCCCTGGTACGCATACTCGTCGGTGTCTCCCGGGGTCCCGTTGTGCGTGTCGCTGTCGCTGATCACCCCGAGCTTCAGCGGATTGACGCCGATCCGTTCCTCGACCTGGATGCCCCGGCGCAGCGCGTTTCGAACGAAATTGGCCGGCGAGCAGAACCCGCCCGGATTGGCCACGCAGTCCACAGGAAACTTCTGATAGAAGTCACAGAGTGGATCGCTGGTCTCGACGCCGATCTTGCATTCGGAGTTTCCCTTGGCCTGGTGAATCTCGGCGAGCGGCTCGAGGGCCGCGCGCGTCCGTGCCTCTTCGGGGGTGATGGTCTCCGGGATGTTGAACATCACGCCGTCGCTGTAGTTCGGGTTGTGAGGGATGGAGATGACATCGCAGCCCGTACCCGCATTGAGGCAGACGGCCTGCAGCGACGCCCAGAGCCCCTGGGGCGTGTTTTCATCGAGCGAGCTGATCGCCAGCTGCGGGACTTGCGCGTTGCGGAAGATGACGTTGCGGTGCCACCAGCGGCCGCTCATCGAGCCGGTCCACTCGTAGGCGATCAGCGCGGCGAAGCTGCAGTTGGCCGAGGTGTCGTTCGCCGCCTCGGCGGCCATCTGCTCGTGCTCCCAGGCATCCCTCGCCGGGTGCTCGCCCTGGAACATGCCTGGTGGGTACTCGCCGAAGCTCTCGGAGTGGTCCGTGACCGCGGCGAAATCCAGCCGGCGCACGAGCTGCACCGTCCGCGACGGATCCGGTGGAGGCGAAGCGATCTGGGCCGGCGCGCCCTGCGCGAAGGCGTAGGCGCCGAATGGGTCGGTGCGGGTTCCAAAGCCGTAGGCATCGAACGAATAGGACGTGTGCACGTGCATGTCGCCGAAGTAGAGGTTGCGCTCCGGGTTGAAGCCCGTGCATCGGGCGGCGTTCTGCGCCGCGGCGGACTTCGATCGCGGCGAGAGCGGCTGCGCCGCGCGCTGATCCGGCGAGCGGCTGCAACTCGCCGCGAGGAACGCCAGGGCTGCGAGCGGGGCAAGCTTCGAAATGCGGATTCCGATCATCGTTCCCTCCCGGGGCCTGAAAAACGCGCGCGCAACCCTACCCCCGGGCGCGGCGCTTCTCCAACACTGCCGAGGCGGCGAAGGTTAAGCGGGCAGCGGAGGCTCTGGCCGTGTGCGAGGGTCAAAGGGACCCGGGCGCCCAATGACATTCCAGCAACGGTCCCGGCGGCCCGGTGGCATCCGCAACGGTAGGGCTATCTGGATGGGCTCACTCGTCGAGATCGATGAATGCGGGCCGCTTTAGGGGCGGAGGCTCGCTTTTCGGTGGGAGCGCGCTTCGCGGCGCGGCCCCGGGCAGGAATGGCATCTCCACGCGAAGCCAGCAACAAACCCAACACCCGCCCGAGGACCAACAGCGCGTACAGCATCAGAGCGTCGAAGAAGGGACCAAAGGGACCGAGCTCGTTCTCTCGCGCGAAGGCCGCCGAGCGCTCCCAGGTGTTAGCGAGCAATCCCACCAGGAGAAACACGCCCGCGGCGAGCGCGTAGTCCTTGCCCAGCGCCCGCACGCGTTGCCAGATCCGCGCCGGCGAGAAGGCGGATGCCAGGGAGCTCTCCGCCGCAAGGCCCAAGAGCAAGGAAGGGGCGGTGGCGCTGACCATCACCGTCAGCCACGGCCCGGTGATTCCCAACGCCCACCAGGCCGCGGCGACCAAGGCGGTGGCGGCCCAGGCCCCGCCGGCCGGCCTGACCACGTGCTGCATGGCTTCCGCCGGCACTTGGGCGCCGCCGTGAGCAGACACGCGCAAGACAGAGAAGAACGTCGCCCAGAACAGCGGCCCGATTGCCGCGAAAACCCAGCCCGCCCGGGCCCATCCTCCTGCGTGCCGGAAGGCCCAAAACAAGGCCCAGATGGCGACCCCCGAGCCCAAGGTGAACGGCCCCACCGGCAGGCTTAAGGCCCCCATCAGGCGGCGCGGAAAACTCTGGAGCGCGCCGGGAACCATCAGCTCGCGGGTGGCGCCTCCGCAGAGGGAGCAGCTGACGTAGTGCGTGTTTCGGATAACTCCCCCCGCCGCGCAGTCTGGACAGAGCAGCTTGCCGCAGCCGATGCACTCCCAGGCAGCGGGCGACGCGGGATGGCGAGAGCACCGATAGGGATTTGCGCGAGCGGGCATCGCCCTGGATGCTACTGGACAACTGATACGCGGAACAAACGCAGCGTTCGGTGAGGAACGCGAGCACTACCCGGCGACCGCCACAGCGGTTGCGCTCAGTGTTCCGCGAGACGGAGACGGCCGGGAGTGCAACAATGATTCCAGCAACTCGCCGGCGCCAGTCATCCGGGTATCCTTCTCGATGACATCCACTCGCGGAGCAGCCAAAGGTCGTCAGCGGCGCCAAGCCAACCGACAACGAGCTCGTCGATCGCCTTCGGCAAGGCGCAATCGGCATCCAAAAGGACAGCGCATCTGTGCTCGCCAAGCTGATGAAATAGTGGCCCACGGTCATGTTCGCGCTGGTTCCAGTGCTCGGGCTTCTGGTGTGGCTCGCGTATCGGAAGGCGCTTCGCTTCTACTTGTCGCATCTTTATTTTGCCATTCATCTCCACGCTTTTGTCTTCGTCATCCAGT
>WNFG01002157.1_pt1 | contig 16511 bp, 8 predicted proteins | sample 5400431 | NCBI WGS metagenome assembly WNFG01 (sample SAMN13153346, study PRJNA577476) | soil metagenome | isolation source: 120 cm saprolite under Douglas fir tree site 2 hole 3 replicate 2 | place: USA:California | collected 2015-04-18 | reverse complement strand
TCCACCAACAAAAAGTTCTCATGTTTAGCCAGCTTGGCCCGCACCTCATCGACAGTGGTTCCACGAATTCGTTTCTTGGAATCCTGGACGATTTGTAGAAAACGTGGCGAGTGTTTGTGGGACATGCAAAACTCCTTATGATCAAGTACGCTTTAAAACCTTCCACGGCAGTGCCGATTTGCCAGTTCCTTCAGCGAAAGGCGTTTGTCTTAGAGTACGCGCTTGGAATCTTTTCCATGCAACGGGAACAAACCAAATGGAAAGTTTGGCATCGAAAATATCAGGTCCGAAATAATGGGCCGTCATTCAGAAATCGTAGTCTTGCCCTTCGCAGATCGGAACTAACTTGCTTGCTGGACACCGCACCAAACCTCTGGCGTTGTATGTCGCGGTCTTCGTGGTTATACTCTCGCTAGCTTATGTCTTTTTCTCAGTGAAGCGCTACAGAAATGCACCCGAACCCGCCGTGCCGCTGCATCAGAACCGCTAACCTACAAAGCTATTGGGAAAGCAACTTTTTCATCGACATGACCTTTCGGTGGACCTCTCAGTTGGAGTAACCTATTTAACTCCAAGCGTGAAATGTTTTTGAACTCCAGGAAGGAAGGATGACGGCAGACTCCCTAACCTCAACAATTCTTTGCGTTGACGACGAAGCGGCCGGACTGTACTTCCGCAAACTGATTCTTGAACGCCAGGGCTACATAGTGGTTACGGCCACGTCTGCCGACGAAGGACTTGAGCTGTTTAAGGCCAGCAACATCGACCTCGTGGTTACTGACCATCTCATGGGCCGCGCCACCGGGACAAAAATGGCAGCCGAGATTAAACGGCTGAAACCTGGTGTGCCTATCATTCTCTTATCGGGCACAACGAATATCCCAGAAGGATTAGAGAACGCCGATATCTTCCTGCCCAAAACCGAAGGCCCGGATAAGCTTCTGGAAAAAGTCCGTGAATTGCTCGCCCTGAATCGACGGAATTCCGCTGATGTGCACGAAGAGAAGCCGGAGCCGCTATTCAGCCTGGAGACTGGACCGTTACAGTCCCTGCTTGCCGCCATTGTAGAGAGCTCAGATGATGCCATCTTCAGCAAGACGCTTGACGGGATCATCACCAGTTGGAACAAAGCAGCGGAGCGGATGTATGGCTACAGTGTGGGAGAGGTGATTGGAAAGCCGGTCTCGCTGCTAATGCCTCCCGACCGCCCCAATGAAATGAAAGATATTCTTGAAAGGCTTCGCCGCGGCGAGAGGATGGAGCACCTGGAAGCCCGGCGCAGGGCAAAAGACGGCCGTGAATTAATTGTCGAACTCAACATCTCTCCGATTCGCGACGGTTTGGGCAAGATTGTAGGTGCGTCGACCACAGCCCGCGACGTCACCCAGGTCAAGATGGCAGAGCAAGCGATTCGCAGTTCGGAAAAGCTCGCGGTTGCCGGGCGCATGGCGGCGACGGTCGCTCACGAAATCAACAATCCCCTCGAAGCTATAACCAACATCCTGTATTTGTTGGAGAATTCCACACAACTCGACGACACCGCCCGGGAGTTTGTTCGTGCCGCTCAGACCGAGTTGAAACGCATCAGCCAGATCACGAAATTGACCCTCGGCTTCCATCGTGGGGCAGAGAGTAGCCAAACTCCCGTGAAGATTATGGAATTGATCGACGACGTCATTACTCTCTATGAACGCAAAGTTGTGACTCTGGGGATTGCTGTGAAGAAGCGTTATCACGGGACGGGTGTTGTACACGCCGATTCAGGCGAGCTGCGGCAAGTTTTTTCGAATCTGATTGTCAACGCCATGGACGCTCTAACCAGGACCGGTAACCAGTTATGTGTACACGTATTTGATTCCGTGGACTGGAAGGATCCCAGTGTGAAAGGGGTCAGGACCGTGGTCTCCGACAACGGGGGAGGCATTGCTCGGGAACATCATGCACGGTTGTTCGAGCCTTTCTATACCACGAAGGGTGAGAAAGGTACCGGAATGGGTTTGTGGGTTTCGCGCGGCATCATTGAAAAACACGGCGGGTCGGTTCGATTTAGAAGCAACACCAAGCCAGGAGTTTCCGGCACAGCTTTCTCTGTCTTCCTGCCTTACGTTTGCCTAAGCAGGGCGTAAGTTCACGCCTTTTGTCGTAGACGGAAGCCCCTCACCTCAATGTCTCGGGCGGCACCGCGAAAGCAATGCGCATCTACCATTTAAGCTGCCATCTTTGGTAAGAGTAGGGGATTACCGGGGTCACTTTACGGCGACTGCCTCGGAGCATAAGCTCCGCTCGTATGAGGTTGAACGCCCTGTTGATGTGTCGTGAGCGTCAATGCCTGCGCAGCTTGTCCACTGCAATGGACGAGCTGGCAATAGAGCAGGAAATCTGTGCTTCGGCGGCGGAAGCATTGGAACTGTTGGCGCTGCGATACTTTTCAGCATTGGTCGTCGACTTCGACTTGCCATCAGCGGCGCAGGTGGCCCGGATGGCGCGGCTCGCGCCTCCGCAGCGTAGGCCGGTTGTGTTTGCCATGATCGGCACGCGCACTGATGTTGCAGATAGCTTTCAGTCAGGCGCCAATTTTGTACTTTATAAGCCGCTCGTCCTTGCCCAGGTCTCCCGTTCGTTGCGCGCTGGAAAGGGATTTATGCAGGCGGACCGGCGACGTTCTCCACGCCTCAAACTCGAGACGCTTGTCTACCTGCGGTTCGGGGATGCTTGTGCCCTGCCAGCGATCGTGCTTGACCTGAACGAAGAGGGAGTGGCGGTCCAGGCAGCAGATACTTTGCCAGCGGCGCAGCTTCCGTTGCGCTTCATTCTGCCCGGGACTTCGCACCTCATTGAGGGAACCGGCGAGGTGGTTTGGGCAGACGAAAACGGGCGTGCGGGAATCCTCTTTAGAGAACTTTCTACTTCGTCCCGCAGGCAACTAAAAAATTGGATGGCAAAGCGCAACCCAAAGAAAGCCGTAACACGTGTGGCATCGCGTCCCCAAAAAGCGCGCGCCGCTGTCTCTTCTACGCATTAGCCGGCTACGTTTATCCAGTCCAGTCCGAATCGCTGAAAAAGTCTCCATTCCCCTCATGCTAGACTCGACGATTCCACCCTGGGTAACAAGCCTGCATGTCTGAACTGTCCCTTCTTTCAGCTACAGAAATGGCCAAGAGAGTTCGTGAAAAACAACTTTCGCCTGTCGAACTGGTCGAAGCGCACTTGAGTCGGATCGAAACACTGAATCCCAAGCTGAATGCATTTGTGCAAATCGATGGAGAACGGGCTCGTCACCAGGCACAGCAAGCGGAAGCAGCCATCATGCGCGGAGAAACCTTGGGACCGCTTCATGGCGTTCCCATCAGCATCAAGAGTTCGATCGAGGTTGCCGGTCTGCGGTGCGAGGCGGGCACACGACTGCGGGCGGGATTGGTTGCCGAAAAGGACGCTCCCCTGGTCGCCCGGCTGCGGGCTGCCGGAGCAATCATTCTTGGAGTGACCAACACACCCGAACTTTTAATGGCCTGGGAGACAGATAACCTTTTATACGGTCGAACGAATAATCCCTGGGATTTGACGCGCACGGCAGGCGGGTCAAGCGGCGGGGAAGCGGCCGCTATCGCCTCTGGTTGCTCTGCCGGAGGAGTTGGCAGCGATGGAGGAGGTTCCATCCGCGTGCCCGCGCATTTCAGCGGCATTTGCGGGCTGAAGCCAACTCCCGGTCGTATTCCGTCTACTGCACATTATCCCAACTCGGTTGGCCCGTTTGCTCTCTTGGGCGTTGTCGGACCGATGGCGCGGACCGTCGCAGATTTGCAAATCCTATTTGAAGTGATGGCCGGGCCGGATGACGGAGATCCTTGCTCTGCACCCGTTCCACTGCGCGACATTCGCAGAGCGGACCTGAAGAACATTAAGATCGGCTACTTCGAAGATGATGGCCGCACACCTGTGACACCAGAGACACGCACTGCCGTCCTCACGGCTGCAGAGTCTTTGAAACGGACCGGCTTCGAAGTATTTCCATTTCTCCCAGACGGCCTGGAACTGGCGCGGCAGCTCTGGTGGAAGTTCTTTGGTATCGCAGGTGGAATGTTACTGGGACCCTTAACAAGAGGCCATGAGTCGGAGCTTAGCCCGATTCTTAGAGAGTTCTCGAGTTGGGTAGCTGCGGAACCGGCCCACACCGGCGAATCGTTGCTGCAAACGTGGGTGGAGCGAGACATCGTTCGGCTTCAGGTGCTCACACAGATGCGAGAGTTCCCAATTCTCCTCTGTCCCGTCGCTTCTGTCCCTGCGTTTCGACATGGCGAGCGCAGTTGGGTGATCGAGGGTAAGAAAGTGGACTATCTGGACGCGTGGAGCTATTCGGAATGGTTCAACTTGCTGGGAAATCCCTCTGCGGTTGTGACGGTGGGCCGCTCACCTGAGGGACTGCCGATCGGGGTGCAGATCGTGGGCCGTACCTGGGAAGAAGAGGTGGTTCTTGCGGTTGCTGCCGCACTGGAAAAGGAATGCGGGGGATGGAGAGAGCCACCGATAAATTGAAGATTCCCTGAGATTTGGGGCAAGCTCGGCCGTCAGTAATACTTTTATACTATGACGGTATATCCCCGAAAGCGGTACTCTGTGTAACCATAATAATCTCCCGTGTCGTCCTGTCTCGACTCAGGCCGACTGTGCTTCCTTGATGAGAAATGTCACGTTCTGAAGTTACCGCCAGGCATCGCTTACTTCCCGGGCTGCTTGTCTTCTTGGTGGTCTCCGCCGCTTATCTCTACACTTTCCCTCAAACGAATGTCTTTTACGCGGTAATCGTGCTGTTGCATGCGACAGCGGGCATTGGCGCCAGTATCCTGCTCGCATTTCTGTTCTTGAACTTGTGGCGCAATGGCAATGTTCTTTCACGATTGGGCTGGCGGCTTGTCGCAGCCGGCGCCGTTCTGGGGCTGGTGCTCATCCGCACGGGAACCCCTCGGGCGGAATGGAATTGGCTTTACGCACACATTGTTCTTAGCCTGGCGGGAGCTGGAATCTTATTTGCAGACTGGGCGGGAAAACGTGGATGGTTGGGCGCTGGCACGAGCCGAGCGATTGTTAGGGTTACGATCTGCCTGGCCGTTCTTGTAGTTTTCGGGATGGCAGCTCGATACCTCCGCGACTCCCGCTGGCAGTCCCGAGCACGCATCCAGAACCCATTGATGCCGGCCGCCAGCATGGAGGGCGAAGGCGACGGACCCAACGGCCCATTCTTTCCCAGCTCTGCGCAAGTGTTCGGCGGCAAGAAGATTCCCAGCAAGTTCTTCATGGAGTCGGATTCCTGCCAACGCTGCCACCAGGACATTTACAAGCAGTGGTACAGCTCGGCACATCATTTTTCCTCGTTCAATAACCAGTGGTATCGAAAAAGTATTGAGTATATGCAGGACACGATCGGGACTCGTCCTTCAAAATGGTGCGGCGGATGCCACGATCCGGCCGTGCTCTACGCCGGCAAGATGGATACGCCTATCAAGCAGATTGTGCACACCCCCGAAGCTCAGGCTGGGCTCGGCTGCATGATGTGCCACTCCATTGCCGAAGTGAAGAGCACTATGGGCCAGGGAGACTTTTATCTCGAGTATCCAACGCTGCACGAGTTGGCAGCCAGCAAGAATCCGCTGGTGCGCACCCTGCATGATTTCCTTATCAATTTGAATCCCGAACCGCATCGCCGCGTCTTTCTGAAGCCGTTCATGCGCGATCAGAACGCTGAATTCTGCTCTTCCTGTCACAAGGTGCATCTCGACGTTCCAGTAAACCACTATCGCTGGATACGTGGATTTAATGAGTACGACAATTGGCAAGCCAGCGGCGTCTCTGGCCAGGGCGCGCGGTCTTTCTATTACCCTGCTAAGCCGTCACAGTGCGCCGACTGCCATATGCCGTTACAACAATCGCAGGATGCAGGCAACACGAACGGCTTCGTGCATTCCCATCGCTTTCCAGGAGCCAACACAGCTCTACCCATAGCCAACGAAGATGCAGAACAATTGAAGATCAGCGAGGACTTCCTAAAAAACAAAATCGTGAGCGTGGACATCTTTGCCTTGTCTCCAGCCCGGTCGGAAGCGAAGCCTGCCATGGTCAACCAATCTGAAATAGCCACTACGTTCGCCGTCGGAGAGGAAGCCGAGGCGAAGATTACGCCCGGCGCTGTGGGCGAAGCGGTGCCAGTTACCGCTCCGCTGAATCGTGTTCAACCGGTGCTTCGCCGCGGCGATACGGTACGGGTTGACGTCGTGGTTCGTACAAAGAAGATCGGCCACTTCTTCCCCGGCGGCACGGTCGATGCCTACGACACCTGGCTCGAACTGAAGGGTACGGATGATGATGGTCAAACCGTCTTTTGGAGCGGGATGACTGAGGACAAAGGGAAAGGTCCGGTCGAGAAAGGCGCACATTTCTATCGCTCCCTCCAAGTGGACGCCCACGGTAATCCGGTCAACAAGCGCAATGCCTGGGCATCGCGAGCTGTTGTCTATGTACATTTGATTCCGCCGGGTGCGGCCGATACCGTTCACTACCGCCTGCACGTTCCCGAAGACGCTGGCAACAAAATTACGCTTCATGCCCGGCTTTGCTATCGCAAGTTCGCCTGGTGGAACACGCAGTTCGCTTTTGCAGGCATGCCTGATCCGAAGCAGCTTGCGCACGAGACCACTCCCGACTATGACGACTCCAAATTTGTATTCAGTGCTCCGCTGACGGGCGTCTCTGCCAAGCGTGAACAAATCCCTGATCTGCCTACAGTGGTTCTCGCCGAAGACGAAGTCACGTTGCCGACGGCGCCAAAGTCCGCGTCTGCACTCGAGCCGAATGTGGCCTTGCAGTCGGAAGACTGGCAACGCTGGAACGATTACGGAATCGGTTTGCTTCTACAGGGCGATCTGAAAGGGGCGCAGGCCGCGTTCCAGAAGGTGACAGAGATCGATCCGAAGAATCCTGATGGATGGGTGAACATTGGCCGTGCTGCTGTCCAGGAAGGTGATATGGATCTCTCGCGCGCCGTGTTGGAGAAAGCGCTATCGCTCAGTCCCGATCTCGCGCGTGCCCATTTCTTTTATGCCAAGGTCATGCGTGCTGATGGCAATTATGATCGAGCTGCGGATCACCTGCGCAAGGTGCTGGCGCAATATCCACGCGATCGCGTGGCATTGAACGACCTGGGACGCATTCTATTTCTGCAAAGAAAATACAGCGAAGCGGTCAAGGTGTTGGAATCAGTACTCGGCATTGATCCTGAGGATCTTCAGGCACACTATAATTTAATGCTCTGCTATAACGGTTTGGGAGATGACAAGAAAGCCAAAGAGCATCAGGTGAGATATCTTCGCTTCAAAGCTGACGAGGCCGCGCAGGCGATCACAGGTCCCTATCGCCAGCTCAATCCCGAAGACAACAATGAGCGGCAAGCGATTCACGAACATGTCTCCGTGCCGCTTCCAATATCTGTGACTGGCCGCTCGGCTGAGCGAAGGTCGCCACACGCTACAAGTGCCGCATCCACCGGGGCCTCCAGATAATGCGCAAGATCGCTGTACTTTTTTTCAGCCTAATAACGCTGCCTCTTGCTGCCCAGAGCATTCAATTCCGCGACATCACTTCTCAAGCCGGTATTCACTTTATTCATAACAACGGAGCATTTGGCAAGAAGTGGCTGCCCGAGACCATGGGTCCAGGCTGTGCCTTTATTGATTATGACAATGATGGTTATCCCGACATCCTCCTGGTGAATGGAGAAGACTGGCTGGGGCACCAGCGCACGTTGTCCACGCTGAAGCTTTATCACAATAATCATGACGGCACTTTCACCGATGTGACGCGCAAAGCCGGGCTCGCGGTCTCGATCTTTGGCCTCGGTGTTGCCATCGGAGACTACGATAATGACGGTTACGATGACATCTTCATCAGCGCTCTTGGCCAGAGCCGCTTGTTTCATAACAATGGCAATGGCACTTTCGCGGATGTGACCAAAGAAGCCGGACTATGGGGACCGAACGAGTTTTCTACTGGCGCAGCCTGGGTGGATTACGACCGCGACGGGAAACTAGACCTGATCGTCGCTAACTATGTTCACTGGTCGCCGCAGACAGACATCTATTGCACACTGGATGGCGTTCACAAGTCCTATTGCACGCCGGAGTCCTACAAGGGATCTTCGGCGCGGCTCTGGCACAATCTAGGGAATGGCAAGTTTGAGGACGTCACACAGAGAGCCGGGCTCTACGACCAGACCTCGAAAAGCCTTGGCGTTGCGATCCTTGATTACAACGGCGATGGCTGGCCCGATATTTTGCTGGCCAACGATACCCAACCTAACAAGCTCTATCTGAACAAAAAGGACGGCAGTTTTGAGGAGCGAGGGGTAGCTGCCGGTATTGCTTTCAGTGAAGATGGGATTGCGCGCGCCGGGATGGGCGTGGACACGGCCGATTATGACCGCTCCGGGCATCCCAGCATTCTCATCACCAATTTTGCCAACCAAATGCTCTCGCTCTATCACAATGAGGGCAATGGCCTCTTTGTGGACGAAGCGCCACGCTCCGAAGTGGGGCGAGCTACGCTGGTGACGCTCGGGTTCGGATGCTTCTTTTTCGATTACGATAACGATGGCTGGTCTGACATATTCGTCGCCGACGGCCACATCGAAAATGAAATCGAGCGAGTGCAGAAGCGGGTAAGCTACGCTGAGCCACCACACCTGTTCCGTAATCTCGGCGCGGGGAAGTTTCAGGAAGTGACCCAGCAGATGGGTGCGGGCTTTGCGAGCCCAAAAGTGGCACGGGGTGCGGCGTACGCCGATATCGACAATGACGGGGCGCTGGATGTTCTGCTCACAACCAATGCGGGACGTGCATGGTTATTTCACAATGAGGGTGGCACGAATCACAGTTTGCGGGTAAAGCTCGCGGGGACGAAATCCAACCGCGACGGCATCGGTGCGATCGTCCGCGTCAACGTGGGGAGCGGCAAACAGTGGCAGATGCTGCGCAGCGGATCGAGTTATCTTTCGCAAAGCGAACTGGTGCTAACGTTGGGGTTAGGGGCGCAGAAACAGGTTGATAGTCTCGAAGTGCAATGGCCCAGCGGACAAGTAGATAAACTGGCAAACATTCCGGGTGACCAGATGATTACGATTCAAGAGGGAAAGGGAATCATCGCGTCACGGCATTATGGCAAGTCCGCAAACGTCAATACGGGACGAAAGATTGCGAAGTCGGCACAAGCCAACTGACACGCAGAGTTTCACAATTCATGAAATTAGTTCTGGTTATCGTTGTCTTGATCACTCTTTCACTTCTTGCGCTAGTCCTCTTTGCCGCCGCGCCGCAAAATTCTTCGACAGCAACTGACACCCGCGATAAATCAACCGAGGCCGCGCGCCTTAACAATCTTGGCGTGGCTTACATGAATCAGCAGCTCTTCGAAAAGGCATTGAAAGAATTTGAAGCAGCTGCAGCCCTCGACCCTAAGCAGCAAAGTGCGCAGATCAATCGTGGCATCGCGCTGCTCAACCTGCAACGCGTCGACGAAGCCAAACGCATCCTGGAAGAAGCGATCAAGCGTGATCCAAAAGATCCGCATGCCTGGTATAACCTCGCGCTGTTGTACAAGAACACCAGCGATGCTCAGGCTGCCGCCGATGCGTTCCGGCATGTCACCGAAATTGATCCGAATGATGCCGACGCCTGGTATTTCCTGGGTTCGGTGTATGCGCAAGCCAAGCAATATCCGCAAGCCATCGAAGCTTTTCAGCATGCTCTCAAGCTGAATTCGCTGCACGCCTCCGCAGAATTCGGGTTGTCGCGCGCTTACCAGCAGTCCGGCGACATAGCGCAGGCCCGCCAGCAACTCGTGCGTTTCCAATACATCACGCAGAACAAACTCGGATCGCCCATCAGCCTGGCGTACGGCGAGCAGGGCCAGTACTCGCGTGCTGAAGATTCAGTGGCGGCCTCCGCCAAGGTGCCGCCCGCGATTCCCGTGCGCTTTGTTGATGCCACGGAGTTATCGGGCCTTTCAGCCATGCATGAAGCCAATACGTTGCAAGGAACAACCCCTCTTCCGGCAGAGGGTTCGGGCGCGTGCTTCCTCGACTACGACGGTGATGGACGCTTGGATCTGTTTTTGCCGGGCGGCGGCAAGTCAGGAGGCATGGCGTTGTACCACAACCTGGGTGGCGGTAGGTTCACTGATGTGACTCGGGAAGCAGGCTTGGATCCAGGTTTACGAGCGATCAGTTGTACAGCCGGGGACTACGACAATGATGGAGCCACCGACCTGGCCGTGAGCACCTTCGGAAGTCTCTTTCTGTTCCACAACGAAAAGAACGGCAAGTTTAAGAATGTTACGCAAGATGCAGGCGTGCGGTCAGAGGGCGCCATCCTGGGACTAACTTTCATTGACTATGACCATGACGGCGACCTCGATCTCTACGTTACGCGCGAGGCGGGCTTTCCGAACTCGAAGGTTCCTGAGGAATCTACACGTCAGCCCGAGCCGCATTTCGCCAATGTAATGTTCCGCAACAATGGCAACGGCACCTTTACGGACGTAACTGAATCGATCGGCCCCGCAGACGGCACGCGCAACATTGCCTCCATTGGGACAGACTATAACAATGACCGCGCAGTCGATATCGTCGTTGCGGGTGACGCACCCACGATTTTCGAGAATCCCCGCGAAGGCAAATTCTTGTCACGCAAGCCGTGGTCCACCCCAATGCCGGCCGCAACCGAAGGGGTCGCCGTCCTCGATTTCAACCACGACGGTTGGATGGACCTTGCCTTTACTCACGCGGGTTCGCCCGGACTAACCCTCTGGCGTAACAACCAGGGCAAGAATTTCGAGGCCGTTGAACTTCCAAAGACCAACTGGGTGCGCGGCTGGGGCGTTGCGGCCATCGATTATGACAATGATGGTTGGATTGATCTTGTCGCGGTGGGCGAAACTGCTGAGGGGCATGGCGAAGTACGTCTCTTCCGCAATCTTGGTCCAGACGGATTTAAAGATGTCACGGCTGAGGTTGGTCTCGACAAGATCAGTTTGAAAGAACCGCGAGCTGTAATTACAGGCGATTACGACGGGGACGGCGCCACCGATTTGCTGATCACTCAGAATCACGGTCCTGCTGTTCTTCTGCGCAACCAAGGCGGCAACAAGAATCATTGGCTGCGGCTCGCGCTTAAGGGTCTGAACGACAATAAAAGCGGCATCGGCACGAAGATTGAAGTGTTCGCAGGTGCTAACCGGCAGAAGTTTGAGATTGCAGGGTCCTCTGGTTATCTGGGGCAGAACTCTACGGAAATCACGGTTGGACTTGGCCGGGAAAAGCAAGCCGATGTCGTTCGTATGCTTTGGCCGACTGGCGTTTTGCAGGACGAGGTTGAAGTCCCAGCGGATCGCGAGCAGGCGTATACGGAAATCGACCGTCGCGGCAGCTCTTGTCCCACGCTTTTCGTGTGGGATGGCAAGCAATATCAGCTAGTTTCCGACTTGCTCGGCGCTGGCGTAGTGGGCCATTGGGTTGGACCCGGCCAGCGAAATATCGCGCGCCCTAGTGAATACGTCACAGTCCATCGAAACAACATTCAAGAGAAAGACGGCAAGTTAAGTTTCCGGCTTATGGAGCCGATGGAGGAAGTTGTCTATCTCGACCGGGTGCGTCTGCTGGCGGTAGATCATGCCAGCGCGTTCGACGTATATCCCAATGAATATTTCGCGAGCAATCCGCCTTATCCGACATTTAAGGTGATCGCCAGCCGCAATGCCAGACCGCCTGCAGGCGCATGGGACGAAGACGGTCACAATGTTCTGCCCGCCTTGCTTGCCCATCACTATTTCGGCGATTTCGACCTGCTGCCGTTTAAAGGATTCACCAAGCCGCATAGCTTGGAGCTCGATCTCGGCGAGCCTTACCGCGGAGGCCCATTGCGCTTGCTGATGCATGGTGAAATTGAATACTTCACCGCCACTGGTATGTATGCGGCGGATCAAGCCGGCATTCAGGCCACCGCGCCCTACGTCGAAGCGATGGACGCGAAGGGAAAGTGGGTTCGGGTTATCGATGATATGGGGTTCCCTGCCGGTTTGCCACGTACCACCGTCGCCGATTTGAGTGGAAAATTACCGCCTGGCACGCAGCATATTCGCATCTCGACCAACCTGCAGATTTATTGGGACAACATTCTCATCGATCGCACCCCACAAGATGTCAATGTGCGTCTCACGCCAGTTTCTTTGCGAAGTGCGGACTTGCATTTCCACGGCTACCCGCGCCAGATCGAAGATCAGCCGCCGGGAAATGTGAAATATGTTTATGAAGATGTCAGCAGCACCGGTCCTTACGCGCGTCAGGCAGGCACCTACACGCGTTATGGCGACGTTCGCGCGCTGTTGACTGATTTCGACGATCATTTGGTAGTTTTCGGATCAGGAGAAGAGGTGGCTCTCGAATTCGATCCGGCTTCGCTGCCTGCGCTACCCAGAGGCTGGGTCCGAGACTATTTCTTCCTGGCCAACGGCTACGAGAAGGACATGGATTTTTATGCGGCCGAGGGAAACACCGTCGATCCTCTACCTTTTCGCGCGATGCAGAGTTATCCGTATCCGGGCAAATCGTTTCCGCTGGATGATGAGCATCTCAACTACCTCCTCGAGTACAACACTCGCCATGTGTCTGGAAATGAGCCGCGCGGATATGGGTACCAATATCAGACGCGAAAATGATTGTCGTTTCTAGATAGAATGCAGTTATTCATGAGCGTTCGGGCGCTTCGAAAAGCGTGCTTCCCTGAGATCCTCTGCGTGTGCATATTCACGTCTACGCTTCTGACGCAGGGATCGCATCATTTACCAGCGAAGGCAAATCCCCGAGCGCAGATCACTAAAACCAGCACCGGAAAGGCCAGTAGCGCTACAGTCCCGATCTTCAAGGATATCGCCCACGAAGCAGGGCTCACGGTTTCTCATCTGTCGTCCAATGAGAAGCGGTACGTAATCGAATCGATGAGTGGAGGCGTCGGTCTGTTCGACTGCGACAACGATGGCAAACTCGACATCGTCATGGTGAACGGCTCGACCGTTGATCGCTACCGCCAGGGCGGCGATCTGCTGGTAACGCTCTGGCACCAGGATGCCGAGCTGAAGTTCACAGACATCACACAGCGGGCCGGACTCACACGCAAGGGCTGGGGGATGGGCGTCGCCGTCGCCGACTTCGACAATGACGGCTTGCTCGATCTTTACGTTACAGGGTACGGCGGCAATGCGCTTTACCGTAACAAGGGCAACTGCACCTTCGAGGATGTCACCGATAAAGCGGGTGTACGCGGTGGAGGCTTCTCAACCGGTGCTGCGTGGGCCGATTACGACCGCGACGGCAATGTCGATCTATTTGTTTCGCGTTATGTCCACGTGGATATCGATCATCTCCCCGTCTTCGGTAGCAGCAAATTTTGTAATTTCAAAGGAGTGCCTGTTCAGTGCGGCCCGTGGGGTATGCAGGGCGAGAGTGATCTCCTTTTCCACAACAAGGGAGACGGCACCTTCGAAGAAGTTTCCAAGAAAGCTGGAGTGAGTGATCCCAACCAGTACTATGGTCTCGGCGTGACCTGGGGCGATTACGACAATGATGGCTGGCCCGATCTCTTTGTGGCAGACGACGCCACGCCCAACTATCTGTATCACAACAACCACGATGGAACTTTCACTGACGTTGGCATGGTCAGCGGCATCGCGCTGAGTGGCGAAGGACAGGCGCAGGGCTCCATGGGAGTAACTTGGGGCGACTACGATCACAGCGGGCGACTCGCTATGTTCATTACTGAATTTGCCGATCAGCCTAATACTCTCTATCGCAATGTGGGCAAGTCAGGATTTGAGGACGCCAGCTTCCGCGCCCAACTCGGTCAGCCGAGCATGCCTTATGTCGGCTGGGGTACGTCATTCTTCGACATGGATAATGATGGCTGGCTTGATCTGTTCATTGCCAACGGCCATGTCTATCCACAAATGGACGCTGTTCCGGGAAGCGCGGCCTATGCCGAACCGATGCTGCTGCATCGCAACAATCGAGACGGTACTTTTGAGGAAGTCTCCGTTCAAGCCGGCCTGGCCAGCATGCCGATGAAATCCCGCAGGGGCGCGGCATTCGGCGATCTGGCGAATAACGGCAACATTGATATTGTGGTTCTGAATGTAGGAGAACCGCCGTCACTGTTATTGAACACGAACCAAAGTCCCAATCATCGCGTCTTATTTAGTCTTGTTGGCACGAAGAGTAACAGAGCAGCGATTGGCGCGCGGGTGACCATTCACGCCGGGGGGATAGGGCAGGTTGATGAGGTCCGCGGCGGCGGTAGTTATCTCTCGCAAAATGACCTGCGTCTGCATTTCGGACTAGGAATTGCCACCAAAATAGATTCTGTGGAAATTCGCTGGCCTAGCGGAAAAATGGAAGAGTTGAAAAATGTCTTGGCGGACCAACTCTATACCATTATGGAGGGGCAGGGCATCAAGGATACAAGACCGCTCGTGTCTCCCGGGAAATAAACCGCTAGGTCAGCGAACCGGCGATACGAATCGGTATTGCTGGGATTTCACCAGGGAAAAGCGGGTGCGCTCTGTATAATTCCACAAACAAATTATCTCTGGCTTCGAGAAGATTAATCGTTTCGAATCATTGCTGAAGTTATTCGGTGCCGACAAATCGGCAGCTCACCAACTTTTTTTCGATTGACAGGCGCACTGAAGAGTATGAGAATCTGCCCAATCGTCGAATCCATTCGTTTACGTTCGAATATTTTCGCGATTAAAGTTCTGCTCCGTCCGGAGCAGCCTTCCCCCAGTACCCCATCATCGTTCGCGGTGGTGGGGTTTTTAAGTTTATAAAGGAGCAGGATGGCGAGCCCAACTACTGACGCGATTTCCAGTGCGCCTCGTCTCAAGCGTGTTCTGACCTTATGGGACCTGATCTTCTACGGAATTGTTTTAATCCAGCCCATCGCACCGGTGCCGCTCTACGGCGTGGCGCAGAAACTTTCTGACGGCCACTTCGCGACCATAATTCTCATTGCCATGTTCGCCATGCTGATCACCGCCGTGAGCTATGGTCGCATGGCTGCGCTCTATCCCGCCGCAGGCTCGGCGTACACCTATGTAGGTCGCGGACTGAACCCACACTTGGGATTTCTCGCGGGCTGGGCCATGATTCTCGATTACCTGCTCCAGCCCCTGATAAACACTGTGTGGATATCAACTGCTTTGCATGAGCGTTATGTGCCGCAGGTACCGTACATCGCATGGGCGGCCTTGATCGCGGGCATCATGACGGTGTTGAATCTCGCGGGAGTGCGCTCTTCGACGCGGGCCAACAAGATTTTACTTTTCTTCATGTCGATTGTGGTGGTGGCTTTTGTTGTACTCGCGACACGTTTTTTGTTCAGTACGCAGGGATGGAGCGGGTTGTTTTCTGTCCAGCCGTTCTATGATCCCAAGACGTTTAATGCTCATCGCATCTGGACCGCCACTTCTTTCGCCGCCCTCACCTATATCGGCTTCGATGGTGTGACTACGCTGGCAGAAGATGTTGAGAACCCAAAGCGTAATGTGCTGCTGGCGGTGGTGTTAACGTGCGTCTTCGCGGGAGTGGTAAGTTGCTTCGAAGCTTACCTGGGGGCACGCGTTTGGCCCGACTGGCGCTCTTTTCCGGATCTGGTGACCGCCTTCATGGATATCTGCCGGCGAGTTGGCGGCCCTGTACTGTTTCATGCCATGGGGTTGATCCTGATCGTAGCTGCATTCGGCAGCGGACTGACTGGCACTCTAGGCGCTGCCCGTCTCCTATTCGGAATGGGACGTGACAACGTTCTTCCAAAAAAGCTCTTTGGATATCTAAAGCCCGGCAGCAACACTCCGACTTTCAATATTGTCTTGATTGGCGTGCTTGCGTTCGCTGGCGCTGTGATTTTGAACGACATTGGCAGCGCATACGAACACGCGGGCGAGTTGCTTAATTTCGGCGCTTTCCTCGCCTTCATGGGAGTGAATCTGGCAACCTTCTGGCAGTTCACAGTGATGTCAAAGCCTGGTTACAAACGCAGGATAATCGCGGATACGGTCCTGCCTTTGATAGGATTCGTTTTTTGCGCGCTGATCTGGTGGAACCTCAATAGTCTGGCCAAGACGGTTGGCGCGATATGGTTTGCGGTTGGGCTGCTTTACGTAGGAATCAAAACGCGCGGATTCCGCGCCGCGCCGGTCATGATCGATTTCAGCGAATCGTAACCGGCAACGCGCACGGCGGCTCGATCGTCGAATGTAGAATTGCAGCAACAGCTCGCAATCACAAATTTCTATTGTACGTTCCAGCCGGTCACTTCGACGCTAGCCTTCGCAGCTCCCAGATCAGCGGTTCGATAGGTCGCGGTAAACTCGCGGCTTTCGCCGGGAAGCAGTGAGACATAATTGTCCTGCCACAAGAC
>WNFG01009645.1_pt1 | contig 16522 bp, 8 predicted proteins | sample 5400431 | NCBI WGS metagenome assembly WNFG01 (sample SAMN13153346, study PRJNA577476) | soil metagenome | isolation source: 120 cm saprolite under Douglas fir tree site 2 hole 3 replicate 2 | place: USA:California | collected 2015-04-18 | reverse complement strand
GCGCTGATCTACGCGGTCGTCGCGGTGGTCCAGGGACGGCGGACCGTCGGTGCTTCCGCCTCGGTCGCGGTCTGGGGCGTGGCCGTGTTCACCGCCCTGGGCATTAGCAATCGGACCTGGCTCTACTCTCTCCTGCTCCTGCCCGTCGCCGTCGCGCTGGGCGCGCACGCCAGGCCGCTGGCCCGCTGGTTCGTGCCGTGCCGCACGGTCGCCTGGGTCCTGGTGTGGTCGGTGCCGGTCGGCGCCGCCGCGCTGAAGGCGTGGCCGAACCAGCCGTTCATCGGCACGATCGCCGCGTGGCTGCTGGCCGCGGCCGTGCTCGGCTGGCGGGTGGCCAAGGGCATCCAGGACGCCCGCATGTACGGCGGCCGGGGAACCGCCGAACGGCCGGGAACCGCGCCTCATCCACACGGGTCGAGCGGCGCCAGCCCGGCGGCCCACCCCGGCGGCCGCCCAGCCCAGTACCCGGGGTCCGGCTATCCCGGAGCCAGCCATCAGGGAACGCCAGGTTACGGCGTCCGGGCCCAGGCCGCGGCGCTGCCCTACGCCGAACACGCCGCGCGCGACCACCTGGGCGGCCCGCCGAAGCCACGGCCGCAGATCTCGGTCGAGGACGCCATGGCGGAACTGGACGCGATGATCGGCCTGACCCCGGTCAAGGAGCAGGTCCGCTCGATCGCCGCGTCGATCGAGGCGGCGCGGCGCCGGGCGGTGGCTGGCGTCACCACCGACAAGCCGATGCGGCACTTCGTCTTCCTCGGCCCGCCCGGCACCGGGAAGACGACGGTGGCCCGGGTGCTCGCCAAGATCTTCTATGCCTTCGGCCTGCTCGAGATGCCGGAGGTCGTCGAGGCACACCGCGCCGACCTGGTCGGCGAGTACCTCGGCGCGACCGCGATCAAGACCAACGAGCTCGTCGATTCCGCGATGGGCGGGGTGCTGTTCATCGACGAGGCGTACAGCCTGGTCAACGAGGGCGACGGTCAGTCCGACCGGTTCGGCGTGGAGGCGGTCCAGACGCTGCTCAAGCGGGCCGAGGACAACCGCGACGACCTGATCATCATCCTGGCCGGCTACGAGAAGCAGATGGAGTCGTTCCTGGCCTCCAACCCCGGCCTCGCGTCGCGGTTCGCGACCCGGCTGAAGTTCCCGAGCTACTCGCCGCCGGAGATGCTGGCGCTGGCCGAGTCCGCGCTCGACCGGCGCGGCGAGATGCTCGACCCGGACGCGCGCCCGGTGCTGTGGCGCACCCTGGAGGAGGTCGGCCGCCGCCGGATCGCCGACGAGCTCGGCAACGGCCGGTTCGTCCGCAGCCTGCTCGAGAAGGCCGGCCAGGCCCGCGATGTGCGGGTGATGACCGGCACCGTCGAGCCCGCGCCCAAAGACCTGGTCACCATCCGCGGCGGCGACCTGGAGCAGGCGTACTCCGAGCTCACGAGCCGGCTGCGCGGCTACGAGGACACGCCCACGGTGGAGGGCGCAATCGCCGAACTGGACGAGCTGATCGGCCTGGAGCCGGTGAAGCAGCAGGTGCGCTCCATCGCCGCGCAACTGCGCGTGGCCAAGCTGCGCGACACCCACGGGCTGGCCAGCCAGCCGCCCGCCCGGCATTTCGTGTTCAGCGGCCCGCCGGGTACCGGCAAGACCACGGTCGCCCGTATCCTCGGCCGGATCTTCGCCGCGCTCGGCCTGCTGGTCAGGCCCGAGGTGGTGGAGGCGCACCGCGGGGATCTGGTCGGCGAGCATCTCGGCTCGACCGCGATCAAGACGAACAAGCTCGTCGACTCGGCCATAGGCGGCGTCTTGTTCATCGACGAGGCGTACTCGCTGCACAACGACGGGTACTCCGGCGGTGACGCCTTCGGCGCCGAGGCGGTGCAGACGCTGCTCAAGCGGGCCGAGGACGACCGGGACCGGCTGGTGATCGTGCTCGCCGGGTACCCGGACGACATGGACAGGTTCCTGCGCAGCAACCCCGGTCTGGCGTCGAGGTTCAGCACCCGGGTCACCTTCCCCAGCTACCAGCCCGCCGACCTGGTGCGGATCGCCATGCTGCTGGCGGAGCAGGCCGGGGACATGTTCGACCCGGCGGCGGTCGACGTGCTCGGCGCCATCTTCGGGCACGCCTGCGAATCTGGCCGGATCGACGAGCTGGGCAATGGCCGGTTCGCCAGGTCCCTGTTCGAGCGCGCCTGCGCCTGCCGGGATGTCCGGGTGGTGCGGCTGGGCGAGCAGGCCACGGCGGAAGACCTGACCACGCTGACCGCCGCGGACGTCGAGACGGCGTACCGCGACCTGGCCGTGCCCGACCAGGGATAGCCCCAGGCCAGCGGTGGACGGACGCTGGGAGTTCTGGATCGACCGGGGCGGCACGTTCACCGATATCGTCGCCCGCAGGCCCGACGGGCGCCTCGTCGCCCGCAAGCTGCTCTCGGAAAACCCGAGGGCCTACCGTGACGCCGCGGTGGCGGGCATCAGGCAGCTGCTCGGCCTGCGGCCCGGCGACCCCTTCCCAGCCGAGCGGATCGGCTCGGTCAGGCTCGGCACCACGGTGGCCACCAACGCCCTGCTCGAGCGGAAGGGCGAGCCCACCGTCCTGGTCATCACCCTGGGCTTCGCCGACGCCCTGCGCATCGCCTACCAGAACCGGCCGCGGATCTTCGACCGCCGCATCCTGCTGCCCGAGGTGCTCTACCAGCGGGTGATCGAGGCCCACGAGCGGATCGGCGCCCACGGCGAGGTCCTCAGGCCGCTGGACGAGGACCCGCTCGCAGAAAAGCTAAAACAGGCCTACGACGACGGCTTCCGCTCCGCCGCCGTGGTGTGCATGCACGGATACCGCTACCCGGCGCACGAGCAAAGGATCGGCGACCTCGCCCGCGCGGCGGGCTTCACCCAGGTGTCGGAGTCGCACCGGACCAGCCCGCTGATGAAGCTGGTCTCCCGGGGCGACACCACGGTGGTGGACGCCTACCTGTCACCCATCCTGCGCCGGTACGTGACCGAGGTGGCGCGCGAACTGGACGGCGTGCGGCTGCTGTTCATGCAGTCCAACGGCGGCCTGACCGACGCGGCCAGCTTCCGCGGCAAGGACTCCATCTTGTCCGGCCCGGCCGGCGGCATCGTCGGCATGGCCCGAACGGCCCGGGACGCCGGCTTCGGCAACGTCATCGGGTTCGACATGGGCGGCACGTCGACCGACGTGTCACACTTCGCGGGCGAGTTCGAGCGCGAGTACGAGACGCAGGTCGCCGGGGTGCGGATGCGGGCGCCGATGCTGTCCATCCACACGGTCGCCGCGGGCGGCGGCTCGGTGCTGCACTTCGACGGCAGCCGGTACCGGGCCGGGCCCGACTCGGCCGGCGCCGATCCCGGGCCGGCCTGCTACCGCCGCGGCGGCCCGCTCACCGTCACCGACGCCAACGTGCTGCTCGGCCGCATCCAGCCCGGTCACTTCCCCAAGGTCTTCGGCGAAAAGTCCGACCAGCCCCTCGACGAACAGATCACGGCCACAATGTTCACCGAGCTCAGCCAGCAGATCACCGCGTCTGCCGGCGACGACCGCGGTCCCGAGCAGGTGGCGGCGGGCTTCATCGAGATCGCCGTGGCGAACATGGCCAACGCCATCAAGAAGATCTCCGTCCAGCGCGGCTACGACGTGACGGAGTACGTCCTCAACGTGTTCGGCGGGGCCGGCGGCCAGCACGCCTGCGCCGTCGCCGACGCGCTCGGCATGACCAGGGTGCTCATCCACCCGCTGGCCGGCGTGCTGTCCGCGTACGGGATCGGGCTGGCCGACATCATCGCGATGCGCGAGCAGGCCGTCGAGGAACCGCTCACGGAAGGCCTCATCAGCAGATGGCCCGACCTCACCGGCCCGCTAGAACAAGAAGGCCGCGCCGAGGTCGAGGCCGACGGCGTGCCCGCCCGCCGGATCACCGCCGCGCACCGGGCGCATCTGCGCTACCAGGGCACCGACACCGCCGTCATCGTCCCCGTCGGCTCGCTGAAGCAGATGACCGCCGCGTTCGAGGCCGAATACTCCCGGCGCTTCTCCTTCCTGATGCGCGACAAGCCGGTCATCGTGGAAGCCGTTTCTGTCGAGGTCACCGGGGCGCAGGAGGAATTCGGGAGCAGTGATAACCCGGCTCGTTCGGACTCAGAAAAAGACGGCGCCGAGCCGGAGCGGCCGGTCAGTTCCGCCCGGGTCCGGATGTTCACCGACGGCGCCTGGGCCGAGGTCGACCTGTTCCCGCGGGCGGGCCTGCGGCCCGGGCAGGCCATCGACGGCCCGGCCATCGTCACCGAGGAACTCGCCACCACCGTGGTCGAGCCGGGCTGGCAGGCGGTGGTGACCGACCGCGGCGACCTGCTGCTGTCGCGTGTGGCGGCCCGGCCCGCCCGGGCGGACGTGGACACCAGCGCCGACCCGGTGATGCTGGAGATCTTCAACAACCTGTTCATGTCGGTCGCCGAGCAGATGGGGGTGCGGCTGCAGTCGACCGCGCATTCGGTCAACATCAAGGAGCGGCTCGATTTCTCCTGCGCGGTCTTCGACGCCGACGGCGGCCTGATCGCCAACGCGCCGCACATGCCGGTGCACCTCGGCTCCATGGGCGAATCCATAAAAATGGTGATAAAGCGCAACAAAGGCGGCGACCGGCCCATCCGCCGCGGCGACGTCTACGCCCTCAACGACCCGTACCACGGGGGCACTCACCTCCCCGACATCACAGTAGTAACCCCCGTCTTCGCCCCGGCCCCCCCGCAGGCCGACCCGATGGAACATCGAGCCGGTGATAGCCGGCCCGATGGAACATCGAGCCGGCCGGACCAGGGCGACATCTGGTTCTACGTCGCCAGCCGCGGACACCACGCCGAGATCGGGGGGATGTCGCCGGGGTCGATGCCGGCGAACAGCACCCGGGTCGAGGAGGAGGGCGTGCTGATCGACAACTGGCTGCTCGTCGAGGACGCGCGGCTCAGGGAAGCCGAGACGATCAGGCTCCTGCAAACCGCCGAGTACCCGTCCCGCGACCCGGTCACGAACCTCGCCGACCTGCGCGCCCAGATCGCCGCGAACGAGATGGGCATCCAGGAACTGCACCGTATGGTCGAGCACTTCGGCCTGGATGTCGTAAGAGCGTACATGGGGCACGTCCAGGAGAACGCGGCCGAGTCGGTAAGACGCGTCATCACCGCCCTGCACGACGGCGAGTACGCCTACGAGCTCGACAACAAAGCGAGGATCAAGGTCGCGGTCCGGGTCAACCGAAACAACAAAACCGCCGAGATCGACTTCACAGGGACCTCATCACAACTGCGTGACAGCAATTTCAACGCTCCTTCCAGCGTGGCCATGGCGGCCGTCCTGTACGTCTTCCGCACCCTGGTCGACGACGACATCCCGCTCAATTCCGGCTGCCTGCAGCCGCTGAACGTGATCATCCCGAAGGGCACGATGCTCTCCCCGGAATACCCGGCCGCGGTCGCCGCGGGCAACGTGGAGACCTCTCAGGTGGTCACCGGGGCGCTCTACGCGGCCCTGGGCGTGATGGCGGAGGGTTCGGGGACGATGAACAACGTGACGTTCGGGAACGACCGGTACCAGTACTACGAGACGGTGGCCAGCGGCTCGGGCGCGGGCGACGGCTTCGACGGCACCGACGTGGTGCAGACGAAGATGACCAACTCCCGGCTGACCGACCCCGAGGTGCTGGAGTGGCGCTACCCGGTCCTGCTCGAGTCCTACCGGATCAGGCGGGGCAGCGGCGGCCGCGGCCGCTGGCACGGCGGTAACGGCGGCATCCGGCGGCTGAGATTCACGCAGCCGATGACCGTCACCACGCTGACCGGGCACCGGCGCGTCCCCGCGTTCGGCCTGGCCGGCGGCGAGCCGGGCGCGCTCGGCCGGCACTGGATCGAGCATCCCGGCGGGGAGGTCACCGCCATGCAGGGCTGCGACTCGGTCCACGTCCAGCCCGGCGACGTGTTCGTGATCGAGACCCCGGGTGGCGGGGGATACGGCCCCCCTGAGTAATCCCTAGGGCTCGTCCGCCTCGAGCTCGCGCAGCACGGCGATGAGCGCGGCCTCGTCTTCGCCGGTGTGGTCGAGCACGGCCATCAGCGCGTGCAGCACCAGGTGCCGGTCCTGGCCGGCGTCGAGCAGGCGCTGCGCGGCCTCCCACAGCTCGGGCGGGTCGCCGCGCCAGAGCCGGTCGGCCAGCACCATGTGCCGCTCGATGTGCCGCCCAACCCCGCCGGGGGCAGGGGTCGCGTGGTCGGCGGCGAGCAGCGCGCGCCGGTCCCGCGGGTCGGCCGGGTCGAGGATGGACAGGTCGGTGCCGGAATGCCAGCCCTGCAGGACCGGGAACGCGAACGCCCGCCTCGGCAGCGCCTCCAGGTCGCCGTCCGGCAGCAGCCGCCGGACCAGCGCGTAGTCCAGCCCGAACTCCGCGGGATCCCGGTACGCCTGGGCGAACGTGCCCATCGAGTTGAACACGGCCTCGAGCGATTCGGTGATCGCGGCCTCGGCCAGCCCGCGCCGCCGGCCCGCCCACCGCACCCAGGCGGCCAGCACGTGCGGCATCGCGTCCTGCTCCGCGAACGACAGCATCACCTTGCGCGGCAGCCAGCCGAGCAGGAACGTCTCCACCTTGGTCGGGCTCATCCGCAGCGGCCGCCCGAAGTCCTTGTCGCACCCGTAGTCGATGATGCGATCGGCGCAGTGGCTGGCCGACCCGCGGTCGGACAGGTCCTCCGCCTCGTCGGAGGCGAGGAACTCGGCGGCGAGCATCGCCCGGCGGTCCTTGCTCCAGGCCTGCCGCCGTCCGGCCGCGATCGAAGGCGCCGTAGCCGACAGCGAGCGGCCGCGGGACGGCGGCAGGGCCCTGATCCGGGCCCTGATGAAGGCGTGATACGAGGGGAAGGACTCGCTGACCGCCGGGTCGGACGCCCCGTCGGTCACGGTTAGCGCCGTCTCCAGCATGTGCCGCGCCTGGCCCGCGTCCAGCTGCCGGAACGCGTACTTGCCCTCGGATCCTTTGGCCCCGGCGTTGTAGTCCACCACGGTGACCAGCGCGTGCGGCTCTTCCCCGGCGTAGCTGAACACGCAGATGACCTCGTCGGAGTCACCGAGGTCGTCCGGGTTGACGTAGCACTCGGCCGAGGTCACCGCGCCCAGGTGCCCGGCCCAGCCGGGGCACGGCACACCGGCCTCGATCAGCTCCAGGGCCGCGCGCTCGGCCTTGGCCGCCTGCCGGGGCGTGCCGAGGCAGGCGATGCCGGACAGCAGGGCCAGCGCCGCCGGGCTGCGCTGCGCGCCCGCGTAGTCGACGAGTCCCTCGCCCACGAGCTGCTCGACCGTGGCGGCGCGCCGGCCGCCGCCGCGCTGGCCCCACCAGGTGCCGAGCAATTCGCTGACCATGAGTTCGGCGTCGAGCGGGCTGCGCACGGCCAGCAGTTCGCGCGCCGCGCGCAGCAGTTCGGCGAAGAGCGCGTTGGGCGGCGGAACAGCGGCGCCTCGCCGCTGGCCGCTCCCTGATCTGCCTGGCGTCTGGCCTCCTGGGGGTTGGCTGCGTCGGCTCTGCGGGCTCACCCTGATAGCCTCTCAGATCGGGACATGCGGACGCTATGCTACGTTGTCATGCCCGCTGTAATTCCGCCGCCTAGACCGCGTGCGCCACGCCGGCCCTCTTGACATGCCACCGTAGCTGCCGTTCGCTGTTCGCGAATCCGGTTACCTGGCCGCACCAACAGCCGGACTGTGGCACGCTTGATTGGTTGGCAGCGGGAACGATTATCCCGGGGAAGGAGCCGCCCATGGCAGCCCCCGGCGCGGTACAAGGGTGTTCGTCGTGAGCATGGAGACTTCTGTGCCCAGGCAACGGGACGCCTCAGATTCCGCACTGGTGGACATGCTGATGCTGGAGGCGCCGGTCGGTCTTGCCCTGTTCGGGCCCGACCTGCGTTTCCGCTGGGTGAATGCTGCCCTGACCCGGCTCGACGGGCACGCCGAGGCGGATCTGTCCACACCCGCGGACTACGCGGGCCTGCTGCCGTCCGAGGCCTGGCCCGAACAGATCGCATCCCGCGCGGAAGCCGCGCTGCGCAAGGTCCTGGCCGATGGCGCGCCGATGGTTGAGCCCGGCTATCCCCTGGTCACCTCGCCCACCGCCGAGGCGGCTGCCGCGGTCGAGGATGGGGACGCCGAGGCCGCGGACGCCGATGCGGGCCAGCCCGGCGACACCACGAGCGTGTCCGGCTGCGCCTCCTGGTACCCGGTGCACGACGCGGCCGGGCAGGTCTTCGGCGTCGGCCTGATCATGCTCAACGTGGCCGGCCCGTCGGCCGAGGCCGCCGAGGCGGCCGCCGCCGAGATCAAGCGCAGCGAGGAGCGTTACCGTTCGCTGGTCCAGGGCGGCGCCCAGGTGGTCTGGGTGGCGGGGCCGGACGGCGCGATGAAGGAAGACTCGCCGGAGTGGCGCTGGATCACCGGGCAGTCGGTCGAGGAGTTCATCGGGTCCGGCTGGCTGGAGTCGATCCACCCCGAGGACCGGGAGCGGGTCGAGCGCGACTGGCGCGAGTGCGTCCGGACCGGAAAGATCTTCGACGACCGCTACCGGATCCGCACCAAGGCCGGCTCCTACCGGCACTACGACGTGCGCGCGGTGCCGATCGAGCGGGACGGCAAGATCGTCGAGTGGGTCGGGGCCAGCACCGATGTCACCAGCCAGCGCGAAGCCGAAGAGATGCGCGGCCGCCTCACCGAACAGCTGTCCGCCGCGGCGCTGCGCACCGCGCGCCTGCAGCAGGCCACCTCGATGCTGGCCGAGGCGCTCACCGTCGAGCAGGTGGTCGAGGTCATCACCGAGGTGGGCCGGACCGCGATCGGGGCGCTGCGCTCGGCCGTCGCGCTGCTCGATTCCGACGGCGCCCGGCTGCGGGTGGTCAACGACGACCTGCGGAACGCGCCCGATTCCGCGGGCGGCGAGCTGACGCTGGCTTCCCCGAGCGTGATGACCAAGGCGATCGCCACCCGGCGGCCGGTGCTGGTCGAAGACCCGGACGACCTGCGCAGGCAATTCGACGGCGAGCTCGAGATCGATCCCGAGCGCGTCGCGCTGTCCGACGAGCGCTCCTGGGTCGGCCTGCCGCTGCTGGCGGCGGGCGCGCCGCTGGGCGCGCTGCGGTTCTGCTTCGGTCGGCCGAGGAAGATCACCGAGGAGGAGCGGGTCTTCCTCGAGGCGCTGGCCGGGCAGTGCGCGCTCGCGGTCGAGCGGGCCTCGATGTACGAGCGGGAGCACACCACGGCGGAGACGCTGCAGCGCAGCCTGCTCCCCGACCAGTTGCCCAGCGTGCCCGGCCTGGTCCTTGAGGCCAGATACCGTCCGGCCAAGAACATGGAGATCGGCGGCGACTGGTACGACGCCTTCCGGCTGGCCGACCAGCGCCTGGCGGTGGCGGTCGGCGACGTGATGGGCAAGGGCCTGACCGCGGCGGCCGGGATGGGCCGGGTGCGCAACGCGCTGCGCGCGCTGGCGCTGACCGACCCGCGCCCGGCGGCGGTGCTCGGCGGCCTGGACCGCCTGTTCAGCGCCACCGAACAAGAAGAGCAGGTGACGACCGTCGCCTACCTGGTGATCGACCCGGAGACCGGCGACGGCGTGCTCGGGAATGCCGGCCACCTGCCGGCCCTTGTTCTTGAGGCAGGTTGCGCGCCGCGGTTCGATCACGTGGAGGCCGGGACCCCGCTGGGCTGGGCCAGCCCGAGGAAACAGCACGCGTTCAACCTGCGCCCCGGAAGTACAGCGGTTTTTTATTCTGACGGTCTGGTAGAGAACAGGAATCGTGGTCTCGACGCGGGTCTTGAGGAGCTGGCCGCGGTGGCCGCACGGGCCGATGAGAACCTGCTGACCCATCCCCAACGGCTTCTGGAGTACCTCGTGGAACGTATGCTCGCTGGTCACGAGCAAGACGACGACGTAACGGTGCTGGTCATGCACGTACCAGCAGGCGGTCCACGGTGAGGGGCCTGGGCGGAGGCGTACAAGTCACTCCCGGCCGCGGCCTATGGTGATGAGTGGGAGGCAGGCGGGTTGAATCAGTCCCGAGTGGCATCTACCCAGCGAAGGAAGGGGTGACCGTGGTCGTGAGCGCTGCTAACTCCGCAGCGCGGAAGCGCCCCAGGACGTCGGGCCAGGGGCCCCGGGCCGTCGAGGAGCAGGCGGTTCAGGCGGGTCCCCGGCAGGGCAGTCCTGGCTCGGATGAGCACGGTTCCGAGCTGCGCGCCAACGCGGACACCGACCCAGTAGGCCTGACCGCGGTGAATCTCGGCACCGAGCGCGATAACGGCACAGATCTCGATGCCGGCGCGGATCTCGAGGAATTCGACGATCTCGAGGACGCCGACGACGCGGACATCCAGGCCGCGCTCGTCGGGGGAGACCTGGATGAGCCCGACATCAGCGATGTCGCCGCGGCCGCCGACGATCTGGTCACCGACGACGTGGACGGGCCGGAGAGCCCCGACGGGCCCGAGCCCGATCAGCCGTCCGCGGAGGCGGACCCCGAGGCCGAAGGTCCCGGCGCCCCAGGCGCCCGCGTAGTCAAGATCGCCCCGGACGGCGGCGGCGATGACGAGGAGATCTACGTCTTCGGTGACGACGACGACGATCTTCCGGCCGCGCAGGTCGCGGTGGCGGGCGCCACCGCCGACCCGGTCAAGGACTACCTGAAGCAGATCGGCAAGGTGCCGCTGCTCAACGCCGAGCAAGAGGTCGAGCTGGCCAAGCGGATCGAGGCGGGCCTGTTCGCCGAGGAGAAGCTGGCCGAGGGCCGCCGGGCACTGAGCACGGACGCGCGGATCGACCTGGAGTGGATCGCCGAGGACGGCACCCGGGCCAAGAACCACCTGCTGGAGGCGAACTTGCGGCTGGTGGTGTCGCTGGCCAAGCGGTACACCGGCCGCGGCATGCTGTTCCTGGACCTGATCCAGGAGGGCAACCTGGGCCTGATCCGGGCGGTGGAGAAGTTCGACTAACCAAGGGCTACAAGTTCTCCACCTACGCGACCTGGTGGATCCGGCAGGCGATCACCCGGGCGATGGCCGACCAGGCCCGCACGATCCGCATCCCGGTGCATATGGTGGAGGTCATCAACAAGCTGGCCCGGGTGCAGCGGCAGATGCTGCAGGACCTGGGCCGCGAGCCGACCCCGGATGAGCTGGCCGTCGAGCTGGACATGACCCCGGAGAAGGTCATCGAGGTGCAGAAGTACGGCCGCGAGCCGATCTCCCTGCACACCCCGCTGGGTGAAGACGGCGACAGCGAGTTCGGCGACCTGATCGAGGACTCCGAGGCGATCCAGCCCGGCGAGGCGGTCAGCTTCACGCTGCTGCAGGAGCAACTGCACTCGGTGCTCGACACCCTCTCCGAACGTGAGGCCGGAGTCGTCTCGATGCGGTTCGGGCTGACCGACGGCCAGCCCAAGACCCTGGACGAGATCGGCAAGGTCTACGGCGTCACCCGCGAGCGCATCCGCCAGATCGAGTCCAAGACCATGTCGAAACTCCGGCACCCGTCCCGATCCCAGGTCCTCCGGGACTACCTGGACTAAATTCTTCATTCCGAACGACCGTGGTACCCGCCCCGGCCACCCTTCACCCTGCCCGCGTCTGCCGCCGCCCCGGCCGCGCTCCGCTATGCCGCGCGCCGCCTTCAGCGGGCCCGGGCACAAAAAAGCCGACGCCGGTGACTGAACCGACGCCGGCATCCTCGCCGGCCTGATTGTTCGCGCTGCTTACTGCGGCAGCGGCTCCGACAGCCGGTTGCTCTCGTCTTGGATGTCGACCGCGACCTTGGCCAGCGCCTCGGCGTGCTGGCGGCCGTGATGCGCACAGAACAGCAGTTCCCCCGAGTTAGCGAGTAGCACGCGGACATACGCCTGGGCGCCGCACCGATCGCAGACGTCCAGCGCGGTCAGCGGCCTGGTGGGGGCTATGGCTCCAGTCACTGTCGCCCTCCTCGCGTCGAGCCTCCGGCTTCTGTATCCGTCTGGCTCCAGTTTCTGCTCTTACAGCTCAGCACAACACATACCCCGGCGTCAGCCTTCCCCACTCCGAGTGGTGTACGCCACAAGCGAAAAACGCACCCCGGACGCAGCGTGGTCACAACCGTTGCCAAGGTCACAGATGCCTGTGCCCCACCGGTACTCGGGGGCAGTACCGGTAGCACACAGGCACCGTGTGTCTCTACTAAGACATGTACCCAGATTGCCGGCCGTTGATGCATTCGTCATGGTCAGTCTGGGATTTCCGGCGTCCCCGCCGCGTGGCATGCGATGAGCAGCCGGCCCGGAACGCTACTATTTTCGGATGAGGCCCGCGTGGGCCACGTCCAATCCCCGGGAAGGAGATCGGCCGGCTGTGCCCACCCTCACGACCGCCGCCCGGACGCTCGCGGATGCCGACCCGAAGACTCCGGCCGACGCTTACACCGCCCGGCACCTGTCGGTGCTCGAGGGCCTGGATGCGGTCCGCAAGCGTCCCGGCATGTACATCGGGTCGACGGATAGCCGCGGGCTCCAGCACTGCCTGGGGGAGATCTTCGACAACGCCGTGGACGAGGCGCTGGCCGGGCACTGCACCGGGATCGAGGTGACGCTGCACGCGGACGGTTCGGCCCAGGTCAGGGACAACGGCCGCGGCATCCCGGTCGACGTCGAGCGCAAGACCAAGCTCACCGGCGTGGAGCTGGTGATGACCAGGCTGCACGCGGGCGGCAAGTTCGGCGGCGGCTCGTACACGGCCTCCGGCGGGCTGCACGGCGTCGGCGCCTCGGTCGTCAACGCGCTGGCCGCGCGGCTGGACGTCGAGGTGGACCGGGAGGGGCACACCTGGGCGGCCAGCTTCCGCCGCGGCGTCACCGGCGAGTTCGCCGGGCCCGGCCCGGACGCGGACTTCACCAGGAAGTCGGGGCTGCGCCAGCTCAACCGCGTCACCCGGCGGGCCACCGGGACCAGGATCAGGTTCTGGCCGGACCGGCAGGTGTTCATCAAGGACGCCAAGTTCAGCTTCGACACGCTCACCGAACGGGCCAGGCAGACCGCCTACCTGGTGCCCGGCCTGACCATCAGCATCCGCGAGGAGCCCACTGTGCTAGCCCGGGGGGGCACTCTGCTCCCTGGGGACCCCCCAGACCCCGGTGGCCCGGAGCCCCCCGCGGGCCCCGAAGGGCCGGCCGCCGAGGCGGAGCGGACCAGGCAGGCGGTGTTCCGCTTCGACGGGGGCATCAGCGAGTTCTGCGCGCACCTCGGCTCCGGCGAGCCGGTCTCCGACGTGCTGCGGCTGACCGGATCGGGCCACTTCACCGAGACCATCCCGGTGCTCGACGACCGCGGGCACATGACCCCGACCGAGGTCGAGCGCGAACTGCAGGTCGACGTGGCGCTCCAGTGGGGGAGCGGCTACGACGGCGTGGTCCGCTCCTTCGTGAACGTCATCGCCACCCCGCACGGCGGCACGCACGTGGCGGGCTTCGAGCGGGCCCTAATCCGCACGTTGAACGAACAGCTCAGGGCGGCCAGGCTGCTGAAGAACGGCGATGAGCCGGTCACCAAGGACGACGTGCTCGAGGGCCTTACCGCGATCGTCTCGGTCCGGCTGCCCGAGCCGCAGTTCGAGGGGCAGACCAAGGAGGTGCTCGGCACCCCGGCCGCCTCCAGGATCGTGGCGCAGGTGGTGGGCGCGCAGCTCAAGGCCTACCTCGAGACCCCGCCGCGGGGCGCCAAGCAGCAGGCCCGTTCGGTGCTCGAGAAGGTGGTGTCGGCGGCTAAGGCGCGCATCGCCGCCCGCGAGCACCGGGACAACCAACGGCGCAAGTCGGCGCTGGCCAGCTCGTCGCTGCCGGCCAAGCTGGTCGATTGCCGGTCGGCCGACGACCGGAGCGAGCTGTTCATCGTCGAGGGAGACTCCGCGCTCGGCACCGCGAAGACGGCCCGGGACTCGGAATTCCAGGCGCTGCTGCCGATCCGCGGCAAGATCCTCAACGTACAGAAGGCGTCGCTGGCGGACATGCTCAAGAACACCGAGTGCGCCGCGATCATCCAGGTGATCGGCGCGGGTTCGGGTAGCTCGTTCGACCTGGACTCGGCCCGGTACCAGCGAGTCATATTTCTTGCGGACGCGGATGTGGACGGCGCGCACATCCGCTGCCTGCTGCTGACGCTGTTCCACCGGTACCTGCGGCCCATGCTAGAGGCCGGCCGGGTCTTCACCGGGGTTCCGCCGCTGCACCGGATCGAGCTGACTAACCTGCGCAAGGGCCAGGAGAAGTACCGGTATACGTACTCCGACGCGGAGCTGAACCGGACCCTGCTGGAGCTAGAGCGGCGCGGCCGGCGATGGAAAGAGCCTGTGCAACGGTACAAGGGCCTAGGGGAGATGGACGCGTCTCAGCTCGCCGAGACCACCATGGACCCCAGGCACCGCACCCTGCGTCGGATCAGGATTGAGGATGCGGCCGCGGCCGCGGACATATTCAGCCTGCTGATGGGGACCGAGGTGGCTCCCCGCCGCGACTTCATCGTCGCCGGCGCCGCCGAGCTCGACCCGTCCCGCATCGACACCTGAGGGAACAGACGCTAACTCACTCACAGTACTGCTAGCATCACCTTCCGTGGCTAAGGCGATACTCGTTGCACAATTCCTGCAGGAGCGGGCCCGGTGGCGACTCGACAGTGCCGGCGCCAACGCGCTGCACGTGGCGCGCAGCGTCGTCTCCCTGCTGGACGCGGCCGCGTACCTCCAGGACATCCCCGATGACGACCCCGACATCCAGGCGCTCGAGGCGGCCGGATGTTTCCGCGGAAACGTCTTCGATCCTGGTCCCGAGGGCGCGGTCATCGTCAGGCAATGGCAGCTTGCCGACGAGCCGTCAGCCGGCCCCCGCGACCTGCTGACCGGGCTCGTCCGAGCCGCGCACCGGGCCAGCCCAGACGCCGGCCATGCGATTCCGTACAGAAGCTGAAGTACCCCGCAAGCCGCGAAGGTTTCAAACATGCACCCAAACGGTCCGATCATGACTGATTACGCAAAGCGAAAGCTACACCACGCGGACCGAGCCGCCGAGGATGGCCAGCGGGCCGGAGAGCCCGACGCCGGATCCGTCCCGCTTCCCGACCGGGTCGGGCAGGTCGACCGGCGTGCCAGAATCGGTCGCGCCCACCGCCGGAGCAGGCCCGGTCCAGGCCATGACCAGCGTGTCCTCGCTCTTGAGGAACCGGTGGCAGCGCACCCCGCCGGTGGCCCGGCCCTTGCCGGGGAACTCGTGCAGCGGCGTGACCTTCACGCTGTCGGCCGCCGCAAAGAGGGGGGATGGGGAGGTGGGTGGGGCGCCCGCGCTGCCTGCCACGGTGACCACCACAGCGGGGGAGTAGGTGCCCGGCGCCCCGGAAGGCGTCCCCGCCGCCGCGTCCGCGTCCACCGCCCCGAACCACACCACCGAAGCCCCCGCCGTCAGCCGGACGCCGGCCATCCCGCCGGCCGCCCGGCCCTGCGGGCGAACGGAACCAGCCGGGAACCGGAGCAGCTGCGCGTCCGACGTGATGAACACGAGCTCCGCCGATTCACCGGATAGCTGCACGGCGCCCACCACCCGGTCGCCTTCCTTCAGCGTGATCAGCTCGAACTCGTCCCGGTTCTGCGGGTAGTCCGGCAGCACCCGCTTGACCACCCCTTCGGCCGTGCCCAGGGCCAGCCCACCGCCGCTAAAACCGTCCACCGCACAGAGCCCGACGACCGTCTCCCCCCGCGAAAGCGCGGTGAACTCGGTGGCCGGCGTCCCGCCCGACAGCGAGACCGCCCCCGCGCCCGGCGGCAGCGCGGGCAGCTCGAGCACGTTCAGCTTGACCAGCCGCCCCGCGGACGTCACCAGGCCGATCGTGCCCCGGACGGTGGCCCGGACCGCCGAGACGACCACGTCATTGGCGGCACGAGCCGCGTCACCAGGGGGAGGAACCAAGGCCCGTTCGGGATAATCACCCGAAGTACCGTCGGCACCAGAACCGCTGACGGCCACCCGGGCCACCAGCCCGGTCGCCGACATCAGCACCACGCACGGATCGTCGGCCACCTCCAGCGGAACCGCCGCCGGCAAAACAGCGCCGCCGCCCTCCAGCAGGACCGTGCGCCGCGGCGTGCCGAACTTCTTGGCCACCTCGGCCAGCTCACCGCTGACCATCTCGCGCAGCCGGGCGTCAGATTCCAGGATCGAGGTCAGCGAGGCGATCTCGTCCCGCAGCGTGTCCTGCTCCCGCTCGAGCTCGAGCCGGTCGTAGCGGGTCAGCCGGCGCAGCGGCGTGTCCAGGATGTACTGCGCCTGGATCTCCGACAGCTCGAAGACCGCCATCAGCCGCTCACGTGCCGCGGCCGCGTCGTCGCTGGTCCTGATGACCTGGATGACCTCGTCGATGTTCAGCAGCGCGATGAGCAGGCCGTCTACCAGGTGCAGCCGTTCCAAACGCT
>WNFG01004945.1_pt1 | contig 16531 bp, 13 predicted proteins | sample 5400431 | NCBI WGS metagenome assembly WNFG01 (sample SAMN13153346, study PRJNA577476) | soil metagenome | isolation source: 120 cm saprolite under Douglas fir tree site 2 hole 3 replicate 2 | place: USA:California | collected 2015-04-18 | reverse complement strand
GAAGCTAGTTCCGGCCCGGGACGATCTCGAAGACGATTTCGATCGCATCCTTCACTTTGACTGTGCCGCCCGCGATGCTCACCGGAGCGATGCCGAAATCTGTTTGCTTGAGTTTTACCGATCCCGTGTAACGATCATTCGAAAATGTGACGGGAAACTCGACCGGCCGCGTGGTCCCATGAAGAGTAAGGTCGCCCCGCACCTGGTAGCGGCCGCCGTCTTGAGGCGTAATAGAAGTAGACGCGAAGCGGATCTCGGGGAAGCGCTGTACGTCGAGCACTTTGTCGCTTTTCATGGTCTGGTCAATGTCGGCGCGCTCCGATTCTTTCACGCCTTCGTCCAGCACTTTCATCTCTTTCGTGTTGAAGGTCAGCGCAGCGGTGCGCTTCTCAGTATCCAGCTTGCCGGAGGCGATTGGCGCCTGGATGGTGTGATTGTGGGCAAACGCGGAGAATAATCCTGATTTTTCAACTTTAACGGTAATGCTCGAACGCCCCGCATCCACGTCCGCAGCCTGTGCGATGGCGAGGTGGCAGGCCACTACCAGTATTAAACAGCAAATCAATTTTCGCATTCTGGTTCCTCCGCTCGCGCTCGGAGTATTCCGGATCTCCCTCAGTTTATCTGAAGAATCGCAGACCAAAGTCACGTTCGGGCAGGGCGCCTGCTTGATGGCGTTTTCCCAACCACTTAAACTTAGAACATGCACGTTCACGCGGGGCACGGACATTCCGAGCGAACCAGGCGAGTGCTTCGCCTCTCACTCGTGGCGACCATGCTCTACATTGTCCTGCTGGTGGTGGCGGGGATCCGCGCCCATTCCCTCGCGCTGCTCTCGGAAGCGGGACATAACCTTTCCGACTTCCTCGCGTTACTGCTTTCCCTGCTCGCGGTTTACCTCGAAGGCCGTCCACCCAGCGCGACCAAGACCTACGTTGCCGCGCTCGTCAATGCTCTATCGTTGATCGCGGTATCGTTCTTCATCTTCTATGAGGCTTTCAGGCGTTGGCAGCACCCGGAGCATGTGCAAGCCGGCACCATGATCGGCGTGGCAGCGGCGGGAGTGGTCATGAACGGCGTGATTGCCCTGCTGCTCTGGCGGGCCGGACGTGATGTGAATGTCCGCAGCGCGTTCCTGCACGAAATTGGCGATACCCTATCGACTGCCGCGGTCATCGCCGGCGGCTGGGCGATCATGCTGACCGGACAATACTGGATCGACTCCGCACTATCGTTCGGGATCGGCGCTCTCATCCTGTGGTCGAGTCTGGGCATCGTGCGCGAGACACTGAATATCCTGCTGGAAGGCACGCCCCGCGGCATGAGTCTGGAGGCGGTCGAGCAGGCCGTGCGATCGATCGCGGGCGTCAGCGATGTGCACGATCTGCATGTCTGGTGCATTGGGTCGGAGAACAATGCGCTTTCGGCTCACGTGAAAATCGCCGACATCACGACTTCCGAGAGCGATGCGATTTTGCGGGCGATCAACGACCGTCTGGGGCGGGAGTTCGAGATCCATCACACCACCATCCAGTTCGAACACGTAGTCTGCGACACGGCCCACGGATGCGTAGCGGTCGTGAGCGAAATGCACGAGCACTGAACGTGTAGGGTGGACGACCTCGCCCGCCGCTTTTGGCTTTCCCGATCACCCGTGCTGCCGCTCGTAAATCTCCCGAACCGTTTCGATAGTGTCGGCGTCCTTTGGGAGTTTGTCAGGCCGCAACCGCACAATGCGAGGAAAGCGCAGAGCATACCCACTCTCATGGCGCGCTGACTTCATCATGTTATTGAAAGCCACTTCCAGCACGATCTTCGGCTCGACTTGCAGTCGTAACCCCTCATCCCGAGTGACATGCTTGAGGAACCACTGCGTCATTTCCGCGATTTCGACGTCGGTCAATCCGGAGTACGCCTTGCCGATATTCTCTAGGCGGTCGCCATTCCAGACCGCGAAAGTGTAGTCGCTGAGTACCCCGATTCGCTTGCCGTGTCCGTACTCGACCACGGTTACGACGACGTCGAGCGTAGCGAGTTCGCGCTTGAGCTTGAGCCACGACTTGCCGCGGCGCCCGGGAGTGTAGCGCGAGTCGAGATCCTTGATCATCAAACCTTCGTTGCCGCGGGCGCGAGCCGCGGCAAAGAGGTTCTCAATGTCATCGGACGAGTGGGCACCCGAGACCGGGGCGCGGAGGACTGCTGCGGAGGAAAGCTCCTCGCCTTCAAATCCGAAGCGTGATTGTGCCGGAGACTGAGAAACTGCAACGGCGCGCGGCGCGGCGAGAAGCTTGTCCAGAATTTGTGCCCGTTCCCGGAGGGTGCGGTCGAGCAGAAGTTCGCCTCCGGAGCAGAGAACGTCGAAGGCGAGATAGGCGACCGGTATATCGCGCATCATTTTTTCGCTGACCTTCTTGCGGCCCAGGCGTTGCTGAAGTGTGCTGAAGGGGAGGGCGCGGCCTTCGGCGGAGCTGCGTTCCGTCGCGCGGACGACGGCGTCGGGGCCTCCGAGATTCGTGGCGAGCGCGGCATCTTCGCGGGCGGGGGCGCCCGCGACACACTGGCTCCAGGCAACAATTTCGCCGTCGAGGATGGTGCCATTCGGCAGGCCGGCAAGGACGGATGGAAGTTCCGGGAAGGATTCGGTGATTTCGTCGCGAGTCCGCGAGTACAGACGCGCTTCGCCCCGGCTGATGTGTGCCTGCGCGCGGATGCCATCGTACTTGTCTTCGATGGCTGCGTTTTCAAAATAGCTCAGCGCTTCTTCGCCAGACGCAACCGGACTCGCCAGCATGAAATCAATCGCGTGGAAGATTCGCATCCGAGCTTCCGCGAGTTTGCCCGCACCAGCCAGCAACAGAGTTTCGCCAATATCGCCGAGCAGCATGTTGGCGCGTTTCACCTGGTCCAACGGGGCGTCGAAAGCCTTGGCGATGGCTTCCTCCACGAGACTTTCTTTCAGTCCAATGCGCAGGTCTCCGCTGATGATTTTCACGATGTACTTGCCTTCGAGTGGTATGGCCTGCTGAAGCAACTCGCGGAGCAGGTGACCCTTGGCGGCAGGACCTCGCGCCGCGGCGATCTGCTCGAATGTCTCTGACACGGTAGCGAGGGACAGAACAGTGTGCGGGAGATCAGGCAGAACTTCGGCCGCCACCGACCCGGCGTCGCCATGCCGGCGGTAGCTTTCAGTCAGTGTCTCTTCGGACTTTCCTGAGAGTTCCGCGATCATCCGCCAGAGCAGCGACCCGCCGACCTGAAGCGTTGTTTCACGATACGCAGCAAAAGGCCGTCCAGAAACAAAGATGGCCGCCAGTGAGGCTTCGCTGGCCGGGAGCAAGCGCAGATATTCGGCGACAATCGCAGTTTTCTCCAGTTTCTTGGTGGTCGCAGCGATGGCCTCGCAGGTCCGGGCGAAGCGGAGCATGGTCCTTAGGATTCTACGGGATTGCGGAAAGGTAGGTCAGATGGCGGAGGTGAGAAATCTTGGCTTTGTGGAGACCGTAATTCATTGAACGGCAGTAACATAGCGATAACAAGTTCCTCAAGAACGCCGAAAGTCCCGCCTTCTATGGTACTCTGAACCAGGAGTCGTTCCTCCCCGAAGGATCATCCAATTCTCATGCGCCATTGGCGGCAAAATCTGCGTTTTCTGGCGGCGGTCCAACTGCTTCCAGCCCTCGAAAGTGGCGAGGAAATCCTCGTCGGCGGGCAGGCAGTGATGGAGGGCGTCATGATGCGCTCGCCCCATGCCTGGGGAATTGCCGTGCGCAAGCCGTCGGGAGAAATCGTCACTCATAGCGAGCCCCTCGATCGTCCCTCGGAGAAGCACAAGTGGATGGGATGGCCGATTGTGCGCGGCGTGATGACACTCGGGCATGCAATGTCCCTCGGATTCCGGGCGCTGCGCTTTTCAGCCAACGCAGCCCTAGAAGAATTGCCGGCCAACGAGCAGGGCAAGAAAGTCGAGATCAGCGGCTGGATAGCGGGACTGAACATCGCATTCTCGGTGCTGTTCTTCATTTTCATGTACAAATATCTGCCCCTGCTGGCGACCACCGAATTGAAGAAAGTAAACCCGGTATTCGGCGAACAATTTGTCTTCAACCTGGTGGATGGGCTCATCCGGATCGGAATGTTTCTGCTGTTCGTGTGGGGTGTTTCTTTATGGAAGGATATCCGGCGTGTGTATGAGTATCACGGGGCCGAACATAAAACGGTCTTTGCGTTCGAAAATGGCGACCCGCTGAACGCTGCCGAAGTCCAGAAATATACGACCTTTCATCCCCGTTGCGGCACCAGCTTTCTGATGACGGTCATGATCATCTCCATGGTCGTGTACATGCTGATCCCGGTGCATACGTTTTGGGCGCGCTTCGGAATTCGCATTGCCCTCCTTCCACTGATCGCAGGAGTGTCCTACGAAATCATCCGTTTCGCCGCCAAGCATCGCGGCTCGCTTTTTGCCCTGATGACGACTCCAGGGCTGTGGCTGCAACGTATCACTACCCAGCCTCCCGACGACAGCCAAGTCGAATGCGCGATCATTGCGCTCGACGAAGCCATGGCACTCGAAAAGCAGCGCGGCGGAGAACTCGTAATTGCCTAGCGGCGCCCCCGCGAACATCTTTCGTTTATTTCTCCAATCAACCTAAAATGACAACGTAGAGACGCGGCGTGCCGTGTCTCCCTCGCGAAATGAGACGGGAATTGCCCCGGCTCCAGGCTGAAAAGAAATGTTTGAAAGACTTGAACAAACCGAAGCGCGCTACGAAGAGCTGACGCAGGCGCTGGCCTCGCCGGAGACCATGAGCGACTCCGCGAAGTTCCAGAAGACCGCCAAGGCGCACAGCGAAATTGCGCCCATCGTCGAGAAGTATCGCGAATACAAAGATCTCAAGCGCGGTATTGCCGAAAGTAAAGCAATGCTGGCGGATGAGACGGACGCCGCGATGCGCGCCTACGCCGAGGAGGAACTCGCGAAACTCGAGCCTCGGGTAGCGGCCGTCGAAGAGGAACTCAAGGTATTGCTTCTGCCGAAAGATCCGAACGACGAAAAGAACGTCATTCTCGAAATCCGCGCCGGGACCGGCGGCGACGAGGCCACGCTTTTTGCGGCGGAAGTCTTCCGCATGTACAACCGCTACGCCGAGGCGCACAAATGGAGAGTGGAAGTTCTGTCCACCTCCGAGTCGGGCGTGGGCGGCCTTAAGGAAGTGATCGCGCTCATTGAGGGCGACCGCGTTTACTCGCGGCTGAAATACGAAAGCGGCGTTCACCGCGTCCAGCGGGTGCCGGCCACCGAGCAACAGGGACGCGTGCATACATCCGCGATCACAGTCGCCGTCCTGCCCGAAGCCGAAGACGTCGACGTTAAGATTGAAGCAAAAGATTTACGCATCGACACATTCTGCTCCTCCGGCCCCGGCGGACAGTCCGTAAACACGACGTACTCAGCCGTGCGCATCACCCACATTCCGACCAACACCGTCGTCAGCTGCCAGGACGAGAAATCGCAGATCAAAAATCGCGACAAGGCCATGCGCGTCCTGCGCTCGCGGCTATATGAAGTCGAAATGCAGAAGCAGCAGGACGCCCTCGCCAAAGAACGCAAGCAGATGGTCGGATCAGGAGATCGGTCGGAGAAAATCCGGACCTACAACTTTCCCCAGAACCGGCTTACGGATCATCGGATCGGTTTCACCCTCCACCAACTCGACCAGGTGATGGATGGCAAGCTCCAGCCGATCATCGACGCGCTCGTGACTCACTTCCAGGCGGAGAAGTTGAAGCAGGAAATGACGTCAGTCGTGTGAGCAGTGAGAAGTAAAGATGCGGCTCCGCGAATCCCTAACCTCAGCGATCAGACGACTCACCGCGGAACGAGTTCCTTCCCCGCGCATGAATGCCGAACTCCTCATCATGTTTACCCTCGATTGCGACCGGGCATATCTGTTTGCCCATCCTGAGCGTGAACTCACAGCGGATGAAATGCAGCGCTACCACGATGCAATCGCTCGCCGTGCGACCGGCGTTCCAGCCCAGTACATCACCGGGCATCAGGAGTTCTGGGGGCTGGATCTAATCGTGTCCCCCGCGGTACTGATCCCGCGCCCCGAGACGGAGCATGTCGTCGAAACGGTGCTGGAGCTTGCGCGGTTGGGCGATGCTGACGAGAGTCAACAGCAGCGGGCGGGGGCCCCTTCGACTGTCGCTCAGGGCAGGTCCGCGCCACACGTTCGCATCGTAGACATCGGCACCGGCTCCGGCGCGATCGCCCTGGCCCTCGCAAAAGAACTGCCCAGCGCCGAGGTCCACGCGACCGACATCTCCGCCGAGTCCCTCGAAGTTGCGCGTGCCAACGCCGCCCGCCATGGACTGGGCGCGCGCATCAAATTCGATCACATAGACCTCCTCGGTGAGCTGCCGCGAGAAGAATTCGACTTCATAGTTTCCAACCCACCCTATGTCGGCCAGTCGGAGGAAGATCAGGTACAACTCGAAGTGCGAAAATTCGAGCCGAGAAACGCCGTCTTTGCTGGCCCAAGCGGGCTCGAAGTTATTGAAAGGCTCATTCCGCAGGCCCGCGAGGCGCTTCGTCCGGGCGGGTGGCTGGTCTTCGAGATCAGCGGTACGATTGCGGACAGCGTTCAGCGGCTGCTGGCCGGGTGGTCCGACGTGAAAATTACAAACGATCTGCAAGGAATTGCGCGGGTGGCTCGAGCGCGAAAGTGAATTACGCTTCACAACCTCAAATTGACTGGAGCGATGAGGGATAGCCGGTCTTTGCAGTAGACCACCCCTCCCGGATTTGCAATAATGCAGAGGCTTTTGAGGAGCGCGGTGAAGAGAGTCTTTACATTTTCCGGAGTAGCTTCCGGCACACCACTGGGGCCGCTCCGCGAACCCCGTTACTTTGCTTAGGCTGGTGTCGTCCTGATTGATCCCCTCTGTGCGGCACCTATCGGGGCTTGCTGCGCGCTTGATAACATTACCTTAGGAGCGATATGCGGGCGCATGCACTATTCGTGGGTTTGGTCTTACTGCTCTTGCCTTTCGCTTGGGCGCAAACCGTGGTCGAAGGAACTGTCCATGACAAGGTTGGCGCCCTGATAGCTGGCGCTACCGTCGAACTCAAGCGCAGCAACGGATCTCAAGTGGTGGCACAAACAACTGCCGCCGACGGGCATTTTCGTTTCAACGCGGTGGAGGCGGGCGGCTATCGGGTGCAGGCCACGGCACCCAGCTTTTTTCCCTCGGCATACGAACTGGTTCTCCGTCCGCGCCAACCCATCGCGGTAGATATTGAGTTAGAGCACCGCGAGGCCGTTGCCGAGCAGGTTGAGGTCAAGGAGCACTACCTGACCGTGGACCCGCAGAAGACCGGTAGTTCCTACACTTTTACCAGAGCTGACCTGGAGCGACTTCCCGATCCTCTCACCGAGAGTACGAACGATCTGGCCAATAATCTGATGCCCGGAGCGAGCGAGAGTCACGATAACTTCTTGGCGGTGCGCGGCACGGAGTTTTCGCTTCACGAATTTCTCAACGGCGTGTCATTTCTCGACAACATGCAGCCGCAGTACGCGCCCGGGGTCAGCCCACAGATTTTCGAAACGGTGGATTTGATCACCGGCGGTTTTCCTGCGGAATATGGCAACCGCTTCGGCGGCGTCCTCGATATCACCACTCGCTCCGGCGCGACCATGAATGGCCATGGCGATGTGAACTTCCGCGGCGCAACCTATGACAACTTCGATCTCAACGCGGACGTCGGTGGAGAGTGGCGCAAGATCGGCTACTATTTTTTCGCAGACGGGTTCACCTCGGGTCGCTATCTGGATCCGCCCGAGCCGAAAGAGCTTTATGACTTTGGCAAAGGCGCGCGCGGCACCGCGGAGTTCGACTGGAAGTCTGGCGCAAGCGACGCCTTCAAGCTGCTGTTGATGGGCGGTGGAACCAATTTCCAGCAGCCGAATATTACCGAGGATCAGGAAGCGGGACGCAATGCGCAGCGGCATCTTCGCCAGCAGACCGCGATACTGAATTGGATTCACACCTTTTCTTCTGACACCGTGCTGAGCACCTCGCTCTACGAGCGGACCACTTCGGATCACGCGTTGCCGACGAGCGATCCGGATACCCCGCTCTCGATCGCGTCACGGGCTGGGTTTACTCTGGGTGTCAAGAGCGATCTGTCGCAGGTGTGGCACGGTCATGTGTTCAAGGCTGGTATCGATCTCGTCAAGCTGCGGGAACTGGAGAGCTTCTTCTTCGACGGCCGGGGCGACCCGGATGTATTTCCGTCCTTCAGCGGCGGACGGCATGGTGTTGAAGCAAGCGCGTACGGCCAGGATCATTTCTCTCCCTTCAAGAATCTGTGGGTAGACCTGGGGCTGCGCTACGACTACTTCAACCTGGTGGACACTCATGTTCTAGTCAGCCCGCGCGTAGGATTGGCCTATCATTTCCCGAAGATGAAATCGGTTGTTCACGCGGCCTACAACCGCTATCTTTCGCCGCCGCCCATCGAATACTCGGTGCTGGCAAGTTTCATCGGGAACAATGCCATTGATCCCGATCAGCGGGTCGGGAACGTCAAGGCATACACCCAGAATTACTTCGAAGCCGGCTGGTCCCAGGAACTGCATCCGCGGATGAGTCTCGAGGTGAATGCCTATCTCCACACAGGACACAACGCGTTCGAAAACCATGAAATTTCGATCTCGCGGATTTTTGTCCCTATCAACTTCCGGACAGCCAGAGCCGAGGGCCTGGAAGTTGTGCTCAACATGAAGCAGTTGGAGCGGCTGGGCATCAGCGGGCGTTTGCAGTATGCGGCGTCGAAAACATACTTCTACGGACCCATCACAGGCGGTTTCGCGGGCGACGAGCCCTTGAACGCTGGCGATCGCATCTCGCCCGCATTTGATCAGACTCATACTGGCACGGCGCAACTCTTCTATCACCACCGCTGGCGCGGCTTCTGGGCCGGAACGGCCATGCGTTATGGGAGCGGCACTGTAATAGAGAACGGTCCGCGTCTGCCACAGCACTTCACCACAGACCTGGCGAGCGGGCTGACGCTCTGGAATGCCGAGCCGAAACGGCTGGATCTGGAGTTTGACGTTACCAACCTATCGAACAGCATCTACCAGATCGCCAAGGAGAGCGAAGAGATTCCAATCCAGTACGCTCCCCCGCGGACAGTTGGCGGGAGCCTGAAACTCCGCTTCTAGGGAACGGGGGCGCCGAAAAGCGGCGGGCGAGGGCGCCCGCCCCACACCCGTTATTCTGAGACTTCGGCAGGCTGGATCTCGTCCACGTCAATCCAACTGGTGGGGTAGTGTCCCGTGTAGCAGGCGGAGCAGTAGGTGGTAACTTCTCCTTCGCCACAAGCCTTCTTCATTCCTTCCAGTGAAAGATAGGCAAGAGAGTCCGCGCCGATGTAGGTACGGATTTCTTCAATCGTCTTGTTGGCAGCGATCAAATGTTTTTTCGACGGCGTATCCACTCCATAAAAGCACGGCGAGATCGTCGGCGGACAGGAAATCCGCATGTGAACTTCCTTCGCCCCGGCATTGCGGATCAGGCGGACAATCTTCTTGCTGGTGGTGCCGCGCACGATCGAATCGTCAATCAGGGCGACGCGCTTCCCGTCGAGCAGGCTGCGCACGGGATTGAGCTTGAGCTTGACTCCGAAATCGCGCACCGACTGGCTCGGCTCGATGAACGTTCTTCCGATGTAGTGATTGCGAATCAGGCCGAGACGAAACGGAATTCCGCTCTCGGCCGAATATCCCATCGCGGCCGTATTCCCGGAGTCGGGGACCGGGACGACGATATCGGCGTCGGCCGGTGCCTCGCGCGCCAGTTGCCGTCCCATCAGATCGCGACTCTGGTCCACCGAGCGTCCAAAAACAAAGCTGTCGGGACGCGAAAAATAGACGTGTTCAAAGATGCAGCTCGACTGCGCCGGTGAAGGCGAGTAGAAACGCGAACTAACGCCCTCTGGCCCAACAATGACCAGTTCACCCGGCTTCACGTCGCGCTCGTAAGTCGCGCCCAGCAAATCGAAAGCGCAGGTTTCCGATGCAAACACGACCGTGTCTTTTTTCTCTCCGGTCAGCGCCGGGATCCGCCCCATCGCCAGCGGCCGAAACCCGCGTGGATCACGGGCCGCAAAAATGCGGTCACGGCTGATCATCACCAATGAGAACGCTCCTTCCACACGCCGCAGAGCGTCGGCGATGGCGTCAGGAAGAGTTTGTTCGCGTGAAAGCGCGATCAGGTGAACCAGCACTTCGGTATCGCTGTTCGTCTGGAAAATCGATCCCTGTGCTTCCAGCTTTTGGCGGATTGCCTGCGCATTGACGAGGTTGCCGTTGTGGGCAATCGCGATCGCGCCCTTGTTCGATTGCACCATGATGGGCTGCGCATTCAGCAGAGCCGAATCGCCGGCGGTGGAATAGCGCGTGTGCCCAATGGCAAGAATGCCGCGCAGGGAAGTCAGCACTTCCTCGGTGAAGATGTCGGCGACCAGACCCATGGCCTTGTAGGGATGTAGCCGCTCGCCGTCAGACGTGACGATGCCCGCCGACTCCTGTCCGCGATGCTGGAGCGCGTGCAGGCCAAGATAAGCGAGCTTCTCCGCCTCGGGGTGCGCATGGATGGCGACCACGCCACACTCTTCGCGAAATTTATCGAAAGGCAGCATTTAGAACTTAGCTCCTAGCCCTTGACTTTAGACTTCTTCAGTCCGCGTCCACTGCGCCGGGCTCCGTTTGCAGCGCCGTCTCCAGCGCGCCTTCGTAGGCCCCGTGCAGCTCGGCGACCGTCGTGGAAACTACGGCCTTGCCATCCAGCGCTATCTCGATTCGGCCTGTGCCCGTTTCGCCCAGCACATCCGCGAACAGGCCGTAGTCCCCCACTACTTGTTGGATTCGCGCCAGGTGCCCAGGGTCGCAAGAGAGCACAACCCGGCTCGCATCTTCGCCAAAGAGCACAAACTCCGCCGGAAGATCACGCGACTTCAAATTCACCGTCAGGCCCACCCCTTTGGGAAGCGCGCATTCGGCCAAGGCTACCGCCAGACCGCCATCGGCGCAGTCATGCACGGACTCGACCAGCCCCGCCTGAATCAGCGCGACCAGCGCCCGCTGCAGCGTAGCTTCCTTCTCAAGATCCAGCTCGGGAGGATATCCCCACGCGGCACCAAGAATCTCCTTGGCATATTCCGACGACCCAAATTCTGATTCGGCATCGACCGCGTCCCCTGATTCGCCGGCGCGCAGCAACACAATCTTGCGTCCAGGTTGGTCGAAGTGCATCTTCGCCACTTTGTGGACATCCTCAAGAATGCCGACCACCCCAAGCACTGGCGTCGGATAAATCCCCTCGCCCAGAGTTTCGTTGTAGAAGCTGACATTGCCGCCCGTGATCGGGATTTCGAGTTCCTCGCAAGCCCTGGTGATTCCATCGATCACCTGCGAAAACTGCCACATGATGTGCGCCTTTTCGGGATTGCCGAAGTTCAGGCAATTCGTAGCACCCACCGGCGTAGCTCCCGCACAGGCAACTTTGCGAGCCGCTTCCGCAACCGCGTGCATCGCGCCGAGTCGGGGATCGAGATAGCACCAGCGCCCGTTGCCGTCGAGCGCCATCGCCAGTCCACGCTTGGAGCCTTTAATGCGGATGACCCCGGCATCGCCAGCGCCCGGCGCTTCAACCGTATTGGTCTGGACCATGTGGTCGTACTGTTGCCAGACCCAGCGCTTCGAACAGATATTCAGACTCGCCAGCAGTCGCTTGAAATTTGCTGTGAAGTCCACGCTCGTGCTTTCAAGAACCGGTTCTCGGGAGGGCACGGCTTCAGCCGTGCCGCCCGACGGCGCTAGCGAGATGGGCTTCAGCCACTGCTTGAAAGATGCCAACCTGATGTGCCCCGGCATCTCTCGCGGAACGGGTGGCTCCCATCGCGCGAGTGGACGTTTGTACACCGGCGCATCGTCCGTGAGAGCCGCATTGGGGATTTCCGCAACCACTTCTGCGCGACCAGCAGCATGCGTTCCTGCGATTCGCTGAGCATGATCTCGTAGGGAGTCATGCCGGTTTCGCGCTGCGGAACGCAATCCAGATCAATCTCGATCCCAGTGCCGCCGCGCGCACCCATTTCGCAAGTCGAGCAGGTCAGCCCCGCGGCGCCCATGTCCTGAATGCCGATGATCGCGCCCGTTTGCATGGCTTCGAGGCAGGCTTCGAGCAGCAGCTTTTCCAGAAATGGATCGCCAACCTGCACGTTCGGCCGCTTGGCCTCGGACCCTTCGCTGAATTCCTCGCTGGCCATGGTGGCGCCATGGATGCCATCGCGTCCGGTCTTGGCGCCCACATAGATCACGGGATTGCCTTCTCCCGCCGCACGCGCATAAAAAATCTGGTCGCGCCGGACCAGTCCAAGCGCAAAAGCATTCACCAGCGGATTGCCCGAATAGCAAGGCTCAAACTTCACCTCGCCCCCCAGGTTGGGCACTCCAAAACAATTCCCGTATGAGGCCACGCCCGCGACCACACCCTCCATGACGGAATGATTCTTGTGGAGTTCGGCCCGTGTGGGGGCGGGTCTCTGACCCGCCCGACCGGGTCGAAGACCCGGTTCCACACTGGTCTCTCCCACACTGATCGGCCCAAACCGCAACGAATCCATCACCGCTACGGGCCGCGCGCCCATGGTGAAAATGTCACGCAGAATGCCGCCGACGCCCGTAGCCGCACCCTGAAACGGCTCAATAAACGACGGATGATTGTGCGACTCGATCTTGAACGCGCACGCCCAGCCGTCGCCGATGTCAATAATGCCGGCATTCTCGCCCGGCCCCTGCACCACCAGCTTGCTGCGAGTCGGCAGCCGCCTCAGGTGGACGCGCGAAGACTTGTAGGAGCAATGCTCGCTCCACATCACGCTGAAAATGCCGAGCTCGGTCCGCGTCGGTTCGCGTCCGCCCAGCAGCTGTTTGATTTTCTCGTATTCGTCCGGAGTAAGGCCGTGCTCCCGGATCATCTCCGGCGTAACGGCTGGAATCGCAGAGGTGGTCATCACGGGGAAACTCTATTGTCGCACTTTGGGAGAGTTTTTACATGCGGGTGTGGGATTTCAGGGCAAGAAGAGCAATTGCAGTCGCGCTCTTGTGGTCCGCGCTCCAGGGCGGGCCCAGAGACTTGCGCAAGCCATCCACATTCTTTCGCAACGCCGGATCTGTGACGTCCCAGGCGGCAGCTGCGCGTACCCAAACCTCGCGTTCGCGCAAAAGAACGACTGTCAGCCCGCGTCTCTCGCAAGCAGAGACGATCGCGTTCTGAAACAGCGTGCCCTCGGCGGAGTGAATCATAGGGTGCGACCGAAGAATTGCAGCCAGATCGTTTGGGACAACCGTAGAGCCGGAAAGAACCCCGCAGATATCAACCCTGACGCCACCAGAACGCAATTCCTCCACCGCGTTTTTGACGGCAAGGCATGCCGCTTCCTGCGCCGCCTTCGTCCCGCGTTGCACGAGTTCGGTTGCTTGCGCCAGCGGCATCTCAGACGCCACGTGATACACGAAACGTGGAATCGAGCTATTCGGCGGCAACAGCTCGATGCGCCGACGAAGGAGCACTCGAATTTCACCCGGACGGCCAGCCACCGCCACTAAAGCGGCCCAGCCGGTGTGGAGCTTGAAGCCAAGTGCGGCCCGCTGCGTCATCAGCAGAGTCTAAGCGGGCAGGGCGGGCTCTGCAAAGCGCTGCGACGAAACCGCACACTATACTGTTTTCGCATGAAGTCCGTCATCGTCGGCACCGCCGGGCATATCGATCACGGGAAAACTTCGTTGGTAAAGGCCCTGACCGGAATTGATGCCGACCGCCTGGAAGAAGAGAAGCGGCGCGGCATCACGATTGACATCGGATTTGCACACCTCGAACTTCCTGCTCCGAACGGCGACAAACTTCGTCTCGGATTCGTGGACGTCCCCGGCCACGAACGCTTCGTCCGCAATATGCTCGCCGGAGTTGGTGGAATCGATCTGGTCTTGCTGGTCATCGCCGCCGACGAAGGCATCAAGCCGCAAACTCGCGAGCACTTCGACATCTGCCGACTGCTGTCAGTGAAGCGCGGCATCACGGTGCTGACTAAGTCTGACACCGTCGACCCCGACACGCTCGAAGTCGTGCGCCTGGAAGTGGACGATTTTCTCCGTGGATCGTTTCTTGATCCAGCACACTCTCCGATCGTTGCCGTGAGTGCGCTGAACGGCGCTGGTCTCGAGGAGCTGCGCACCGCGCTGGCAAAAGTCGCCACAGAAGTCCCGGCAAGAGACTCGACCGCGCTGGCGCGCCTTCCGATTGACCGCGTGTTCACCATGAGAGGCTTTGGAACCGTTGTGACCGGCACTCTTGTCTCGGGAACGATTCGCAAAGAAGAAGAACTGGAAGTTTTTCCCACCGGCAAACGCCTGCGCGTTCGCGGAGTCCAAGTGCACGGCGCAGCCGCGGAACAAGCAATTGCGGGGCAACGCACTGCGCTGAACCTCGCAGGAGTCTCCACCGACGATCTTGCGCGCGGCATGGCGCTCGCACTGCCGGATACTTTCCAATCCACCTCGCGACTAGACGTCTCACTCTCAGTGCTGCCTTCCGCCAAGCCACTCAAAGACCGCGCTCGCGTGCACTTCCATGCCTTCACGATGGAGACGATCGCGGAAGTTCGCCTGCACGAAGTCAAGCAAGTCGCGCCTGGCAGCCAGGGTTATGCACAACTCCGTTTGGCCGAGTCCACACTGCTCCTGCCCGGAGATCGTTTCATCCTCCGCCAGTTTTCGCCGGTGGTCACGATCGGTGGAGGAGTCGTGCTGGACGCCGCGCCCCTCCCGAAGACGAAGAGCGTTCAGGATTTTTTGGCACTGCTGGAGCGCGGCACCGAGGAGACGGTACTCGAAGCCCGCATTGGGCGCAGAGGTCCGCATGCGATTTCGCTGTCTCAGGTAGTCGCGGAAACAGGGTGGCGCTCGGAATTTATTGCGGCCAAGTTGGCCGGAGCCTTGGAGAAAGGAACGGTCCGGCGGATTGCCGACACCTTGGTGAGCGCCTCTTCATTCGCGCATCTTATGTCGTCGCTGTCGAATCAGGTTTCTGAGTTCCACAAGAAAAATCCGCTGGTGGCCGGAATCAGCAAAGAGGAACTGCGCGACAAATTGCAGGTCAGCGCCGAAATCTTTTCATCTGCAATCGATGCGTTAGTCCGCGAAAAAAAGCTGGAAGTTGCCGGCGAACTCGTGCACCTTCCCGGACGCGGTGTTGTCATGAAAGACGATGAGGCCGAGTCCAAGAAGATCATCGAACAGGCATTTCTTTCGGCAGGATTGAAAGTCCCATCGCTGCGTAAAGTGCTCGCAGGTCTGAAAGTGGACAAAGTCCGTGCCCAGAAAATCGTGACGCTGCTGTTGCGGGAAAAAGCGCTGGTGAAAATCTCCGACGATCTAGTCTTTCATCAAGGCGCTCTTACAGATCTCCGCCAGAGAGTTGCCGCCCTCAAGAACACCTCCCCGAAGATCGACGTCGCCCGCTTCAAAGACCTGACCGGAGTCAGCCGCAAGTACGCCATCCCGCTGCTGGAGTATCTCGATCGCGAACGAGTGACGCGGCGGGTAGGCGACGAAAGAGTAATTCTCTAACCATGTACGCAACACAAGTCCCTTGGTTCCTCTGTGACCTTTGTGGTTAAAGCTTTTCTTCCGGGAACTCGAGGTCCAGCGCCAGTGGCCCGGTAACGCGGTTGGTAAGATTCGCCAGCCCGATCAGCATATGGAGGTCGAGGATCTGCTCATCGGAGAAGTGTTTCTTGAGTTGGACAAAGTCGGCATCAGTGGCGGCGTTCGGAGTGCGGGTCAGCTTCTCCGCGTAGCGCAGCCCTGCCTGTTCCTGTTCGCTGAATCCAGAGTAGTTCCCCTCCTTCAACGCTTTCATCTGTTCCTGTGTGAGCCCCGCGCGCTTAGCGCCGACGATGTGATGCTGGGTGCAGTAGTGGCAGCCGTTGATCAGCGACACGCGAAGATAGACGGCCTCGTAAAGCTTGCGGTCGAGTGAGCGTCCCACGCTGGCGTAGTAGCTGAGAAAGTTGCCGAGCATTGCTGGCCGGTGCGCCAGCGCCTTCTGGATGCTGCCGGGCTTGCCTTTCAACTTGCTGTCGTAAATCTCTTTGACTTCTGCCGTAGCATGTTCCGGTTCAATCAGGGCAATGCGAGCCATCAGGAATCTCCTTCGTCGCACACCTATAATAAACATGGGAGACAACTTGAGCCGGGTACATATCATGGGAGCCGGGTTGGCCGGATCAGAAGCGGCGTGGCAGTGTGCGCGGCGCGGCATTCCGGTCGAACTCTTCGAGATGCGTCCGGTGCGGACGACCCCCGCCCACCAGACTGCCGACTTCGCCGAACTCGTCTGTTCGAATTCGCTGAAGTCCGACAGCGAGAACACCGCCCCCTGGTTACTCAAAGAA
>WNFG01007723.1_pt1 | contig 16540 bp, 13 predicted proteins | sample 5400431 | NCBI WGS metagenome assembly WNFG01 (sample SAMN13153346, study PRJNA577476) | soil metagenome | isolation source: 120 cm saprolite under Douglas fir tree site 2 hole 3 replicate 2 | place: USA:California | collected 2015-04-18 | reverse complement strand
CAGGCATCTTTTTCGGATACGCCGCGCTCAACCTGCTGAGCGGAATCTTGTACCTGCTCATGTCGCCCCAAGTAGAAGTGGCGCAGGCAACCAAGCCGCAGTCCTTGCATCCTGTTTCTCCGCAGAGCGTTTCTCCCGAGACCAGGAGCATTGTTCTGAAGCTGACCGCACTGTTCTCTCTCGACAGCCTGGGTGGTGGGTTCCTCACGGACGCGCTGGTTTCCTATTGGTTCTTTCGCCGTTTTGGCATTCCCGAGCACAGCTTGGGAATTCTGTTTTTTGCGGTTCACCTGCTGAATGCCGGTTCCCATCTGGGAGCCGCGTGGCTGGCGAAAAAGTTCGGCCTGGTGAATACGATGGTGTTTACTCATCTGCCGTCCAGTCTGTTCTTGATCGCCGTGCCACTCGCGCCTTCCCTTAAGCTGGCGATTCCGCTCTTCTTACTGCGCGAAGCCTTGGCTGAGATGGACGTGCCCACAAGGCAGTCGTACGTTGCGGCAGTTGTCCGTCCGGAAGAGCGCACCTTTGCCAGCGGCATCACCAATCTGTCCCGAAATGTTTGCTGGGCGGTTGGTTCTTCACTAGCGGGAGTAACCATGCAGAGCGTAGCTTTCTCGACGCCCCTGGTATTAGGTGGAGGCCTGAAGATCGTCTATGACATTCTTCTTTATCGCGCATTTCGACACCTTAAGCCGCCAGAAGAACAGAAATTACATGCAATGGAGGCGCGATGAACAGATCGTTGCGCTTTCAAGCAAACGGGTTTTCATCGGCGCTGCGGCCGTAAATCACTGGCACCGGCACTTCCAGCAACCGGAGGTACACCGATAGCTGACCGCGATGGTGATACCAGTGGTTGAGCATGATCGACCGGAGCACTCCGACGCGCGGCTTGGTGAAGACCTCTTTCCCGCCAAAGGTCAGCCGCCAGTTCCCCTGTGCCGCCTGTTCACTCATGCCGCTAAGGCACTCCTCCGCCGATCGAACACTCTGATCGAGAGCGGCATGAATCTCTTTCACACTGCCCGGAGCCGGAGGATCAAAACTGGCCTTGGCGGCGTCAAACTCCTCAAGCTGCGCAAGTTTTGCCAAAGCACCCGGGATGCTCGCCACGTGAAGAGCAAGTTGGCCGAGCGACATTGATTTGGGATGCGGCCTCCACGACAGTTTATCTGCGGGAACACGTTCGAGGACTCGCCTGGTAATAGCTGCTTCCTCGCGGAACTCATTCAGCATTGGTTCAGTCATTTTGGTCATTTTTGTGTCTCCTCACTTGGTGAAACAATTTTGTCGTCCTTGGGCAGCTTAGGCTTACCCACAAGTCCGATGGAACTACATCTGATAGCTCGCATGGCGAGAGCGCGATGCCGCCACCTGCGCGATGAAGCGGCGCCCGCGACTCGCCGCAAAATATGACAGCGACGCCACACACAGCGTCACCAGCGCCAGCCGAAGGTAGATCGCGGTTGACACCGATATCCCGATTCCGGTTCCTATCGCGAAGTAGGCGGCCAAACATGCGGGGCACTTTGGCAACAGCGCCAGGATGCCGCTGGGAATTATCCATCTGGCGACGTCGAGACAACGCCGAACTAGCGATCGCGGATGCGGATCGCCGACGGCGATTCGCGCTGTGGTCGTTCTAGGGGTCGAACTGGTCAAAACACATTCGCAGCAACCATGACCGCTCACGAGTGGTGCTCCTCCGAACAGCACGACGACCCTGAGCCTTTCGGGGCGACATGCGGCGCCTTTGGGTCCACGGAATAGCCCTCGGCGTATCGATCGTGATGTCGGACCCACGACATGGTGAAAGCTAAGCCATCCTCGTCGCGACCTTTCGGCGTGAGGTCGAGGAAGTTGTAGGCGCCAAGTAAGATGTCGAGCCCGCGCGCATAAGTGGAATAAGTGTGGAAGATGTCCCTGCCAGCGTTCTTATAGAAGACGCTTGCGCCGGGCCCCTCCTCGCTCGGGAACTCGACCACATCGTAGTTGTAGGACACCTTACCTTTGGCCATTTCCTCTTTCGTGAACGACACGTGGTAGTCGCGGTTAAAGTCGTTCGCGAAAGACGACACCCACTTGAAGCGCCATCCCATGCGTTTTTTGAACGCTTCGATCTGGTCCTGGGGCGCGCGCGAAACCACGACCAGCGTGGTGTCGCGATTCGCGAGGTGAACCAGGCTGCCGTCGAAATGATCGGCCAGGAACGAGCAGCTCGGGCAACCCTCCGCCCACCCCGGACCAAACATGAAGTGGTACACGATCAGCTGGCTTCTGCGGTCAAAGAGGTCGGCGAGCGTCTCCTTACCGTTCGGTCCATCGAAGACATATTGTTTCTCCACCCTCTCCCAGGGCAGTTCGCGGCGTTGCCGGCTCAATTCATCTCGTTGTTTGTTGAACTCCTTCTCTTTCTGGAGCAGCTCTTTTCGACTCGCAATCCATTCTTTTGGCGAAACTACTTCGTGCTCTTGAATCCCTGTGCTGGTGAGTTGTGTAGCCATTGCATCCTCCTGTTCTGTGTCTGTCTTACTGTCCTCGGTTGCAGACCGCTGGTGGCGGCCTAGTGTTTTTTTCGCCTGCGCGAGGTTCCTAGTCTTCCGTGAACGCTCCCGTTTTCGGCCAAATCCTTTATCCGAAGCAAATCGCTCGACCAAAGCTCCTGGAACGGCCCGACCCATCTCTCATAGATCTGCCGAATGGGTACGACGTTTAGCGAGTTCACCCGCTGCCTTCCCGCTGCGCGCGTGTGGACCAGTCGCGCCTGGCGCAGCACCTCGAGATGTTTCATCACACCAAAGCGAGTCAAATACGGAAATGACTCCACGATCTCGGTCGTTGTACGGGGCCGATCTCGCAGATAATCCAGAATCGCCCGCCGCGTCGAATCCGAGAGCGCCTTCCACACCGGGTCGAGGTTGTCCTCTATACCAGCTGCGATTTCTCGCACGCCGCTACTCGCAATCCTTTCTTATTTCCGTGAGCATGTGATTCCAGCCAGTGCCAACACCCTTGCGGTGCTGGGGATCGATCATGCCTATGGCACGATGTCGCAGCGCCACTCGGCAGCCTCCGGACACCGGTTCGATCTTAACTTCCAAGTGATTGTTAGCCGGGTACGACATGAACATCGGGCCGCTCAATTCCAACAGGGTCGGCGGCTTGATAACCTGCACGAACCCCCACAGATGTCCGATCCCGTCTCCCCTGTCCCGGTACCATCGCCCACCCGGCTTTGGCTCGAGCAGCATTTGCATGGATTGCCCGTCGGGCCTGGTGTTGCCTTTTCCGAAACGATGCAGGACCGCGGCGAATACCTTATCCGGCGCGGCCTTGATGTCTATGTGCTGCTCAACATCGAGCGTCAGGTCTTCCAATGTCATGGCAGTTCTCCGTTATACGTGACCCAATAGTAACGTGAATATATAGTCACGTCAAGAGAATTGTTTGTCCGAACTAACCCCTTGACCGTGTGACGGTCATACGGTGGAGGGACGGGCGTCTCGCCCGTCCAGCCGTGCGGAGCGCCCGGCTCTCCACCAGCAAGCTTGGATCGACGGCACGCGGGACGGCACACTAGCCCCGGACACACTGCCTGAATCTATGGATTACCTTGCGGGATTGGAGTGGTCGCTTGGAGCGGGCGAACGCACCAATTCCAATGTGGCCGGCGTTCGCCCTTCGACGATGCGCGCCTTCTCAGCCGGCAATTGCGCCGTCTGAGAGGCCGAGACTCAGCGTCCTCAGGCCGCGGTCGCAGCCGGTTGCTGGCGCATCTGTTCCTGCATTTTCTGTTTCATTTCCTTCGCTGAGGGCTCAGCTTTGTGAGTGCCCACCATCCAGGTGTATCCGTCTGGATCCACGACAGTGCCGCAGCGATCGCCCCAAAACATGTCCATCACTGGGCCCTTGGCGTTTGCGCCCAGGCTGACCGCCTTCGCCACTGATTTGTCCACTTTCTCCACATAGAGAAATAGGCTCGCTGGCGAAGCGCCCACGTTTTTGGCGCTCCGCTTTCCCAGCGCTGCGTTTTCGGGGCCTAACATCAGCGTGGCGTCACGCAGCTTCAGTTCGGCGTGCATAGGCTTGCCATCGGGACCGTTCATGATCCCGCGCTTCGTGAAGCCAAAAGCCTTCTGATAAAAGGCTGCCGCCGCAGCCACATCTGAAACCGTAAGCATAGCCGTCACTGCGCCATATTGTTTCTTGTTGAGGGGGTCAATCTTCTTTGCCATAGTAGCTCCTTTCGCGAGGCTCACATTTTATCTCATAAATCGTCTTGGGAAGGGCACGGCTTCAGCCGTGCCGTCCAGAGCCAATAAAGACGCGGGCTTTAGGCCCTGGGGATACCGTGACAGAATGCTCGGAAATGTCAGCCGTTGCCTTTCAACCGTGAATTTTCCCAGCATACAGCGCCATTCCCACCACGGCATCAATTCCCAGCGCGTCGAGGCTGTCGATCTCCTGCTGTTCGATGATGCCGCCGGCCACCACCAGATGTCGTTGAGTGGCGCGCCGGATGGCATGAACCGTCTCCATCGGAATCCCGCCCATCAATCCCTCCGTGTCGATGTGCGTATAGAGGAAGGTCTCGCAGAAGGGCTCCAACGCGCGAATCATGTCGAAGGCAGTGACGGCAGTCGGCGTGCGCCAGCCGTCAATCGCAACCCTGCCCCCGCGGGAGTCGAGCGCAAACATTAGTGCCGTCCTCGGAAGCGTATCTGCCAGGGCGCGCGCGTGCTCGTGGTTGATCCGGCCTTCGGTCAACAACGCGGACCCGATGATGACCTTGCGCGCACCCAGGTTCAGAAGTTCCTGTGCGGTTTCAAGGTCGCGAATGCCACCGCCAACCTGGCATTTCAGTTGGCCGACGATCAGCTTGACCAACGACCGGTTGTCACCAGCGCCGCGCGCGGCGTCGAGGTCGATGAGTTGGACGATCGGGTACTTGGAAAAGCGCTCGATCCAGTAATCTAAGTTGTCGAACTCCAGTGCCTTCTGCTCGCCCTGAACCAACTGCACGATCGTGCCGCCCATAAGGTCGATCGACGGAATCAGCATGGCCACCTCACCGGCACGTTGGCCGCGTGCAGTTCACTTTTCAACTGTGCGATGTTCTCGATACCGAAGTGGAAGATGGAAGCGGCCAGAGCGGCGTCCGCTCGCCCGTTGCGGAACACGTCAATGAAGTCTTGGGCCGACCCGGCGCCACCCGATGCGATCACAGGAATGGAAACCGCGTCGGCCACAATCCGCACCAACTCACGATCAAAACCGGCTCGGGTCCCATCGCGGTCCATCGAAGTGAGCAGGATTTCTCCCGCACCGCAAGCGGCCGCCGCCCGCGCCCATTGCGGCGCATCCCAGCCTGTGGGAATGCGCCCTCCGGCAACGAACACCTCGAAACCGCCGTTCACCCGCCTGGCATCGATGGCCACCACTACCGCCTGCGATCCGAAACGAGCCGCGATTTTCCCGATCAGCGCCGGGTCGTGAACCGCGGCCGAGTTGACGACGATCTTGTCCGCGCCCGCATCGAACACGGCCGCCGCGTCGGCGAGCGTACGGATTCCTCCGCCGACCGTGAACGGAATAAACAAACTACGTGCTGTGCGGGAGACAACGTCGAGCATCGTCCGGCGCCTGTCGCTGGTGGCCGTGATATCGAGCAGAACGATTTCGTCCGCGCCATCGCGGGCGTGCGCAGCAGCACAGTCCGCTGGGTCGCCAGCGTCGCGCAGATTATGGAACTGCACGCCTTTCACGACCCGGCCGTCGTCCGCGCTCGACGAGTTTTCCGCAGCCTCCTAATCCGCCGCTGGACGGACCCCCTTAACGTCCTCGACATACGTGCGCAGAATTTCCGCCACGCTCCAGGCCTGGGCTATGCACCCGCGCGGGCGATGCGGCGGTTCGCCATCGAAAATCTCTGAGATTTGTCCCAATCCGCCAACTGTGAGGTGGTCTTTAAGATGGATCAGCCATTCGCCCGCTTGGCGTCGGGCCGCGTCGCTGCTGCCATTCACCTTCACGTAGGCGGTGATGAATGGTCCAAACAACCAGGGCCAAACGGTTCCCTGGTGGTATGCACCATCGCGACTGCTGGCGTCGCCCTCGTAGCGTCCGCAGTACTGCGGATCGGTCGGCGCCAGACTGCGAAGTCCGTACGGCGTCAGCAAGTGTTCCCGAACTTTTTCCAGCACGCTCTTGGCTCGCTCGGGCGACAGCATGCTGTGCGTCAGACTAACCGCGAAGATCTGGTTAGGGCGGATCGACGCGTCGAGCGTTCCGTCATTCACTACATCGTACAGGCAGTTCTCTTTCTCGTTCCAAAAGAGGCGGTTGAATGCGCTGTTCGCAACTGCTGCCATATTGCGGTACCGTTTTTGGCCAGCTTCGTCCCCAACTCTGCGTGCGAGATCTTCCATCACGCAGAGCGCGTTATACCAAAGCGCCTGGATTTCTACAGGTTTGCCCCGGCGCGGTGTTACTACCCAGTCGCCGGCCTTGGCATCCATCCAGGTAAGCTGCACTCCCGGTTCGCCGGAATTCAGCAGCCCACTCGGGTCCACCTTGATTCCGAAGCGGGTGCCGCGAACGTGCCACGAAACGATGTCCTCAAACACCGGGTAGAGTTCCGTGCGTACAAACTCGAGGTCGTTTGTATTGGTGAGGAATGCGCGTGCGGCCTCGAAGAACCAGAGAGTGGCGTCGACGGTGTTGTATTCGGGAGCTTCGCCGGCGTCGGGAAAGCGGTTGGGCAACATGCCCTGGTTCACATGCCTGGCGAACGTGCGCAGAATGCTGCGGGCGACGTCGTGCTTTCCAGTGGATAACGTCAGACCGGGCAAGGCAATCATGGTGTCTCGGCCCCAGTCGCTAAACCAGTGGTAGCCGGCGATGACCGTTTTCTGATCTCCGCGAGCAACGATGTATTGATCGGCGACGGTCGTCAGGTCGCGGACAAACTCGTCCACAATCGGGGACGACAGCGCTACATTTCGGCGACGGGTAATTTCGGCTTGCCGATACTCAGCGACACGCGCCACATCGCGGCGTTCGGTGGAAGCAATGATTGACGCTTCGTGCACAGCGCGCAGGTCGAAGCGCAGAACACAAGGATTGAAAAGATCTTCCGTGAAGTCCAAACCGCGCTCGCGCTCGACCTCGTATTCAAAGTTCCGGTACCAGTCGCCCGTATACTTCGATTCGATCGCATTGTGGGCCAGGTACAGTGTGGGCAGCCCTTCGTAAGGGGACACGGCCGTGAATCCCGTCTCGTTTTTCAACGCGGGATTCAAAGCCCCGTTCTCGTGGGTGGTGCTGTGATAGTCGCGGAATGCAATCAAGGGCCGGATCTCCAGTTTCAAATTCTTCGGCGATTCCGGATGATTGTCGTTCCGCAATTCATAGTGAACCACGGTGCTGTTCTCGCCGTGAATCATGAAGACGGTCTTCTCGAGCTCAACACCGTCGGCTTCATACGTGAAGACCGGAAAAGGATCGAGGCGAAACTGTTTGAGATAACGAAATCCCTGCGGGTGTATGGCGCCCGGATAACGGTTCGCCGAGAGATGAAACGGTTGCCCATCAATCAGCAGCGTTTCTTCCAGCTTGGAAAGCAGAACCAGCCGGCCGACGGGCGGTTTGGTGGCGGCCACGAGCAAGCCGTGGTAGCGACGGGTGTTCAGGCCGATAATGGTGGAGGACGAAAAGCCACCGAGCCCGTTGGTTTCCAGCCACTCGCGGCGGAGAGCGGCTTCCAGGTCGCAACATGTTTCCTGTTTGAACTGAATCATAAACTGTTCCCGAGTCTTGAGCAGGCTTCAGTCTTGTCCGTGATTTCAGTCCGCGGTTACCGTCGCAACCGCCTGATCGTGTTTTTTCTGTTCTCGCGACTCGCCGCTCTGTTGCATCAACTTGTTGACTAAACCCGTCCAGCCAGTCTGATGACTGGCGCCCAGGCCGGCTCCGGAATCGCCATGGAAGTATTCGTGAAACAGCACCAAGTCACGCCAATGAGGGTCGGTTTGGAACTTTTCGAGATTTCCGAAAACTGGCCGGCGGCCTTTTTCATCGCGAAGAAAGATGCTCGTCATGCGGCGCGACAATTCGCGCGCAATTTCCCACAGGGTCATAGCGTTTCCGGAACCTGTTGGGAACTCGACCTTGAAATCCGGCCCAAAATAGTGATGGAATTTCTGCAGCGACTCGACCAGCAAGTAGTTTACCGGGAACCAAATGGGGCCGCGCCAGTTGGAGTTGCCGCCGAACACCCCGGTCGAGGATTCCCCAGGCTCGTAACCCACGCGGTGCTCCATTCCGTTTACGCTCAGCGTGTAAGGATGGTCGCGATGGAACTGTGACAGGGCGCGAATTCCGTAAGGCGAAAGAAATTCGCGCTCGTCCAGCATGAACTTGAGAATGCTGCGCAGCTGGTTCGCCGTCGCGATCGAGAGTAGCCGGCGTTCACCCATGCCCTGGGTCCGCATGCAGGCCACGTTTTCACTGAGATCGGGCCGGTTGTCGATGAACCATTCCAGTCGCCGTTTGAAATCCGGCAACCGATCCAGCACCTCAGGCTCCAGAGTTTCCACAGCAAACAGTGGAATCAATCCCACCATCGAGCGGATCTTCATGGGAAATTGGGAACCGTCAGGCAGCCGCAAGACGTCGTAGAAAAAACCGTCTTCCTGGTTCCAGAGGCCCATGCTCTCCTGGCCGCGATGGCTCATGGCATGAGCGATGTAGACGAAGTGCTCCCAGAATTTACTGGCGACGTCTTCATAACAAGGATCTTCGGTCGCCAGTTCCAGCGCGATGGCCAACAGATTGAGCGTGTACATGGCCATCCAACTGGTCCCGTCGGACTGTTCGATGTGCCCGCCAGTGGGGAGCGGAGCGCTGCGCCGAGAAATCCGCCCTGGAAAATGTTCATGCCGTCGGCGTCCTTGCGATTCACCCACCAAGTGAAGTTCAGCAACAGCTTGTGAAAAATCCGCTGCAGAAATGCCCGGTCGCCCTTGCCATGGCGCTTCTTATCGATCTTGTATACGCGCCATGCCGCCCAGGCGTGCACTGGAGGATTCACGTCCCCCAGCGCCCACTCGTAGGCCGGAATCTGTCCGTTGGGATGCATGTACCACTCGCGCAGCATGAGTGTCAGCTGCTCCTTGGCGAAATCCGAGTCGACAAGCGCCAGAGGGATGCAGTGAAACGCCAAATCCCAGGCCGCATACCACGGATACTCCCACTTGTCGGGCATCGAAATTACGTCGGCATTGTAGAGATGATTCCACTCGTGATTGCGGCCCTTGCGGCGCTCCGGAGGTGGGTCAGGATTGCCCGGGTCGCCGTCCAACCAATCCTTGATGACGTAGTGATAGAACTGCTTCGACCACAGCATTCCGGCAAAGCCCTGGCGCATGACGTTCTGCGCATCCGGCGATAGGTCCGGCGGAATGACGGTGGAGTAATATTCGTCCGCTTCATGTTGGCGAGTCGCGAAGATCGCATCGAAACGTTCAAATGCGTTCTTTCCCTTGAAATCGGAGTTAGTAAGTCGCAGCCGCACAGTCACTGTCTCTCCCCCACCAATGGCGAGCTTGTAATGCGCCGCCGACTTGGTGCCAAAGTGCTCGGGATTGACCGCATCCTTTACCCCGTTCACGACGTAGTCATTAATGCCATCCTTCACATAGGGAGTGCGATTCCCAGCTCCGAAAAGCCGCCGGAAGTTGGTCTCGTTCTCGGTGAACAACAACTCCGGGGAGCCTTCGCAATGGAGCCAGCGATTACCCGGCTGATCCTTTCTTTGCCGATCAAGGTTCAATTCGATCGCCGGGTTCGGCGAGATCTGCGCCTCGTACAAATGGGGCCGTCGGTTGCGGCCTCCCCAGGACCAAGTGTTGCGGAACCACACCGTTGGCAGCAGGCGAAGACTGGCTGTTTCCGGGCCGCGGTTGGCGACCGTGATTTTGATCAGGATGTCCTCTGTGTCGGCCTTGGCGTACTCCACGAACACGTCAAAATAGCGATCCTCGTCGAAAATCCCCGTGTCCAGTAACTCGAACTCCTCCTGCGTCTTATCGCGCCGCCGGTTTTCTGCCACTAACTGCGCGTAAGGAAACTCCGCCTGCGGATACTTGTAAAGGTATTTCATGTAGGAGTGCGTGGGCGTGCTATCGAGGTAGAAGTAACATTCCTTCACATCCTCAGAGTGATTGCCCTCGTTGCCAGTTAGCCCGAACAGCCGTTCCTTCAGGATGGGATCCCGTTCGTTCCACAGCGCCACCGCGAAACAAATCGTCTGTCGCCGATCGCAAATGCCAGCCAAGCCATCCTCGTTCCAGCGATAGGCACGCGAACGCGCGTGGTCATGCGGCACGTATTCCCACGCGTTCCCGTACGCACTGTAGTCTTCGCGTACTGTGCCCCAAGCACGTTCGCTCAGATATGGTCCCCAGCGCTTCCAGTGCTTCTTGCGAGCGCCCGACTCCGACAGCCGGAACTCTTCCTGCGTCATGAAAACTGCTCCTGCATCTCAGATCTTACTCAAAAGTCTTGCGCAGCAGTCGGTGGAAAAACTCGTGTAGAGACGGGGCTTGCCCACGTCTTAGACTGCTGAAAAAGCTCTTGGTCGCTTAGTTGTTGGGAAGGGCACGACTTCAGTCGTGCCGTTAACTTTGGTAATGTGTCCGCGCTTTAGCGCCCGCGGTGTGCTTTTGCGCGCTCAACAAGTTGTTCCGCAGCCTCCTCGCGCCGGATTCGGTCCGTCGCCATCAAGTTATCCTCAACTCTATTCTAGTCTGGCCATTAGATTCGAAAGTCACACGAAAGTGACGGGCAAAAACGCGCCGGAACGCTTGAGCGCCGTGCGCGCCTACCCTGTAGCAAGCAGCTCATTCGCCCCTCCGATGTTATCTTTATGGATGCTGAAGGGCTCGCGATAAGATTCATGGAAGTTCTCAAAAGACTCTTCGAGCAGCATTTCCACTCGCCGGTCGAGCGGGCGCAGCCACTGCAGGGCCAGCTCGGCGGTTCCGGGCGCAAGATCATCCGGCTTTCCAGCGAAAAGCTCAGCGCGATTGGCATTCTGTACGACGTGCGCGAAGAGAATGTCGCCTTCCTCGAATTTTCCCGGCACTTTCGCCGGCACGGTCTGCCGGTGCCTGAGATTTATGCCGAGGATCTAAGCCACGGCGCTTATCTCGAAGAAGACCTCGGCAGCACCACGCTCTTTGAGCTTCTCTCGGACCATCGTAGCGCGAGCGTCGCTCCCGAAGCAGTCGCCGCCTATCGCAAAGTGGTCGCCGTGTTGCCGCGCTTTCAGGTCGAAGCGGGCCGCGATTTGAACTACAAAGTGTGTTATCCCCGCGCCAGCTTCGATCGCCAGTCCATCGCGTGGGACTTGAATTATTTCAAGTATTACTTTCTCCGCCTCGCCGGCATTCCCTTCAACGAGCAAGCGCTCGAAGACGATTTCAGCCGCCTGACGAAATTCCTGCTAAGCGCCAGCCGCGACTATTTTCTCTATCGCGATTTCCAATCGCGCAACATCATGCTGCGCAAAATTCTGAACGAAGACCAGCCCTTTTTCCTCGACTATCAAGGCGGCCGTAAAGGTGCGCTGCAATACGATATTGCTTCTCTTTTGTACGACGCCAAGGCCGACCTGCCCCCGGATCTGCGCCAGCAATTGCTCGATCATTATCTCGACAGCGTTGCCGGTTTCATCGCTCTTGATCGCTCCGTGTTCATGCAGTTTTACTACGCGTACGTTTACGTGCGCATCATGCAGGCCCTGGGAGCATACGGCTTTCGCGGCTTTTACGAGCGCAAAGAGCATTTCTTGCAAAGCGTGCCCTACGCGCTGAAGAACCTGCGCTGGCTGCTTCACAATGTGGAGTTGCCCATCGCGTTGCCGGCGCTGATGGAAGCCTTCAAAAGCATGGTCGCCTCGAAAAAGTTGCAAGGCCTTACTTCCGAACCGGAACAGTTGACCGTGCGGGTTTTCAGTTTTTCCTTCCACCGAGGCCTGCCGCAGGACGATACGGGCAACGGCGGTGGATTCGTTTTCGATGGCCGCAGTCTCCCGAATCCCGGACGCGAAGAGCGTTTCAAAACCCTCACCGGCAAAGACGCGGCGGTAATCGACTATCTCAATCAGCAGGAGAGTGTGCATCAGTTTCTCGCCAGCGCAATGTCGCTGGTGGATGCAAGCGTGACCATGTATCAGCGCCGCGGCTTCAAGCACCTGATGGTTTCGTTCGGCTGTACCGGCGGCCAGCATCGCTCCGTCTATCTGGCGGAGCAATTGGCGAAACATTTGCGCGCCAACAATGGAGTGGAAGTGGTGGTGGTTCATCGCGAGCAGGAGCAGCTGAATCAATGAAAGCGCTGATTCGATGAAAGCGATGATCCTAGCCGCCGGCCTAGGCACGCGCTTGCGGCCCCTCACGGACGATCGCCCCAAAGCCTTGGTCGAAATCAACGAACGCACGCTGCTGGAGATCACGCTCTCTCGCCTGCGCACCTTCGGAGTCAGCGAGGTGATAATCAACGTCCATCACTTCGCCGACATGATTGTGGAGTACCTGAAAACGAAAGACAACTTTGGTATGCGCATTGAAGTCTCGCGCGAGGAGGCGTTGCTCGACACGGGCGGCGGTCTGAAAAAAGCCGCACACTTCTTTTTCGAGGATTCCAGCCGTCCCGATTCGAGCCGTGAAGAGCCCTTCATTATGCACAATGTCGACGTCCTCAGCGCCATCGATCTGGGGCGCATGGTGCAATTTCATAGAGAAAATCAGGCGCTCGCGACTCTAGCGGTGCAGGACCGCAAGACCTCTCGCTACTTGCTGTTCGACAACCAGCTTCGGCTTTGCGGCCGGCGATCCGGCAACGATGGAGCATCTGAACTGGTTCGACCTTCACACCGATCCCAGCAATTGCAAGCGCTCGCTTTTTCCGGTATCCACGTGATTTCTCCGCGCGTTCTAGAGATGATGACTGAAGACGGCGCTTTCTCCATCGTCACCTCCTATTTGCGTCGCGCTGCCCAAGGAGAAAAAATCCTCGCCTTCCGCGCCGACGAATATTATTGGCGCGATCTCGGCAGCCCTGAGAATGTAGCCCAAGCCGCTCAAGATCTGAGACAAAAAGTCATCCTGCAGTAGGCTCAGCGCCGACACCCCTCAACTGATACTCTCAGAACATCGACATCCAGGAGACCGCAATCATTGCCGCCCATTGTCAACGCACAGGAAATCACCAAATCCTTCGGAGCGCTCCCGCTCTTCCAGAACGTTTCTTTCACCATTTCTGATGGAGACCGCATCGGCCTGATCGGCCCGAACGGCTCCGGCAAATCCACGCTTCTCCGGATTCTGGCTGGCGAGGTTGCTCCCGACAGCGGGGAAGTATCGTTCCGCAAGCGAACCCGTCTCGCCTGTGTCGAGCAAGACTCCCGTTTCAAGTCCGGAGCCACGGTGCGCGAAGTAATCGAAAGCGCTCTCGATCTCGGCGGCGTCTCCGGCTCCGAACGCGGCGCCCGCTTCGCCGAGACTCTAGGCCGCGCCGGCTTTGAGGATCTCGATGGTCGAGCCACGGAGTTATCCGGCGGCTGGCAGAAGCGCCTGGCCATCGTCGAGGCCCTGGTGCAGCATCCCGACATCCTCCTGCTCGACGAGCCCACCAACCATCTCGATCTCCCGGGAATTACCTGGCTCGAAGATCTGCTTGAAGCGGCGGCATTCGCCAGCGTCATCGTGAGCCACGACCGCTATTTTTTAGAGAACGTCACTACCGACATGGTCGAGCTAAATCGCATTTATCCCGACGGCTCGCTCCGCGTTCACGGCAACTACAGCGCCTTTCTGGAGAAGAAAGAAGAATTCCTGCACGCGCAGTCCAAGCGCCAGGAAGCGCTAGAGAATCTGGTTCACGGAGAAATCGAATGGCTCCGCCGCGGGGCGAAAGCCCGCACGAGGAAGTCCAAAGCCCGCATCAGCAAAGCCGGCGAACTCATGGGAGAACTCGCCGACCTGAACGCAAGAACCCGCAGCACCACAACTCAAATCGATTTTTCAGCCACCGACCGCAAAACCAAGCGCCTAATCGAATTGCAAAACGTCACCAGCAACATGGGCCCCCGAGCATTGTTCGAAGGCCTCAACTTCATCCTCACCGCCGGAATGCGCGTAGGCCTCGTGGGGCCGAATGGCAGCGGCAAGACGACCCTGCTCCGCTTGTTGCAGGGAGACCTCGCTCCAACCGGTGGCGAGATTCGCCGCGCCGACTGGCTGCGCATCGTCTACTTCGACCAGACCCGCACCCTCGATCCCGATGTAACTCTGCGCCGCGCGCTAGCACCGGACGGCGATTCCGTCGTGTATCGAGATCGCGTAATTCATGTCGCCGGATGGGCGGCGCGATTCCTGTTCACCGGTGAGCAACTGAGCCAGCCCGTCGGGCGCCTTTCGGGAGGCGAACGCGCCCGCGTCCTGATCGCGCAGCTCATGCTCCAGCCCGCCGACATTCTCCTGGTCGACGAACCCACCAACGACCTCGACATTCCGACGCTCGAAATTTTGGAAGAAAGCCTGATCGACTTCCCCGGCTCGCTCGTGCTGGTGACGCACGATCGCTACATGCTCGACCGCGTCTCCAGCATCGTGCTCGGACTGAACGGAAAAGGCGACGCCGAGACCTTCGCCGACTACGCGCAATGGGAGACGTGGCACGCGCAGCGCTCCAAGTCAGACGCGGCAATAACAACGAGTTCGCAGACGCCTCCTAGTTCTGTCTCGGCAGCACCTGCGAAGAAGAGGCTCTCTTATTTGGAAGAGCGAGAATATGCAGGCATCGAGCAGAGAGTCGAGGAAGCCGAGCAATTGGTGCAAGCCAAACGCGCAGAACTTGAAGATCCGGCCAACGCGATGGATTCTCCGCGTCTCGTAAGCACGCAGGCTGCGCTTGAAGCGGCTCAAGAGGCGCTTGATGCTCTCTACGAACGCTGGGCCGAACTGGATAAGAAGAAGGGCTAAGTTCTTCTTGTTCCTGCTCTCGACAGTCGGCGCCGTATCGCGTGGAACAGCTACGATAGAATTGGTGTCTTCAATAGAGTCCCGTCGCTATGTTCCTGCGCTTCGTGACCACGCTGGTAGACGAAGATTCGCGCAAGCCCCAAGGTGTCTTTGGTTGCTGCTTATTCGCTGTTGGACTCAGGCGACCTTAGCTCCGATGAGTGGAAGCATGTCCGCGAGATTCTGGATTGGTTCAATGAGCACTTGCCGCATCCGCCAGATAGCTTCTCCAAAAGCAGGGCCATTTTCTGGTTCAAATCGAGTGCCAAGGAGGGTATCAAGAAGATCTGGGAGTTGGTCTACTTGCTACGTCAGCACGGGCGTCACGTCGAAGTGTATAAATGTCGATACTTGGCGACCATTTATTATCAGGATCAGCTCCAGGTCGCCGCATCCCTTCAAAGGAAGACGGCAGAATAACAGTCCAGTAACGCCGCCAGCAGGTCTCGCGGTTTTCGAGACTTGGGATTCCGCAGCCAATCTTGAGATTTCCGCGTAAGTCGGGGAAGCGCAAAGTGCCCTCCTTTGTCGAGAGGTTAACTCTAAAGGTAGCCTCAAATTTAATTGTCAAAGAGTCACTAGCGCTTGCTGCCTGATTCTAGGGCCCGTATCGGGAAACGGTCACGCCTCGGCTCTGCCTCATCAGGCAATCATTATCGCATCGTGATCGGGGGGTAGTCTGTGATGGCGGTCACAGTTGAGTGTGATGAAAAAATCACTACCAAGTGCCGAATGTCCAGTAACCAGTGGGCGCCTGCGGAAAAAGTGTTTTCTCGCGGCCGCCTGAACCTCAGCGGCTAAAGCCGGCTCTGGAAACAAGGCACCTATCGCAGCGGTGAACCGCTGCGCCACCCAAATTCAAATGCAAAATCGACTCATTCCGCAACCTGTGAAGCCGTGCTCACCCAAAATCACTTGTAAGATCGATTTTAGCTCGATAACTTACGCCCTAACAAAATCAATAAACCCCCGCTGCACATCAGTCCGCGTCAACCTCGCGCGCACCTTGTCGCCGACATGTAACCCTTGCGCTCCCTGAGCCAGCAACCCCTCAATATGCGGCTGCAAGACACGAACAAACGTTCCCTTCGGAGTGACTCCCGTGACGATGGCATCGAATGTTTCACCGACCCGATGGCTCATGGCCACGGCGGCCAGCCGCTTCGACATCTCCCGCTCCACTTTTCGCGCCGCGTCTCCTTTCTGGGTGCAGTTCGCGGCGATGCCGGCGAGGTCGTTGTCGGAGTAGGGTCCAGGTTTTCCGTCGAGCAGTGCTTTAATCAGCCGTTGCGTGACCACATCGGCAAAGCGCCGGTTGGGCGCAGTCGAGTGCGTGTAATCTTGCACGGCAAGTCCGAAGTGCCCCTGCTCGGGATCGCCCGGACGCTCCAGAACATATTCGCCCGGCCCAATCAGCTTGATGACCGCAAGCGACAGGTCGGCGAAGTGATCGG
>WNFG01004644.1_pt1 | contig 16543 bp, 15 predicted proteins | sample 5400431 | NCBI WGS metagenome assembly WNFG01 (sample SAMN13153346, study PRJNA577476) | soil metagenome | isolation source: 120 cm saprolite under Douglas fir tree site 2 hole 3 replicate 2 | place: USA:California | collected 2015-04-18 | reverse complement strand
CACATCGGCGTCATGAGGCCGAGCGACTCCTGGTCGATGCGCTCGTTGTTGCCGTGGAACAGCGTGGAGAATTCGCCGAAGGGGATCTTGTCGCTGAGCAGGCCGTAGCCGTACGCGACGACGCCTTTGCGGCGGAAGAAGCGCGCGTCCGTCGCGCCGACGATAAGGAACGGCAGGGTCTTTGCGTCGGGTATCAGATGCTGCGTCACGCGCGTGAGCGCCTTCCAGAGCGGCGTGTCGATCGGTGACGAGGTAGCCGGATTGGAGCCTTCCTCGACGATCTCGACGTCCTTCCAGAGATCGCCGGCGGCGTCGCGCAGCATCTTGTGCACGTTCTCGCCGTCGTCGCCGGACAGCGTGCGGATGTCGATCTGGACTTCAGCGCTGTCAGGGATGACGTTCAGCTTCACGCCCGCGTGCGCCATGTTCGGCGACAGCGTGGTGCGCGTGGCGGCATACATCATCTTGTCCGCGCCCGGCGGGAGGTGATCGAGGGCGGTATCGAACGTCGCGGCGGTCGTGAGCGCCACGCGCTGCACGGCCGGAATATCGAGGCCGGCGACGAAACCTTTCCAAAGCTCGTTGAGGTGCAGGGGCGCCTTGTACCTCGCGATCCGCGTGACGAGCTCGGACGCTTTCACCAGCGCGTTGTCCGACTTGTACGGCATCGAGCCGTGGCCGGGCGTGCCCTTGACCCGCAGGCGTGTCCATTGCGAGCCCTTCTCCGCGGTCATGATCGGCAGCTTGGCGCCCGCGCCGATCGGGATGCGCACGCCGCCGAACTCCGTCACGAGATAGTCGCTCCGGACCTCGGCCCACTTGTGCTCGGTCAGCCATTGCGCGCCATGCGTCCCCAGCGCCTCCTCATCGGCGACCGCCGAGTAGATGAGCGTGCCCTTGGGTTTGAAGCCGTCAGCCAGGAGCTTCTTGATCGCCACGGCCATCGACGCGGTGACGTCGAGCATGTCGATGGCACCGCGTCCCCAAACCTCGCCGCGGATGAGCTCGCCGCCGAACGGATCGTTGCGCCAGCCGGAGGGCGTGACCGGGACGACGTCGGTGTGTCCCATGAGGTGCAGGCTCGGCGCGGTCTTGTCGGTGCCCTCGATCCGCACAACGAGGCTGCCGCGACCAGGTGACGGCTCGTACCGCTCCATCTCGAGGCCCGGGGCCCGCAGGTATGCCTCGAGCGTGTCGACGCTCCGCACCTCGTGCCCCGAAGCGGGTGTGCCGTCATTCACGCACTGGTTGCGGATGAGGTGTTGGAGGAGATCGGTGGTCTCCTCCATCAACGCTGCCACCAGCGTGGACTATGCCACGGCTTGCTTCGCGACCTCCGCGCGCACCTTCTTCGCGGCCTCGACCACGACACGGCACTTGTCGAGTGACTCCTCGACGGTCCGCGTCTTGAGGCCGCAGTCGGGATGCGGCAGGAGCTTGTCCGGCGTCACGTACTTCAGCCCCTTGCGGATGCCCTCGGCCGCCTCGTCGACGGTCTCGAGCCGGTGCGAGTGCACGTCCACGACGCCGATCGCCATCTCCTTGGTGAAAGGATGCTCGTCGAACAGGTTCAGCCAGCGGTACTCGTAGTTGTGCATCGCGAGGTCGAGCTGATCGACGGGCAGGTCGAGCACCTTGGGGTAGATCGCCGCGAAGTCGCCGTAACAGATGTGCGAGATGGTCTTCGCCTTGAGGTTCTGCGTGACCACGCCCATCGCCTCGATGGCGATGTCCAGCTCCTCGGGGCGCGCGTGGATCGCGGGCTCGTCGATCTGGATGTACTGCGCGCCGGCGCGCTCGAGGTCCTCGGCCTCCTGGCGCACGACCTCGGCCAGGGCCAGCGCGGCGTCGCGCCGCGTGCGATACGCCTCGTTGTACGACCAGTCGAGCATCGTGTACGGACCGGTGAGCATGCCCTTCACCGGACGGTCCGTGAGCGCCTGCGTCCAGCGGAACCACTCCACCGTCATCGGCTTCGGACGTGCGACCTTCGAGGCGATGACCGGCTTGTGGTAGTAGCGGTTTCCGTACGAGCGCACGAGGCCGCCGATCTTGAATCCGTCGAGACGCTCGGCGAAGTACGCGACCATGTCGCCGCGGTACATCTCGCCGTCGACGAGGATGTCGAGGTCGATGTCCTCCTGTCGGCGGATCCACTCCTCGGTCGCCTTCCGCTCGAGGTCCAGCAGGTCCGCGTCGGACACCTTGCCGCGGGCGTTGGCGTTGCGCGCCTTCTGCAGGTAGTCGGGCTTCCCGAAGGAGCCGACCGTCGTCGTCAGCAGGATGTCATCGGTCATGAGCGCACCCCTTCCAGTGAACGCGCCGCGTCGGCGAGCGCGCCGAGCTTGCGCACCGCGATGTCGTGCGGGAGGTACTCGAGGCTCGTCGTCGTGGAGACCCAGAGCCGGTCCGCCGGCACTCTCTTCAGCGCGGCCTCGATCAGCTCGCCCAGCTCGCGCGGCTCCTCGAGCCGCGTGTTGCGCGCGTCGACGATGCCGAGCACCACCGTCTGTTTGATGGCGTTCAGCTTGTCGATCGCCCCGGCCGAGGTCTCGCGGCTGCGGACATCAATACCGACTTGAGCTACTGGAAACTTCGCCAGGGCCTCGACGAGATCGGCGAGTGGGAAGAATCCCGGATAGAGCGCGAGGGCGACGCCGGCCTTCGCGAGACGATCGAACGCCGCGCGCGCGAGCTCGGCGTGCTCGGGGTGCGCCGCGAGCGCTGGCTCCTCGACGTCGACCAGCGTGGCGCCGGCTGCCTTCAGACCGCGGAGCTCGGCCGCAAGTGCGTCGGCCACCGCGAAGGTGCGCGACGCGAGGTCCTTGTACTGCCTGTCCTCCGCGGTGAGCGTGGCGAAGGTGAGCGGACCGCAGATGCCGGCCTTCAGCTCGTGCTTGGCGATCGCCTTCGCCTTCTTGAAGTCCGATACCAGCGTCTGCCCATCGCTCGCGATCGGCCCGCTGATCACCGGCTGACGGAAGTAGGTGTTGTTGTCGTAGAAGCGCTCGAGGGGTCCGCGCTCGGTGTTGCGCCAGGCGCGCCCGAACTTCGCGAGCAGGTCGTCCCAGCGGATGTGGCCGTCGTTGATGACGTCGATCCCCGCGGCCTCCAGCTCGCCGATCGCCCACGCGGTCGTCTCGTCGAACACGGTCTCGAGGGCCGCCTCGTCCAGCTCTTCGCGGTCGGCCTTGTGCAGCGCGCGTCGCAGGTCCTGATGCTCGTCGCTGAGCTTCGGGTACGCACCCACCACCGTGGTCTTCATATGGCCGCCTCTCTCATCTTTCCCTCGTTGTTCAGGGACGGAGTTGGCACCGAGCGGGTCTCCGCCGGTTGCCGAGGCTTCATCGGGCCGTTCCCTCAGCCTCTCTGGATGAAAGGGATCGCGTCTGAACTGGTCTGCCGATGCTAGCACGTACACTCGCACCGCCCATGACGGATCGCCTCGTCGACCTCACGCTGCGCGCGTTCAGCGATCAGCTCGCGTCGGACGCGCCCGTGCCGGGCGCGCGCGCGTGGCCGAATCGCTGAAGCTCCCGAAAACGACCGACGAGGAGAAGGCCGCTCGCACCGAACGCGTCCAGGCCGCGCTGCTCGCGGCGTCTCGGGTGCCCCTGGAGATCGCGAGGACCAGCCGCCGCCTCCTGGACGCCTGCGAGCGCGGGCTGCCAAAGGCGCCCGCTGCGGCGGTCTCCGACATCGGTGTGGGCGCGCTCATGGCCGAGGCCGCGCTCCGCGGGGCCGCGATGAACGTGATGATCAACCTCTCGTCGCTCAAGGATCGCGGCCAGGTGAAGGCGCTCTCCGAGGATCTCGACCGCGCCGTCGAGGGAACCGATGCGCAGCGAAAGAGGATCACCGACTTCGTCGAGTCGCGCATCGCGCGCTGATGCGTCTCCTCCATGGGCGGCCCCTGGCGGAGAAGGTCAACGCGCGCTCGCGCGAGCGGATCAAAGCGCTGGCCGCCCGTGGCGTCACCCCGCGGCTGGCGGTCGTCTCCGTCGGCATCGACCCCGCCGCGAGCACCTATCAAGAGCGGCTCATCCGGTCGGGCAAGACCCTGGGCATCGACGTGCGGGTGGCGGCGTTCCCTCGCGGCACGAGCGAGAAGGAGGTGGTCGAGCGGATCGTGGCGCTCGCGGCGGAACCGTCGGTGAACGGCATCCTGCTCCTCACACCGCTCCCCCTCCCGCTCTCTGAGTCGCGCCTCGTCGATGAGATCCCGCCCGAGAAAGATGTCGAGGGCGTCCACCCGTACAACGTCGGCCTGATGCGGGCCGGCCGCCCGCGTTTCGTCCCATCCACCGCCGACGGCATCCTCGAGCTGCTGAAGTTCCATGAGATCCCGCTTCGCGGAGCGAGAGCGGTCGTCATCGGCCGCAGCCCGGTGGTGGGTCGCCCGACCGCGACGCTGCTGACCAACGAGGATGCGACGGTGACGGTCGCGCACAGCCAGACGCCGGACATCCCCTCGATCACGCGTGCCGCGGCCATCGTCGTCGTGGCCGTGGGCAAGGCTGGATTCCTGACGGGCGAGATGCTCGCGCCTGGCGTGACGGTGATCGACGCGGGCATCAACGTGACGCCGGCGGGGCTGGTCGGCGACGTGGATGTTGAGAGTGTGTCCGCGGTGGCCGCCGCGTTGAGCCCGGTGCCCGGTGGCCTCGGTGCGGTGACGACGGCGCTGCTGCTCCGCAATGTCGTTCGTGCGGCCGAGGAGCAGACCAGCGAAAAGGCGCGGCCGCTCGCCTAGAGGCGGACCACCGGCGGCTTCGCGGGATCCTCGAAGTGCTGCGTGTTGATGAAGCGCACCTTCCCCATGCGTCCGTCGAGCAGGATCGTGTGCGTGCGCGCGCCATGCGCGAAGAAGCGCACGCCCTGCAGCAGCTCGCCGTCGGTGACCCCGGTCGCGACGAAGCGGATGTCCTTCCCGCTCGCGAGGTCCTCGGTGCGATAGATCCGCTTCTCGTCCGCGATGCCCATCTTCTTCGCGCGCCGGCCGAGGATCTCGCCGCCGATGCACTTCAGCGCGGCCGCGGCCAGCACGCCCTCGGGCGCGCCGCCGGTACCCATCACCGCGTGGAGGTTCGTGCCGGCGACGGCGACCGAGAGCGCTGCGATGACGTCGCCGTCCTCAATGAGGTGGATGCGCGCCCCGGCGTCGCGGACGGCCTTGATGAGCTTCTCGTGACGCGGGCGGTCGAGGATGACGATGGTGAGGTCGTCGACCTCACGACCCAGCGACTGCGCGATGATCTTCAGGTTCTCGTTGACCGGCTTGTCGAGATCGACCTTGCCCTTCGCCGGCGGCCCGACGACGAGCTTCTCCATGTACGTGTCGGGCGCATGTAGCAGACCTCCGCGCTCGGATACGGCCATGACCGCGATCGCGTTCGGCCGTCCCTTCGCGACGAGATTGGTCCCCTCGAGCGCGTCGACCGCGATGTCGACCTCGGGACCGTCGCGGCGGCCGACCTTCTCCCCGATGAAGAGCATGGGTGCCTCGTCGCGCTCGCCTTCGCCAATGACGATCGTCCCGTTGAACGAGACCTCGCTCATCGTGTGGCGCATCGCGTCCACCGCGGCCGCGTCGGCGTGGGTGTTGTCGCCGTGGCCGAGCCAGTGCGCAGACGCGATCGCCGCAGCTTCGGTGATGCGCACGAGCTCGAGGCTCGGCGTCCGCTCTTTGGGGATCGTGGGACCCATCGCGCTACACGCTAGCCAGTTCGCCCGGTGTGCGCCACGACGGCGCGCGCGGCCGCGGCCTCGATGAGCGGCAGCGGATCGCGCATGGCTTTCGCGCGGTCCGCGGTGCCGTTCGCGAGAGTCTCGATGCGCTCGATGCCCGCGTCGCGCATCGCCTGGTGTCCGTCGCCGAGCAGTCCAGCGACCGCGACGACCGGGATGCCCCGGACCCGCGCCGCGACGGTGACGGCATGCGTGAGCTTGCCGTAGATGCTCTGGCCGTCGATGCGGCCCTCGCCGGTGACCACGAGCGCGACGCCGTCGAGCCGCCGCTCGAAGCCGACCGCCTCGAGCACGAGCTTCGCTCCCGAGACGAGGCGCGCGTCGAGGAACGCGACCAGCCCCGCGCCGAGGCCGCCCGCGGCACCGGCGCCGGGCACGTCACGCACCGGCCGCCGCACGAAGCGCTCGAGCACGTCGGCGTAGCGCGCGAGTGCGGCATCGAGCTCACGCACCATCTCGGGCGTAGCGCCTTTCTGCGGCCCGAACACGGCGCTCGCGCCCGCGGGGCCGAGCAGCGGGTTACGTACGTCGGACGCGACGTCGATCGCGGGACGCACGAGACGCGGGTCGGTCTGGCCGTCGATGCGCGCGAGACGCGCGAGGGCCGCGCCGCCTTCGGGAAGCCCGTTGCCCTCGCGATCGAAGAACGTGTAGCCGAACGCGCGCGCCATCCCCGCGCCGCCGTCGTTCGTCGCGCTGCCGCCGATGCCGATGACGATGCGGTGTGCGCCGCTCATCGCCGCGGTGAGGATCAGCTCGCCCGTGCCCCGCGTCGACGTGATGCGCGGATCGCGCTCGTCCTCGCGCAACAGCGGCAGTCCGCTCGCCGCGGCCATCTCGACCACCGCGGTGGTGCGGTCGCCGAGCACGCCCCACTCCGCGTCGATCTCGCGCAGCAGCGGATCGTGCACGCGCGCGGTACGCAGCTCGCCGCTGGTCGCGCGCACCAGCGCGCGCACCGTGCCCTCGCCACCGTCGGCGAGCGGGAGCTCCACTGTCTCCGCATCCGGCCAGACCGTGCGGACACCGCGCGCGATCGCCGCGGCCACCGCGACCGCGTCGGCGCTGCCTTTGAACGACTGGGGGGCGATGAGGACCCGTGGCGCGGCGCGCGCGGGCACGCGGGAATGATAGTTACGACACGGAACGTTCATCAGGAGGTGCCCGTAAACTTGGGTGGCAGGTGACCCTCTCCACGAGTCCCGACGCGGGCTGTACCACGCGCGTCCCCAGTGAGGTCTCTCCGGCATGGAGCGCCATCGCCGCCAGGCGATCACCCAGCAGCATCTTCCTCACACCGGAGTGGACCGAGGTGGCGCGCAGGCACGACCACAGCGAGCCCATCACCCTCGCCGCCGGCGATCCCCCCTTTGCGATCGCCGCGCTCGCGCGTTCGGCCGATGGCACCCTCCGCTTCGCGGGCGGCGAGCTCACCGACGAACAGGACGTCGTCGCGTCGCCTGCGGACGCGCGTGGTGCGGCGGTCGCGGTCGCGCGATGGATCGCGAATGAATGCGCGCCGCGCGTGCTGCTCGAATACGTCCCCGAGGATGCGCCCACGCTCGACGCGATCGCGGAGACGCTCGGCGCCACGGGTTACCGCGTGACCCGCGAACGCCTGGTGACGAGCCCGCGCATAAAGCTGCCCACCGACTTCGCGACGTACGTGCAGAGCCTCGGCAAGAAGGAGCGCCACGAGCTGCGGCGCAAGCTGCGCCGCTTCGAGAGCGCGCCGGGCACGGGCTTCCGCTGGGCGAACCCGCGGGAGCGCCCCGCGGCCCTGGATCGTTTCTTCGCTCTGCATCGCCTCTCGAAGGGGGAGAAGGCCGCGTTCATGACCGCCGAGACCGAGGCCTTCTTCCGCGACATCGCCGACGCGCTCGCGCCGATCGGCCGTCTGCGACTCGGCGTCGTGCGCGCGCACGACGAGGACGCCGCGGTGCTGTTCGCGTTCGCGTACGGCGACACGCTCGCGCTCTACAACGCGGCGTACGATCCCGCGCTCAGCTCGCTCTCGCTGGGCATCGCGAGCCACTCATTCGCGGTGCGCGACGCGATCGCGGAGGGCTTCAAGATCTACGACCTGCTCCGCGGCGACGAGCCGTACAAGTACGACCTCGGCGCGCAGGATCGCTGGCTCTGGCGTCTCGAGGCGGTGCGGGCGTGACGCGGGTCGCGATGTTGTCGGTTCACGCCTGCCCGATGGCGAGGCTCGGCGGGCGCGACTCCGGCGGGATGAACGTGTATGTGCGCGAGCTGGCGCGAGAGCTCGGCAGGCGCGGGGTTGAGGTCGACGTGTTCACCCGGTGGCGCGAGAAGGACGACCCGCGGATCCAGCCGCTCGGCGAGAACGCGCGTGTCATCCACATCGCCTCCGGGCCGATGGGCTACTGGCCGAAGATGGACGTCTACGAGCACCTCGACGAGTTCACGACGAAGCTCCAGGAGCACGTCGCGGCCGAGGGCAAGCGCTACGACCTCATCCACTCGCACTACTGGCTCTCGGCCGAGGTCGCGCGCGCGGTCGCGCCGCGGTGGGGCATCCCGCGCGTGCAGATGTTCCACACGCTCGGTCTGGTGAAGCGCGAGGTCATGGACGAGGATATCGATGGCGAGAGCGACGTCCGCGTCGCGATCGAGAAGCGCGCGGTGCGCGAGTCCGCGGCGGTCACCGCCGCGAGCCAGATCGAGGTCGGCGAGCTGCTCGATCTCTACGACGCGGATCGCGAGAAGCTGCACATCATCCCCTGCGGCGTGGACCCCAACCTGTTCCGTCCGATGCGCCAGGCCGACGCCCGCGAGGCGCTCGCTCGCGACCAGTGCGAGCGCATCGTCCTGTTCGTCGGTCGCATCGAGCAGATCAAGGGCATCGACGTGCTTTTGCGCGCGCTCGGTCTGCTCTTCTTCCGTCACCCCGAGCTGCGCAACGATGTCTGCCTGCTCGTGGTCGGCGGCGCGCTCGACGCCAGCGACGATGGGGACGAGACGGAGAAGATCGTGGAGCTGCGGCGCCTCGTGCATCAGCACCGCATGGAGGCGAACGTGAGCTTCGTGGGCTCGATGGATCAACAGCGGCTCGCGCTCTTCTACGCGGCCGCGGACGTCTGCGCGGTCCCCTCGCTCACGGAGTCGTTCGGCCTGGTCGCGCTCGAGTCGATGGCCTGCGGCACGCCGGTCGTCGGCACTCGGGTCGGTGGGCTGCAGACCGTCATCGAGGACGGCGTGTCCGGCCTCCTCGTGCCGGCCGGCGACTACCAGGCGCTCGCGGAATCGATCGCGCAGGTCCTCACCGATCATCGCCTTCGGATGCACCTGGCGCACGGCGCCCGCGACCGCGCCGAGCACTTCACCTGGCGCGGCGTGGGCGACAAGGTCGAGGCGCTCTACGGCAAACTCCTCGCGAGCGCGTCGAAGGTGGAGGTCTAGCGGATGCCCGACAAGACGTTCCCGGTGCCGAAGCGCGCCATGGCCGTCTATGCCCACCCCGACGACGTGGACTTCGGCTGCTCGGGGACGCTCGCGGCGTGGATCGAGCGCGGCACGCATGTCACGTACTGCGTGATCACGAGCGGACAGAAGGGCACGTGGGATCCGAAGGTGACACCGAAGGAAATGGCAAGGCTGCGCGAGCGCGAGCAGCGCGCCGCCGGCGCGGCCATCGGCGTCAAGGGATTCGTGTTCCTCGGTCACGAGGACGGCGAACTCGAGGTCTCGATGAAGCTGCGCGAAGAGGTGTGCCTTGCGATCCGCCAGCACAGGCCCGACGTCGTCTTCACCAACGATCCCTGGGGTCACTACCAGATCCATCCCGACCACCGCGTCGCCGGCTGGAGCGGGCTCGACGGCGTGATCGCCGCACGCGACCACCTCTTCTTCCCCCACCACCTCAAGGAGGGAAAGGTCAAGAAGCACCGCGTCTCGCGCGTGCTCCTCTTCGGATCCCGCGAGCCGAACATCTGGTTCGACATCAGCGGGACGTTGGACAAGAAGATCAAGGCGCTGCAGTCACACGAGTCGCAGGTCGGCAGGCACGAGAACTTCCCCGAGCGCATCCGCGCTATGACCAAGAACGCGGGCGCGGCCTGGGACCTGCCGGCCGCGGAGGCGTTCCGCTACCTCGAGCTCGGCTGACCTCGATACCCTCGGTGTGTGACTGAGGAGCGATCGCTCGGCGGCAACCTCAACGACGCCGTCCGCGTCGGCGACACGGTGCGGCGCACTCCCGGGCCATGGACGCCCGCGGTGCATGCGCTCCTTCGCTATCTCGAAGAGCAGGGCTTCCCCGCCCCGCGTCCGCGCGGGTTCGATCAGCAGGGACGCGAGATCCTCGAGTACATCGAGGGCGAGGCGCACTCGGGCACGCTGGCGCCGCTGCCGGACCACGTTCTCGACGAGCCGCACCTCGTCGCCGCGGCGAAGCTGCTCCGCCGGTATCACGACCTCGCGGCAGGCTTCCGTGCACCGGCCGGCGCGCGTTGGCGCCTCGTCGCACCAACGAAGCACGAGATCATCTGCCACAACGACTGGACGCCCTGGAACGCGCTGTTCAAGGATGGCCGGCTCGCGGTGATGCTCGACTGGGATCTGGCCGGCCCGGGCTCGCGCCTCTGGGGCATCGCGAATGCGGTTCCCGCATGGGCACCGCTCTATCACGGTCACGGAACGTGGACGCTCGAAGAGCGCCTGCGGCGTCTCCGCCTGTTCCTCGATGCGTACGGCCTCGAGGATCGGAGTGCGCTCGTTCCGACGATCCGGCTCTTCCTCACACATGTCGGCAGGTTCGTCGAGGACGAGGCACGCCGCGGCGATCCGGGCATGCAGCGCCTCGTGGCGATGGGCGTGCCGCACAACATGTACGAGGTCGAGGTCCGGTGGCTCGACGAGCACAAGGAAATGCTCGAGCGCGCGATCCAGCGTTAGTGCTTGAAGTGGCGCCGTCCGGTGAACAGCATCGCCACGCGGTGCTTGTTGGCGGTGTCGATCATCATCGCGTCGCGGAGTGATCCGCCGGGTTGGATGATCGCGGTCACGCCCGCGCGCGCCGCGACCTCGATGCCGTCGGGGAAGGGGAAGTACGCATCCGATCCCATGACCGCAAGGCGCGCGTTCTCGCCGGCCTTGCGCACCGCGACCTCGACCGCGACGACGCGCGAGAGCTGACCCGGTCCGACGCCGACGGTCGCGAGGTGCTTCGCGAGCACGATCGCGTTGCTGGTGACGTGACGGACGCAGCGCCACGCGAAGATCAGGTCGGTGAGCTCCTCGAGCGTGGGTTTGCGCTCGGTGACGACCTTGAAGTTGCCCTCCTCGGCGACGGTCTCGTCGGGTGTCTGGATGAGCAGACCGCCGGCGACGCGCTTCAGGTCGAAGGCGTGCGTGTCACGACGCAGGTGCTTGCCCTGCATCGCGTTCGGTACCGAGAGGATCTCGAGGTTCTTGCGCTGCTTGAGGAGCGGAAGCGCATCGGGCTCGTACCCGGGCGCGATGATCGCCTCGTAGAACGTGTCCTGCATCGCCTCCGCGAGCTCCTTCGTGACCGTGCGGTTCGCGCCGACGATGCCGCCGAACGCGGACACGGAGTCGCAGATAAAGGCGCGCTGGTACGCGGCGGTGATGTCGTTCTCCGACGCGATGCCGCAGGGGTTCTGATGCTTCACGATCGCGACGGTCGGCTGTGAGAAGTCCGACGCGATCTTCCACGCGGCGTTGATGTCGAGCATGTTGTTGAACGACGCGGCCTTGCCGTGGATCTGTTCGGCGGAGACCATCGCGCCGTCGTCCTCACCGCGCAACGCATAGAACGCGGCCTGCTGGTGCGGGTTCTCGCCGTAACGCAGGTCGCGGACCTTGCGCAGCGCGAGGGTCATCTCGTCGGGGAACGAGTCGCCGGCGTCTGCGGCGAAGCGCGACGCGATCTCCGCGTCGTAGCCCGCGGTGTGCGAGAACGCCTCGGCCGCGAGCAGACGGCGCGTCTCGAGCGAGACGCTGCCGCGCGCCTTGAGCTCGTCGAGCACGGCCTGATAGCGCGCGGGCCGCGACACGACGACGACGTCTTGGTAATTCTTCGCGGCGGCGCGAAGGAGCGTGACGCCGCCGATGTCGATCTTCTCCTGCAGCTCGGCGCCGCGCTTTCCGGCCGCGGCCGATTTGCCGAAGGGGTAGAGGTTGACGGCGACGAGGTCGATCGGCTCGATGCCCTCACGCTTGAGCTCGGCCGTGTGCGTCTCGTCGTCGCGGCGCGCGAGCACCGCGGCGTGGATGCGCGGATGCAGCGTCTTCACGCGCCCGCCAAGGAGAGCCGGCGAGCCGGTCAGCTCCTCCACCGAGCGAGCTTCGACGCCGTCGGACTTCAGGGCCGCGCGCGTGCCGTCCGTCGCGACGAGGTCCCAGCCGAGCTCGCGCAGTCCACGCGCGAACGCGACGACACCTTCGAGATCTGAGACTGAGAGAAGTGCTCGCACAGGTCCTCCCTGTCAGAGCGTGATGGGATGTGCGTGGTCAGCGTGTGCGAGTATAGCCAGCCAGATGCCCTTCGATCCCGCTCACTTCGTGGAGCGATTCTTTCAGCCCTTCAACCCAGAGTCCCGGTTCTACTGGCCGGCGGTCTATTCGCTCCTGCTCGCCCTCATGGCGAACATCGTCTGGTACAACTGGCGCCGCCGCGCCGTCGTGCCACCCGAGAACGCCGCGAAACCGTGGGCTTTCTGGATCAACGTCGTCTTCATCATCGTGATCGCGGTGCTCCTGTACGCGAAGGCGCCGTTCTACCTGTTCACGCTGCTGCTCGCGGTCAACGTCGCGCTCATCGTCTACATGTACTGGTTCTGGCTGCCGCCGCAGGAGGCCGCGTACGAGCGCGAGCAGCGGCGCCGGCAATACTTCCCGCAGCCGAAGAAAAAGCGCCGCCGCTAACCCCGTTCGGGCGCGCGAACGGGATCTGCGCTAACTGTTCGGGCGCGCGAACGGGATCTCCCAGGGTCCCCGGATGCGGACGATCGCGTTCGTCAGCCGCGCGTGCTTTGGTGTGACACCACGATCGAGCGGAACGTCGAAGTTGACTGTGTCCGGCTCGGGGTGCCAGCCCCAGCCGAGCCAGTGGGTCGCGCCGTCGAGCACGATCTTCCCTGCGCGGACGAATCGACGATCCGCGTTCGCGACCGAGGGAGCGATCGCGCCACGTAGACCGTGGCCCGGTTGCTGCCCTGGCGGGGCGAGCAGGTTCTCGACGATCTCGATCGCGTGCAGCTGCACGGGGTAGGGTCCGAACGACAGGTTCTGCCGCGTCAGCACGGGCAGGTCAAAGTCGAGCGTCGCCTCCGGATCCTCGACGACCAGCGATGGCACGACGAGCCGGAGCGCGGTCGCGTCCGGTGGGATAGCCGGGAAGAGCGCATGTCCGCGTGCATGATCGGATCCGGGCTGCCAAACGGTGTCGCTGCTCATCGTCTCTTCGTAGCGCTGACCGCGATCATCCATCAACACGAGAAGGTCTCCGCGCTGACGCTGCATCTCCGCGCCGACCCCTCGGACGATCTGCCCCGGGGCCTCGGCCGCGAACTCGATCACCGTCTCGTTCGCGCCGAACGCGGCGCCGACCACGCGCATCGTGACGCCGCTCACCGTCGCCGCGGCGGCGATGTCGCGCTTCTCGATGACGCCCGTGCTCGCGAGCGGCACGAGTTCGATCGGGACCTCCCATTCGCCGAGTGGTCCATGCACGGTGAGCACGACGTGCCGCTCATCTGGTGCCAGCGACGCGAACCCGATCGTCCGCGAGAACGTGCCGAAGTCGTGCTGCCCGAAGCCGATGCTGTTCGGGAACTGCGTCCGCTCGTATTCGTGACCGCTCGCGTCGCGCAGCTCCGCCGTGACCTTGTGGACCGACTGCATATCGAACGTGCCGCCCATGCAGGCCTTCTCGAGATCGGGATCGCGCACCTCAAACTGGATCTCTGTGCCCGCGTCGCTCGATACGAAGCGGGTCACCCCGAGCGCGCGGCCGTCACGCTCGACGACGGTCCGCGATGCTTGCGCTACCCCTGGGTCGAGCGGAACCCGAGGCCGGGCACGTAGACCTGCGACACGCCACCATTCAACTCGCTCGATCCCCACGACGGAAGCCCGGAGCTAGGGTTGGCTCGCTCGCATCCAGCGATAGCGGTGCTCGGGCCGGCCGGTCTTGCCGTAGCGCATGGCCACCTCGACCACCGACGACCGCGCGAGGTGGTCGAGATATCGGCGCGACGTGACACGGCTTACCCCGGTCCGCGCCGCGACCTCCTCGGCCGACAGGTCCCCGGCGGCCTCCCGCAGCGTGCGCGCGACGAGCGCGAGCGTCGCGGGCGCGAGGCCCTTGGGCAGCGCGACCGGCGCCGAGCCGCCGCGCAGCGTCGCGTAGAGCTCGTCGATCTCGTTCTGATCGACCTCGCGGACCTGCCCGAGCCGCGACCGTGCCGCGGCGTAGCTCTCGAGCTTCTCCTGGAACGCGTTGAACTGGAACGGCTTGACCAGGTAGTGGACGACGCCGCCCTGCAGCGCGGAGCGGAGCGTCTCGACGTCGTTCGCCGCGGTGATCGCGATCACGTCCACCGGCGCGCGGCCGGTCGCGTGCAGATCGCGGAGCACCTCGAGGCCGGAGCGGTCGGGAAGATAGATGTCCAGGAGCACGAGGTCGGGCCGCTCGCGCTCCACGAGCTGGAGCGCCTCGCGCGCGGTGTGCGCGACACCCGCGACGGAGAACGAGGGCAGCCGCTCGAGGAATCCGCGATGGATGTCGGCGATCCGGAAGTCGTCCTCGACGATGAGCGTGCGGATCGTGCCGGTCACGGTACCGGCGCTCACGGCTGCGGCGCTGGGATCAGCGCCGTGAACACGGTGCCGCCCTCGTTCGCGACACGGACCCATCCGCCGCGCCGCTGCGTCACCTGACGGACGAGCGCGAGCCCGAGGCCGTAGTGCGATCCCCCGCCTTTCGTGGTGAAGCCTTCGCGGAAGATCTCGTCCGCGCGTTTCTCGTCGATGCCCGGGCCGGAATCGCGCACCCGGATGGCCGCGCCGTCCTGCTCGGCGCGGACGCTCACCTCGACCCAGCCGTTCGGGCCGTGCGACGCCGCGTCGATCGCGTTATCCACGAGGTTGCCGACGACGGTGATGAGGTCGCGCACGTCGGCGACGTCCGCGGGGAGCCGCGCGTCGGAAGCCAGTCGGAACTCGACCCGGCGCTCGGAGGCAAGCGCCGCCTTGGCCAGGAGGAGCGCGGCGAGGGCGGGGTCGCCGATGCGCTGCTGCACGAGGTCGACGAGCTCCTGGTGCACGAGCGACGTCTCAGCGACGAAGCGGATGGCCTCGTCGAGACGGCCGAGCTCGATGAGGCCGCCGACGACGTGCAGCTTGTTGGAGAACTCGTGCGCCTGGGCGCGCAACGCCTGCGCGAGACCGCGTACCGTGTCGAGCTCGCGCAGCACGCCCTCGAGCTCGGTGCGGTCGCGAAGCGTCACGACGGCGCCGACGGGGTTCCCACGGATCGTGACGGGCATGCGGTTCGCGACGAGCACGCGGGTACCCGCGAGGACGACCTCGTCCGCGCCGGCGATCGCGCCGCCGAGCACGTCGCGGACGCGACCGTCGGGGACCAGCTCGGCGAGTGGCCGGCCCTCGACCGCGGCGGGCAGCGCAAGGAGTCGCCTCGCCTCGTCGTTCGCGAGCGTCACCCGTCCCGCAGTGTCGACCGCCAGCACGCCTTCGCGGATGCCGTGCAGCATCGCGTCGCGCTGCTCGAGGAGGCCGGCGATCTCACGCGGGCCGAGCCCGAACGTCTGACGGTCGAAGCGGCGCGCGAGGACGAGCGACCCGCTCACGCCGAGCGCGAGCGCGAGGAGGACGGTCAGGCTCATCACCGGGAAGGCCTGCGCAAGCCGGTCGAAGAGCTGTTGCTCGAGGAAGCCGACCGAGACGATGCCGATGACGCCGCCGGACCCGTCCTTTATCGGCACCTTGGCGCGCATCGATCGGCCGAGCGTGCCCTGCTCGACGCCGACGTACTCCTCGCCCGCGAGCGGCGTGCTCGGGTCGGTCGAGACGCGCTTGCCGATGTTGTCGGGGTTGGGATGCGAGTAGCGGATGCCGTCCTTGTTGGCGACGACGACGAAGGCCGCGCCGGCGCTGCGCCGGATGGCTTCAGCGATGGGCTGGATCGCCTTGGAAGGTTCGGGGTCGTCCATCGCCTCGATGATGTCCGGCGTCGCGGCGACGGCATGCGCGATCGCGAGCGCCCGTTCGCTGTACTGCTCGTCGATCTGCCGTGACACGAGCAGGTACGACGCGAGGCCGCCGACGATGACCGTCGCGGCGATGAGCAAGAGCTGCAGGTAGAGAAGCTGTCCCGAGAGGGAAAGTGGACGGCGCATCGCGACGACTAGCGTACCCGCCACGCTACTGCCCGGGGTCTTTGACGCTCGCGATCTTGTCGATCACCGCGTTCACCAGCGCGGCACCGGAGAGCTTCACCTCGCGGATGTACACGTCCAGTGGCGGGTTGTGCGTCGTCTTGTCGAACGCGAGCGGCCCGATGGGTGTTTTTGCGGACACGCCTTCCAGCGCCGCGATGAGCGTGTCGGCGGACGCGTCGCCCTTCGTGACCTTGAGGGCCTCGTCGAGGACGCGCATCGCGTCCCACATCTCGACGGCGTAGCCGTCGGGCGCGAGCGGCTGGCCGGTGTCGTCGTCCTTGTACGCCTTCTTGAAATCGTCGCTGAACGCGCGGTTCTCGGGGTTGTCGAGCTCGGTCGACCAGGTG
>WNFG01004597.1_pt1 | contig 16562 bp, 12 predicted proteins | sample 5400431 | NCBI WGS metagenome assembly WNFG01 (sample SAMN13153346, study PRJNA577476) | soil metagenome | isolation source: 120 cm saprolite under Douglas fir tree site 2 hole 3 replicate 2 | place: USA:California | collected 2015-04-18 | reverse complement strand
TCGGGCGGCGCAGGTTTGTCTTGCCCAATTGGCAGATGGGTTATGAAGGTACGCGAGTGATTGAATACGCGGATGAGATGGCCCTTGAGATTAGCGACATCTAAGCTGCGGTTTACGGCGGCCTGAAACATGACAATCGAATTATATGCCTGCATCATAAGCGGATAGGCACTGTCAGTTTCACCTGCAAAAGATAGAACGCAATCACTACGAGGCAACAACATTATTTTGGGATTCGCATCCCAAAATTGCCCGCCAGACAGCCGGCTGTCCGAGGCAACTATAAGTTCGCGGATTCCACCGATGGAGCGGACCCAAGCCATTCCGAGCGTCATCAATCACTCCGCCGCCACCACCCGCTTCTTCCCCTTCGCCTCCCGCCGTCGCAGCACCGGCGCCAGGAATTTCCCCGTATAGCTCCGCTCCACTTTAACGATGTCTTCCGGCGTGCCGGCCGCGACGATCTCGCCGCCGCCGTCGCCGCCTTCAGGGCCTAAGTCGATGATCCAGTCGGCGGTCTTGATCACTTCGAGGTTGTGCTCGATGACGACCACGGTGTTGCCCTGGTCGGTCAGCTCGTGGAGCACGTCAAGCAGCTTCTTCACGTCGTGGAAGTGCAGGCCCGTGGTGGGCTCGTCCAGTATGTAGAGCGTGCGGCCGGTGGCGCGCTTGGAGAGTTCCTTGGCGAGCTTGACGCGCTGCGCCTCGCCGCCCGACAGCGTGGTCGCCTGCTGGCCCACATGGATGTAGTCGAGGCCGACCCGGTGCAACAGCGCCAGCGGCTCGCGCACGCGCGGCACCGCCTTGAAGAAATCGAGCGCCTCCTCGACCGTCATGTCGAGCACGTCGGCGATGGATTTGCCCTTGAACAGCACGTCAAGGGTTTCGCGGTTGTAGCGCTTGCCCTTGCAGACGTCGCAGGTGACGTAGACATCCGGCAAAAAGTGCATCTCGATCTTGATGACGCCGTCGCCCTGGCAGGCCTCGCAGCGGCCGCCCTTGACGTTGAAGGAGAAGCGGCCGGGCTCGTAGCCGCGCGCCTTCGACTCCGGCAAGCCCGCGAACCACTCGCGGATCGGCGTGAAAGCGCCCGTGTAGGTCGCCGGGTTCGAGCGCGGCGTGCGGCCGATCGGCGACTGGTCGATGTCGATGATCTTGTCGATATGCTCCAGGCCCTCGATACGGTCGTGCGGGGCAGGGGCGTCGCTCGCATTGTTGAGCTTTCGCGCCACCGCCTTGTAGAGCGTGTCGATGAGGAGCGTCGACTTGCCGCCGCCCGACACTCCGGTGATGCAGGTGAACACGCCGAGCGGGATTTCGGCGGTGACGCTTTTCAGGTTGTTGCCGCGCGCATTGGTGACCGTGAGCAGCCGGCGCGGATTGACCGGCCGCCGCTCCGGGACATCGATGGTAAGCGCGCCGGTGAGATAACGGCCGGTCAGCGAATGCTTGTTCGCCATGATATCGGCGGGCGTGCCTTCCGCCACGATCCTGCCGCCGTGGATGCCGGCGCCCGGACCGACATCGACCACGTGGTCGGCGACGCGGATCGCGTCCTCGTCATGCTCGACCACGATCACCGTGTTGCCGAGGTCGCGCAGCCGCTTGAGGGTTTCGAGCAGCCGCGCGTTGTCGCGCTGGTGCAGGCCGATCGACGGCTCGTCCAGCACGTAGAGCACGCCGGTGAGGCCGGAGCCGATCTGCGAGGCCAGCCGAATGCGTTGGCTCTCGCCGCCCGACAACGTGCTGGAGGCGCGCGCAAGCGTGAGATATTCGAGCCCGACATCGACCAGAAACTTCAGCCTTTCGCGGATTTCCTTCAGGACACGTCCGGCAATCTCGTTGTGTTTGACGCTGAGTTCCTTCGGCAGCGCGGTGAACCATTCGCCGGCGCGCTTGACGCTCATGGCCGCCGCCTCGCCGATATGCAGGCCCGCGACCTTCACGGCCAGCGCCTCGGGCTTGAGGCGAAAGCCGTGGCAGGCGCTGCACGGCACATCGGTGAAGTATTTGGTCAGCTCCTCGCGCGCCCATTCGCTCTCGGTCTCGCGGAAGCGGCGCTCCAGATTGGTGATCACGCCTTCGAACGGCTTCTTGGTCTCGTAGGAGCGCAGACCGTCGTCATAGACGAAGCGGATCACGTCCTCGCCCGAGCCGTAGAGGATCGCATCCTGCACTTTCTTTGGCAGGTCCTTCCATTTGGACTCGAGGGTAAATTTGTAGAACTTCGCCAGTGCTTCCAGGGTCTGGGTGTAATACGGCGAGGTCGAACGCGACCACGGCGCGATGGCGCCCCTGCGCAGCGTGGCGTTCTTGTCCGGAATGATGAGGTCGGCGTCGATATGCTGCTCCAAACCGAGACCGCCGCAAGCCGGGCAGGCGCCGAACGGATTGTTGAAGGAGAACAGCCGTGGTTCTATCTCCGAAATCGTGAAGCCGGAGACCGGGCAGGCGAATTTCTCCGAGAACGTGATGCGCTGGGCATCAGCGGCGGCGGCCGTGGCGAGCTTGGTTTCCTTGGCCCCCTTCACCTCTCCCCGCTTGCGGGGAGAGGGAGAAGCGATACCTTCGTGTGGAGCAGAGAGCTGCGACTCGCCGCTGCCTTCTCCCTCTCCCCGCAAGCGGGGAGAGGGAGAAGAGGGCGCGGACGGAGCAGCATCCGCGAACTCCACCACCGCGACGCCGTCGGCGAGCTTGAGCGCCTGCTCGAAACTCTCAGCGAGCCGCTGGGCGATGTCCGGGCGCACCACCACCCGATCCACCACGACGTCGATGTCGTGGGTAAATTTCTTGTCGAGCGCCGGCGCCGACGCGATCTCGTAGAAGGCGCCGTCGATCTTGACCCGCTGATAGCCCTTCTTGAGGTATTCGGCGAGTTCCTTGCGGTATTCGCCCTTGCGGCCGCGCACCACCGGCGCGAGGAGGTAGAGCCTCGTTCCTTCCGGCAACGCCAGCACGCGGTCAACCATCTGCGAGATGGTCTGGCTCTCGATCGGCAGGCCGGTGGCGGGCGAATAGGCGATGCCGATGCGCGCCCACAGGAGGCGCATGTAGTCGTAGATCTCGGTGACGGTGCCGACCGTCGAGCGCGGGTTGCGCGAGGTGGTCTTCTGCTCGATGGAGATCGCCGGAGAGAGGCCGTCGATCTGGTCGACGTCCGGCTTCTGCATCATCTCCAGGAACTGGCGCGCATAGGCCGAGAGGCTTTCCACATAGCGCCGCTGGCCCTCCGCATAGATGGTGTCGAAGGCGAGCGAGGACTTGCCGGAGCCGGACAGCCCGGTGAACACGACCAGCCGGTCGCGCGGGATTTCGAGATCGATGTTCTTGAGATTGTGTTCGCGCGCGCCGCGGATCGAGATCACACGGCCGCCGTCGAGATTGCGGCGCGGACGATTGTCGAACAGATCAGTCATGGGGATAGCCAATGGCGCGGTTATTCATCATCGGCGCCCTGGTGTTTTTCCGCAGTTGATAGGGGCGTCCTCGCCCGGCCACCCGCCCAAACCTAGTCGTTGCGGGGCGGTTTCGCCAGTGTGCGCGGGCGTGGACGGTCCCGGACCGCCCCGGGATGTGGACAAGTCCGTCTCAAACCGCGGCTTTCGCGACACCCGGTGGGTCGGCTACGCTACCCCGGACACAAATGTGAACGGCAGGAGGAAATCCATGAAGGGTCCGGTTTCTCGGTTTTTGGACATGGCTTGGGTGCTGCTGGTCGCTGCGCCGCTGCTGGTCGCCGCGGAGGTTGCACCGGCGCAGACCTACGCGGTCACCACCAAACCCAATGTCGAATATGTCGTGCATGAGGGCGTTAAGCTCACCGGCGATTTCTACCTTCCCAAGGGGCTCGACAAGGCGCCCGTGATCGTGGCGGTGCACGGCGGCGGCTGGCAGGCCGGCAGCCCCGATTCGCTCAATGTGTGGGCACCGTTTATGGCGCGGAACGGCTACGCGGTGTTTGCCATTCGCTACCGGCTGGCGAAGCCCGGCGCTCCGAGCTATCCGGCCGTGGTCTATGACGTGAAGTCGGCCGTGCAGTTCGTGCGGGCCAAGGCCGCCGACTTCGGCCTCGATCCGGCCCGCGTCGCGCTAGCGGGCGCGTCGGCGGGCGCCCACCTTGCGTCATTGGTGGGAATTGCCGGCAGCGAGCCACAGTTCTCGGCGCAATACCGCGACGATCCCAATGCGGCGGTTCCGGCCGACGTGAAGGCAGTGATCTCGTACTACGGCGTCTACGACATGCACGCGCAATGGACCCACGATCTGATGATTCGGCCCGCCGATTATTCGATCACCGAGAGGTTCATCGGAGTGCCGCCCACGAAGGACCGCCGCATCTATTTCGAAGCCTCGCCGGCCGCCTACGCGACGGTCGACAAGAACCGCACCCGTTTCATACTGATCCATGGCAAGGAGGACGACATCGTCGATCCGAAGCAGGCGACCGACTTTCTGGTCCTGCTCAAGCAGGCGGGCTTTACGGCGAATATCGCGCTCGTCCCCGGCGCCGGCCATGCTTTCATCAACGAGCCGCAGGACGAAACGATCAGCTTTTCCACCCAGGTCGCGCCACGGCTGCTGCGATTCCTGAAGACTGCGCTGTGATGATCCCCTCACAAACTGAAAGGGCCGGCTGGATTGCCGGCCCTTTCCCCTCAGCGTGAGCCCCCAGCTCACCAACGTCCGAATAGCGTTCCCGGCACAAAGTGATAATTCACGCCGACCTTGAATTCGTGCACTTTAGTATCCACGGTTGCCGCGATCGGGGATATGCTATCCTTTCCAAAGTCGAGAAAATTATACTCGGCCTTCGCCGACCACTGCGGCGCAAGCATAAACTCCGCGCCCGCACCAACGTTCCAGCCGTCGCGCGTGATGTTCACGGATAGACCGGGAATCGAGTAGTCGGCGTTCATCCACGCGGCGCCGCCCTTTGCGTAGAGCAGCCACGGACCCATCACATAGCCCAGCCGAGCGTCCAGCGTGTCATACCAGTTGTGATCACTCTGGAAGCTCGCGCTTGAGCCGCTCGCCGACGTCCAGGAAAGCTCGCCCTCGATGCCGATCAGCCAATTGGGCGCGATCTGATAATTATACCCGGCTTGCACGCCGCCGAGAAAGCCGCTCGGATCGGGCGAAGCCGTAAAGCCAGAGAAGATGTCCGTGGCGGTCTCGCTGCTAGTCACGCCGCCCAAGTGACCGCCGACATAGAATCCGTTCCACGAGTAGATAGGCTGCAACAGGGGTGGAGGCGGGCGCCTCGTCAAATCGGCAGCGCCGGCACAGGTGCAAAACGAAAGCACCAGTGCGCCTGCTGCAACAGCATTCGCGAACGCCAACTTTCCACTCACCATGATTTCCCCTCCGGCTTTGTTGTCCATCGAGGCGGAATGTTACTTCCTCGACTCAGAAAAAGCTGTCACCGTCGCGCAACAGAAGAGGGGGATCAACTTCGTGGCTCTCCCCTTAATTGCCTGATTTCGGCCGCGGCCTTACCACGTGTGCCCAAAAATCAATGAAATACTTCAGCTCCCGGTTGCTGCCGTATCCCGCTTGCGTCTCGTGGCGATCGATGGTAAGAACAAAAAGAGAACATGCTCGTCATCGCGCCCAATTGCCTGTTGAGGGCCAGGCGCCTATCTGTTGCGCATAAAGCAACTGTGGGTAACACGGCTGGCGGCGGCGGCGGGGCTCGTGCAGCAGCGGGCTTTGTCGCAGGGTGTGTTTATCGGCTGCGATTGAATGCGGGTCTGACGATACGCAGGCATTCGGCAACGAAACATTTGGAGTGGTGCCAAATCGAGCTGAACTCACGTTGCGGCTTGCGTCACCGACCACGCGGCGGGGGAGGGAGCGGCGGGCGGTTCGAGCGGCACCAATTGGAGCAGCATCAATCCGGCGCAATGGAGAACGGACATGGCGGGCAGCGTCAATAAGGTAATCCTGGTCGGCAATCTTGGCGCCGATCCCGAAATCCGTCGGACCCCGGACGGCCGGCCTATCGTCAATCTGCGGTTGGCGACTTCCGAGACCTGGCGGGACAAGACGACCGGCGAGCGCCGGGAACGGACCGAGTGGCATCGTGTGGTGATCTTCAATGAGAATCTTGCCAAGGTGGCCGAGCAGTATCTGAAAAAAGGCGCGAAGGTCTACGTCGAGGGCCAGTTGCAGACGAAGAAATGGCAGGATCAGCAGGGGCAGGACCGCTACTCCACCGAGGTGGTGCTGCAGGGTTTCAGTTCCCAGCTGACCATGCTGGATCGCGCGGGCGGCGGTGGCGGCAGCGCCGGTGGGGATTTCGGCTCAAACGACAGCGGATCGTTCGGCAGCCGCAGCCCGGCGCACCAACCCGCCACGGCGGGCGCCGGAGCGCGCGACGACATGAGCGATGAAGTTCCGTTCTGAGCGGTTCACAAGGCGCCTTTATGACTGGTAGCGACTGGTATGATGGGTTGAGCCACCGGGTCCGGCCGGATGGTAAACTCCGCGAAAGCCATCGCGAGCGGCGCATTGGGCAGAGCCCATGACGGGTTTCGCTTTGGCTCACCCCATCCGACAAAATCTGCCATTATGTCGGGACGGCTTCAGCCGGCGAGCGGCACCAATTCGAATACACGGCCAAATTTCGCGGCGGCCGCAACGTCGCCCTCTCTCAAAGCGGTGCGAACAGCGTCGAGTTTGGTGGCGTCCTCGACGGAGAGATAGGGAGACCAACCTGTGTCATCCTCGATCAGCTCGATCGGGATTTCTGCAGCGTACCGGCCTTGATGGATCAGCTTGATGGTCCTGCGGGTCATCTGGTCTTCCATCGACTTAGGACAGCCACAACAATAACTGCTTCACTTTCCTCGACTCGATCAGCCAAAGATGGGCCATGTGCCCTGATATACGATTCAATTAATGTTGCGGCTGTCCTTAGATCGGGTCGATAGGCCGTTCTCGTCAGGGTGTCGCTCGCCATTCGTTGCCCCCTTAACCCCCTAGCACGGCCCGCAGTCCGTCAATGACGAACTGTACGGCGAGCGACGCCAACAGCACGCCCTGAAGCCGCGACAGCAGCATGCTGCCGGTGGTGCCGAGTGCCGCTCCGATCCGGGTGGCGAGCCGGAACACCAGCAGGCAGAGAGTCACGATGGCGGCGATCACGCCGACCAGGACCGCGACATAGAGCGGCCGGAATGCGGCCTGGCCGGCCAGCAGTACGGTGGCGGTGAGGGCGCCGGGACCCGCCAGCAGCGGGATCGCGAGCGGGAACGCCGCGATGTTGCGGACATGCTCCTCGCACGCCTGCTCGGCGTCGCGGGACTGCCGCTCGATACGCACCCCCAGCACCATTTCGGACGCGATCGAGAACAGGAGAAGCCCGCCGGCGATGCGGAACGCCGGCAGCGTGATGCCAAGCTGGCGCAGCAGCCAGTCGCCGATCAAAGCGGCGCCGGCCAGGATCGCGCCGGCGATAACGGCGGCGCGCAGCGCCACGTCGCGGCGTGCCGCATCGGGAATTCCGGTCGTCACCGACAGAAATGTCGGTGCAAGGCCGACCGGGTCGACCACCACGAAGAGGGTGACCGCCGCGGAGATGAGATATTCGAGCGGCATGGCTTTGTGCTGAGCTCAAGCTACTGACGTTTTTAACTTAAATTTGCATCGTGAAGAGCCGCGCAGGGTGGCATTTGCGGTCCGGACACGCTATCTAAAAACAGCGATACACACTCAAGATTGGATTCACGCGCGGTTCTCCACCCTTGTCCAATTCAGATAATCAATCCGGCGCGCCCGGCTCTGGGCCGTCCGATATCCGGCCGGTTTCTATCACCGACGAAATGAAGCGCTCCTACCTCGATTACGCCATGAGCGTGATCGTGGCCCGGGCGCTGCCGGATGCGCGCGACGGCCTCAAGCCTGTCCACCGCCGCATCCTCTATTCGATGCACGAGAACGGCTACGAATGGAACAAGCCGTATCGCAAGTCAGCCCGCGTGGTCGGCGACGTCATCGGTAAATACCATCCTCACGGCGACCAGGCGGTCTACGATGCGCTCGTGCGCATGGCGCAAGATTTTTCCATGCGCCTGCCGCTGATCGACGGTCAGGGCAATTTCGGCTCGGTCGACGGCGATCCGCCGGCGGCCATGCGCTACACCGAGGTGCGGCTGGAAAAGGTCGCCGAAGCGCTCGTCGACGACCTCGACAAGAACACCGTCGATTTCCTCGACAACTACGATAATTCCGAGCGCGAGCCGGTGGTGATGCCGGCGCGGTTTCCGAACCTCCTGGTCAACGGCGCCGGCGGCATCGCGGTCGGCATGGCTACCAACATCCCGCCCCACAATCTGGGCGAGGTGATCGACGGCGCCATTGCGCTGATCGACGATCCGGCGCTGTCCATCGACGACCTCATCAAGATCATTCTGGGCCCGGACTTTCCCACCGGCGGCATCATCCTGGGCCGCGCCGGCATCCGCGCCGCCTATCATCTCGGCCGCGGCTCCATCGTCGTGCGCGGCAAGCACCATATCGAAACGCTCCGCCGCGAACGCGAGGCCATCATCATCACTGAGATTCCCTACCAGGTGAACAAGGCCACCATGGTGGAGCGGACTGCGGAGCTGGTCCGCGAAAAGAAGATCGACGGCATCGCCGAGATACGCGATGAGTCCGACCGCGACGGCTACCGGGTCGTGATCGAGTTGCGCCGCGATGCCGAGCCGGACGTCGTGCTCAACCAGCTCTACCGCTTCACCAGCTTGCAATCCTCGTTCCCCGCCAACGTGGTGGCGCTCGACGGCGGCCGTCCGCTGGTGATGTCGCTCAAGGACCTGTTGACCTGCTTCGTCGCATTCCGCGAAGAGGTGGTTTCGCGCCGCACCAAGTTCCTGCTCAACAAGGCGCGCGACCGCGCTCACATCCTGGTCGGGCTTGCCATCGCGGTCGCCAATATCGACGAAGTGATCCAGCTGATCCGCACCTCGCCGGATCCGAATACGGCGCGCGAAACTCTGATGTCCCGCGAATGGCCGGCTGCAGCCGTCGCCACGCTGATGGCCCTGATCGACGATCCACGCCACGGTGTTTCGGAGGCCGGCACGGCCCGTCTTTCCGACCAGCAGGCCCGTGCGATCCTCGATCTGCGCCTGCAGCGGCTCACCGCGCTCGGCCGCGACGAAATCAAGGACGAACTCGACAAGCTCGCCGCCGAGATCGCCGACTATCTCGACATCCTGCGCTCCCGCGCCCGCATCCAGGCGATCGTCAAGGCCGAGATGATCGCCGTGAAGGACGAGTTCGCCACCCCCCGCCGCACCCAGATCATCGATCAGGAAGGCGAGATGGAGGATGAGGACCTGATCCAGCGCGAGGACATGGTCGTCACCGTCTCGCATCTCGGCTATGTCAAGCGCGTGCCGCTGTCGACCTACCGGGCGCAGCGCCGCGGCGGCAAGGGCCGCGCCGGCATGCAGACCCGGGAGGAGGACTTCGTCGCCCGGCTGTTCGTCGCCAACACCCATACGCCGGTGCTGTTCTTCTCCTCGCGCGGCCAGGTTTCTAAGGAGAAGGTGTGGCGGCTGCCGCTTGCGGCGCCCCAGGCGCGCGGCAAGGCCCTGATCAATATTTTGCCGCTTGCGCAGGACGAGCGCATCACCACCATCATGCCGCTGCCCGAGGATGAATCGAGCTGGGCCAATCTCGACGTGATGTTCGCGACCACGCGGGGCACGGTCCGGCGCAACAAGCTCTCCGATTTCGTCGAGGTGCGCCGCTCCGGCATGCTCGCCATGAGGCTCGACGAAGGCGAGGCGATCGTCGACGTGCAAATCTGCACCGACAAGGACGACGTGCTGCTCACCACCGCGATGGGCCAGTGCATCCGCTTTGCCGTGGACGAGGTGCGGGTGTTCACGGGCCGCACCTCCATGGGGGTGCGCGGCATCACGCTCGACAACGGCGACAAGGTGATCTCGCTGTCGATCCTGCGCCACGTGGGCGCCACCAGCGAGGAGCGCGTCGCCTACTTGAAGCGCGCCAATGCGGTGCGCCGCGGCCTTGAGGAGACGGCCGAGGAAGCGGTCGACGCCGAGCCGGAGCCCGAGGAGGCGGCCGGCGCCATCGAACTCGGCGAGCAGCGCTATGTGGATCTTTCTACGGCTGAGCAGTTCGTGCTCACAGTGTCGGAGCGCGGCTACGGCAAGCGCACCTCCTCGTTCGAATACCGCACCACCGGCCGCGGCGGCAAAGGCATCGTCGCCATGGACAACCGCGAGCGTGACGGCACGCTGCGCCCCAAGATCGGCCGCCTGGTGGCGTCGTTCCCGGTCGAGGAATCCGACCAGCTCATGCTGGTCACCGACGGCGGCCAGCTGATCCGCTGCGGCGTCGCCGAGATCAGCATCAAGGGCCGCAAGACCAGGGGCGTGATCGTGTTCAACACCGCCGACGGCGAACGCGTGGTGGCGGTGGAGCGGCTGAGCGAGGAGGAGGGGAACGGGGTGCCGTAGAGCGGATTAGCCCAGCGTAATCCGCCGATCCGCGGCGCAATACGCTGCGCTATTGCGCCCTACTCGAAGGTCGTAGGGCGGATTAGCGAAGCGTAATCCGCCAGACCGCGCCGTGAAAGCGGCGGGTTAAAGCGAACCCGCCCTACGCATTCGCACCGAGGAGAGAATGGACATCACAGCGACCGCAGGAAGTCGAGGATGGCTTGTTTGTCGCTGACGGACAGGGCGTTGAACTTCTGGATGGCCGCATTGGCTTCCGACGCCGGGTATCCGTTGTTGGTGGCCGAAGCGCCGATCAAAAGGCCGAGCAGATCTAGGTTAAGACCGGCCGAAGTCAGGGTCGACGCCGAGTAATGCGCCTGGATCGCGGCCAACAGGTCGCTGGTCCGCCCGTCATGCAGGAAGAACAGCCTTTGTCCGATGCCCCACAGCGGCGTGGTGCGGAACTCGTCGGGTCCGGCGAAGGTCTGGATGATGTTGTCCGCGAGCCCGGCGCCCATGTGATGGACCAGCAGGTCCGAGTACAGGTTGACCGGCCGGTTCTCCAGGACGGCGCTGTCCAGGACCGGAGCGGTCTGCATCTGCGGCGTATGGCAGAGACTGCAGCCGATGGTGTTGAATACGGTTTTGCCCCGGATAGCGCTCGCGCTTGGATTGGGGTCAGGCTGCGGGGCGTCAATGAAGCGCATCATCAATTGGAATTGCATCCAGTCGGGCAGGATGTGAACCGGGTTGTTGAACGCGTGGCTGTTGCTGTCGTCAGGGTCCGTGCGGACGACGTCGTTCGGTTCAGGCTTGCCGGCGAACACGGTGATGGACTTGTTCTGCGCCTTCCAACCGAAGCGGGTGATCGTGCCGTCATTGCCGTTGCGGTTGGGATGTCCGGTGATCCCGAGCGCCGCGCGTTGGCTTGCGGTCGCATTGAAGTGGCTCATGATTTCGCGGTCCTGAATCGAATCGATCAGGCCCAGTCCGAATAGCTGCAGCGGAATACGGAATGACAGATTGCCGTTGGCTTGCTGGGTTGCAAAGTCCGGCTGAGCAATGGCGCAGCCTGGGATCGTCGGGTCCTTCGTGATCCCGGTGACGACCCAGAGCTGATGAACGCTGCTGTCACGCGTGCCGTCTGGCCTGAATTGGAAGCGGACTTCCCGGATGGGACCGAATTGTTGCTCGAATGAAGGCACCACGTTCCGCTTGCCGAAACGGCTCGGCACCAAGCGAAACATCGGGTTTTCCGGCGGCAGCGGCGTGCCCTGGCCGGGATTGGGGACGAGGAAGCCGCCCGAGCCGCCCAAGGTCGGCTGGGCATGGCACAGCAAACACTGGTCGCCGTTGTGCCGAGCACCCAGGCCATTGGAGTTGGTATAGAATTGGGGAAAGATCGGATCGAGCTCGCCGAGTCCGGTGACCGGCGTGCCATCGGGCACATCGGCACAGGTGTCGCAGGTCGACTCCAACTGGCCTGCTCGTTTGATACCCTCGTTGAACGACGCCAGCTCGTTGGCCGTGATGGTGGCGCCGGTTGTCGGGTGCGGGCTGATGACCGGCGGATGCGGGATTGGGATGCCCCTATACTGAAGGTAGCCGGCGGTGTTCTGCGTACCGCCGCGGACGCCGGAATCTGTCTGCGCCAGAGCCGACGCCCCCAACATGGCCAGCAGCGCGGCGGTCCAGATTGCCAAAGTGCGAAAGTTTTTCATGTACATCGACCCTTTCCCCCAGATAAGGCCGCCACACGAATTCAGGTATTAGATCAGTTTATCTATGAATTATCGTGTACGGCAGAATACTCGCTCACATTACAGCCAAACGTCGACTGGCACGTTAATCGATAACTAGAGAGGTGGACTTAGTGTTCTCTGCAGAGAGAGAGAACGCTATTACGCGGTACGCACCGTTGATGCGTAGCCGCTGCCGTCGCGGGCGATCTTGCCAAGTCCCGGCCAAGGAAAGTAAGAGCCCAAGATCATCATCGTGTTGGCGATCGCCCAATCGGCGAAGCGCAGGCCCGACCGCGCCAGCCAATAGAATAGCGTCTCATGGCAATGTCGCGAACATTTTAGCCCCCCGCAATCCAAACTCTCCACCGCACAATCGCCCAGTAGGGAGTTCAAGCGAAAATAGATGGGCGAGTTTGGTAGGGGCATTAAATGGTGAAAATGAGGCTGCGTCAATACAACAGCATTAAATAAGTACGACAACCAATATGAAATGTGCAACCGCCGGGTCTATTTCTCTGAAATACACTCGACCTTCGAGTTTATTTCTACCTAATACACGCAACGTCGAGGCTGTTTTGGCCCGCAGGACTAAAGAATCTGACTGAGAAACCGCCGCGTCCGCTCGTCTCGGCAATTGGTGAAGAACTCCGCCGGCGGCCCGTGCTCCACGACGACGCCGCGGTCGGTGAAATAGATCTGGTCGGCAACCTCGCGGGCAAAGCCCATTTCGTGGGTGACGATGACGCAGGTCATGCCGTCCTCGGCGAGTTCCCGGATAGTGACCAGCACCTCTTTCACGGTCTCCGGGTCGAGCGCTGCCGTCACTTCGTCGAACAGCATGGCGGCGGGCTGCATGGCGAGGCTGCGCGCAATGGCGACGCGCTGCTGCTGGCCGCCTGAAAGCTCGCCCGGGTAGGAATGCTCCTTGCCGTCGAGCCGCACCTTGCGCATGAGCGCACGCGCCTCGGCTTCAACTTCGACGCGGTCGCGTTTGAGCACATGGAGGGGCGCCATCATGATGTTGGCGAGCGCAGTGCGGTGGGGGAACAGGTTGTATTGCTGGAACACCATGCCGACCTTGCGGCGCAGCTTGAGCTTGTCGAGCTTGGGGTCGTTGACCTCCTGGCCCTCCACCGTGATCGAGCCGGAATCGACCGGCACCAGCGCATTGATACAGCGAAGCAGGGTCGATTTGCCGGCGCCCGATGGGCCGATGATGCAAATCACCTCGCCCTTCATCACATCGATCGAGATGCCGTTGATGACGGTCGCGGCGCCGAATTTCTTGTGCACGTCGCGCATGCGGATCAGTGGCTGCGCGGGGGTCCAACCCGAGGGCATCACGACACCTGGAAGCGCCGTTCCAGCGCGACGGTCGCGCGCGCGATCGGATAGCAATAAATGAAGAACCAGGTCAGCAAATAGAGATACATCGGCACCAGCAACTCAGTGCGCCCCTCCGAGGAGAGGATATCGCCGGTCAGCGTCATCGCCTCGCTGACGCCGACGATGGAAGTGAGGGGCGTGGCCACCACCACGATGGCATAGAGGTTCATCCACGGCGGCGTCATGCGCTTGACGCATTGCGGCAGGATGACGAGCCGCAGCGTCTGCAGCCGCGCGAAGGCGAGCGCTTCGGCCGCCTCCCATTGGCCGGACGGCATCGACTGCACCGCGCCGCGCACCAACTCCGCCACATTGGCCATCACGGGCAGCGCCAGCCCGACGGTCGATTTGGCCCAGCCGGGCAGCGGCACGATGGCTCCGCCGATGCGCACCTCGAACGGCATCAGCAGGATGCAATAGAACAGCAGCACCAGCCACGGCGCGTTGCGGAAGAACTGGGTGATCAGCCACGAGATGGCCCGCACCGGCCGCGTCACCGCAATAAGCCCGAGGCCGAGGGCGAGCCCGAGCACAGTGCCGATCGCCATGGCGAGAAAACTCATGGCGATGTTGAGGGCAAAGCCTTGCGCGAGGAGCGGCGTCCATCGCAGGATGGTGGCAAGGATTGACGGCGTACCGGGCCCGGCTTGCGCCTCGCCGACGAAAATCGAGAGCATGAGCGCGATGAGCAGGAGGATGCCGTTGCGGGCCGTGAACCGTGAGCCCGGTAAGTCGTGCGCTGTCGACTGCAACCGGAACGGCTTGAGGACGGGCAGATTAGAGATCACGGCAAGTAGCCGGGAACACGCATCGCCCGCTCCCAACGACCCATCACGTAGACCACGATGCCGACCAGCAGAACGTAGATCACGAGCAGCACATTCATCATTTCCGGCACGTTGAGCTCGTCCGACCAGATCTGGTTCGCGACGTACAGCATTTCCGGTACCGCGATGGCGTAGGCGATGGTGGTGGTCTTCACCAAGTTGACGAGATTGTTGTTGAGCGCCGGCAGGCTGATGCGGAAGGCGAGCGGCAGGATGACGTGAACGTAGGCCTGCAGGCGGCTGTAACCCAGCGCCTCGGCAGCCTCGACGGTTTCGTTCGGCACCGCTTCGATGCCGGCGCGAAAAATCTCCACGTTGAATGCGCCGGCATAGAGCGAAAGGCAGATTGCCGCCCACGTGAAGCTTGAGACGATCGGTACCGCGAGCCCGATGTCGTTGGTCACCCGCAGGTACGATCCAAGCGCAAAATAGAAGAAGTAGAGCTGGACCAGCGGCGGCGTGTTGCGAAAGAACTGGACATAGGCCGCCATGACGGTGCGAAGGAGCCGCAGGCGCGACCTCTGCACGAAGGCGCCCGCGATCCCAATCACGACACTCGCCACGATGCAAAGCGCCATCAGCCTGACCGAGGTCAGGAACCCGTTGATGAAGCGCGTGCGATCGAAAGCGTCATAAAAGATGGTGAGCTTGATGCCGGTGGCGGCGTTAAGCTCGCGAAACCAGTCCCAGAACGGCGTGAGGTCCATTGCTCACTGGGTCTGTTCGCGCGCCTTCCTGAGGAAAGTCGACGGCGAGATGCCCCATTTCTTTTCGGTCTCGATGAGCTTGCCGCTGCGGTGCCAGTCCGTGATGGTCTTGGCAATGAACTGTCCCCACGGTCCGTCGCGCTCCTCAAGCCTCACGGCGGTGCCCCATGGCTCGGTCAGAATTGTCTCCAGCGGCATCTCGAAGGCCGCCCACTTGGGATCGGCAAGCCGCTCCTGGAAGGCGGTGTCGTCGTAGAGCCAGCCGATGCAATTGCCCTGCGCCAGCGCCGTCTCGGCTTCGTTCTGCCCGCGGAAGGCGACGATGTCGGCGCCGTATTTCTCGGCCACATATTTATTGTAGAAGGCGCCCTGGATGCCGCAGATCTTTTGGTCCTTAAGCTGCTCCCAGCGTTTGAGCGCAACCTTGCGGTTGACGAACACATTGGCCCCGGAGGCATAGTAGCTCGGTTCGACGATGCCGACCGTTTTGCGCCGTTCGTCCGTCACATTCATTGTGGCGAGCATGAGATCAATCTTGCCCTGCTGCAAGAACTGCATGCGATTCGCGGAGACCACGGGCTCCAGCTCGAGCTTGACGCCGAGCCGGCCGGCCACGTCCCTGGCAAGATCGGGTTCGAACCCGACGATGCTGCCGCTTGGATCGCGAAAGCCGAACGGCTTGTAGTCAGCCTTGGTGCCCACCACCACGACGCCGCGCTGCTTGATCTTGTCGAGGGTTTGGGCGGAAAGCGAAGAGGTCGCCGTGACGACCGCAAGCGCGGAAATGACGGCAACAAGAATATGTTTCGACATTCGATTACTCCCCTCGGGGACCGTGGTCCAACGATCCGGCGGACGATCGTACAGGCTCACAGCATGGATGTCATGGCCGTCCACCCTCGGTTTTGTAGTTCCATGGCCGCCGGAAGGCATTAGAATAGCGGCATGCCTCGTCCGTAAAAGTCGTCCATCAAATCACCGGAGGGAACCAATGGCATTCGATTTCAAGGTCAATGGCAAGGCGGCCCACTCCGACGCACCGCCGGGCACTCCGCTGTTGTGGGTGATCCGCGAAGAACTCAAGCTGACCGGCACCAAATTCGGATGCGGCACTGGCCTGTGCGGCGCTTGCATGGTCCATATCGACGGCAAGCGCGCCTTCTCGTGCCAGACCCAGGTGTCGCAAGCCGCCGGCAAGGCCGTGACCACCATCGAGGGGCTGTCGCCGGATTCCTCGCATCCGATACAGAAGGCGTGGCTCGTCGAGCGGGTGCCGCAATGCGGCTACTGCCAGTCCGGCCAGATCATGAGCGCCGCCGACCTGCTGGCGCACAACCCGAAGCCTGACCGCAGCGAGATCATCGCCCACATGAGCACCAACATCTGCCGCTGCGGCTCCTATCAGCGCATCGTCCGCGCCAT
>WNFG01009275.1_pt1 | contig 16586 bp, 10 predicted proteins | sample 5400431 | NCBI WGS metagenome assembly WNFG01 (sample SAMN13153346, study PRJNA577476) | soil metagenome | isolation source: 120 cm saprolite under Douglas fir tree site 2 hole 3 replicate 2 | place: USA:California | collected 2015-04-18 | reverse complement strand
CCACCCTCGACGAGGTTGCTCATCTCGCCTGCCCCCAGGTTTGAGGTCATGATGATGATGCACTGCGAGAGGTCCACGCGGCGGTTGTCGCCGAGTGTGAGCGTAGCCTTGTCGAGGATGCCGAGCAAAAGCTGCCAGAGAGAGTCGGAGGCCTTCTCGATTTCGTCGAACAGAAGGATCGAGAGTTTGAGCTTGTCGGTGTGCCACTGGTTGAGCGCTTCCTGGGTGAGCAGGGGGTGCGTCTCACGGTGGCCGAGGTAGCCCGGAGGCGAGCCGATCAGTTTGGCGATTTCGTGTGAGTGCTGGAACTCGGCGCAATCGATCTTGATGCAGGCGCGAGCGTCGCCGAAAAGAGACTCGGCGAGGGCTTCGACTACTCGGGTCTTGCCTGATCCGGTGGGGCCGAGGAAAAGCAGGTTTCCTACCGGGCGATTGGGGGCGTTGAGGCCGGCAAGGAACATCTGGTAGATCTCGACGACCTTTTCGACAGCGGCATCTTGACCGACGATTTTACGGCGGAGTCCAGCTTCAAAATCCCGGGCATCGGTGCTCCGGCGGCTGGGGTCTAAAACCGTGCTGGCAATGGTCTTCATAGTATGGCCCTGATCTCCCTTGGGCCCCTGCCTGGGGGCTGGCAGCGAATTCGTGGGAATGACAATTTTTGTCACTGCTTCTTCAATGTCAGTCCCAGGAACCAGCTTCACTCAGCATTAGAGCAAGCCCTTAGCCAACTCTAATAACCTGCCACAGCCCACCTTCTACAGGACTTAGATGCTCGAGCCTAACCGGGGGAGTCACTTACATTACCAAGGAAGATCGTGTAAAGGGAAATAGTTTGCGCAGGAGGGAATTTTTCTGGGGAAGACCCCGCCCTGTCCCTGCCAAAAAAGCGGGAGGGACAAGGACGGGGCACCCGCTTTGGGCGGGGAACGGGGGGCCTTGCCGGGACAGAAAAGCAGGTTCCTCGGCGCTTCGCTACTCGGAATGACAAGGCTCAATAACTAAGTCCTGACGACCGTGGCCGGTCGTAACTGGCAACGGGAATTCTGCATCAGTAGCATCGAGAAAAATGATGTCACTGGAGAAAAAGGTGCGCGGACACGGTCTTAAGTTGCTGATGGTGGCGGTTGGTTTGGTGTTGGGGCTGGGGTTAATTAACTTTCGTACGGTCAGGGCGGCAGCTGAGCCCCAGCATGGGCAACTGCTCGAAACCACTGTCACGGTCAGACACCCTGAGACCCCTGCGCCGAAGATTCCTGCTCCAGGAACCGCGCTCTATGAAACTCGGCGGGGCGATACCGTGGTTTCGGTGGCGCGGCATTACCTGGGGCAAACTTCTTACCTGACTTCGTCGGAACTGGCGGAGGCGATGCGCGGGGTTAACGAGAATCTTCACGGGACGTTTTTGAAGGCGGGCCAGGAGTTGGTGATACCGGGAATTCTGAACGCGCCGATAGCCGAGAAGCCGGTGCCGGTAGCCAAAGATTTTGAGGTGCGGGCGATTTATTTGACGGGACTGATGGCGGGGAGCGACCACGGTATCAAGATCGTGAAACGCTGGCGCGAGGCGGGCGGGAATGCGGTGGTGTTTGATATCAAGGACAGCGATGGGACGGTAAATATTCCGTTTGAGCATCCGCTGATGGGGGCGCACAAAGCCCCTATTCGCGATCTGCCGAAGTACACGCATTTTCTGCATTCGCAGGGAATGCACGCGATTGCGAGGATTGCGATGTTCCGGGATGAGCGGCTGGTGGTGGCGCATCCGGAGCTGGCGGTGAAGTCGCAGAAGACGGGTCAGCCGTGGCGAGAGAATGGGAAGCTGGTTTGGACCGACCCGTCGCAGGTACAAGTGCAGGAGTATGACATTGCGCTGGCGCTGGCTGCAGCGGAAGGCGGAGCGGATGAGATTCAGTTTGATTATGTCCGCTTCCCGGCGGAGGGCGATCAGAAAGACGCGGGGTTCTCGTATCAGAAGAAGCATCCGGAGTGGCAGCGGGCGGACGTGATTGCCGACTTCCTGCGGCGGGCCTATACGTCGCTGCACCCGAAGGGCGTTTTGCTTTCGCTGGATGTGTTTGGCGTGATGGCGTGGCAGCGGCCGGTGGATCTGGCGCACACCGGGCAGGACATTGTGCGCATGGCGAAGTATTGCGATGTGCTGTCGCCGATGATTTATCCGTCACACTTCTTCGGTATGGACGGCATCGCCAAGCCCGGCGACGCGCCCGAGCATTTTATTGGCGAGTCGATGGAGCGGTTTGAGAAGATCACGGCGGGGAGCGGGGCGGTGATTCGCCCGTGGCTGCAAGCGTTTGCGTGGCGGACGAAGACGTATTCTCCGAAATATATTGAAGTGCAGGTGTTGACGGCGAAGAACAAGGGCGGCGTGGGGTTCTTGTTCTGGAACGCGAATAACGACTACAGCAAACCTTATGCGGCAATGCCGGAAATGAAGGCGGTTAAGGGACAGTATTTCCGAGGTGACGAAATGCCGACAGTCTTAAAGGCAGAGGTTGCGTTTCCGGGGCGGTAAAACTCCAACTACATTTCAGGGTTGATGGCAGTCGTCCCGGCTTCACTCAGGGCAGACTCTACGGGACGCGGCGCGTCTGGCACATCCACCCAGCGCTGAAGCGCTGGGCTATTAGCGGTCGTGCCTCCGGAAGTTTTCTGAAACGTCATTTATTCAGCTCAGCGGTCCAATTCACCACCAGGGTCATGGGGACGGATTGGGTATCGGGAACGGTGGCCATCAGAAAGCGGCTTCCGTCGGGGGAGACCGCGAATGGGATACCCGCGGCCCCCAGATGATGAACCGCGAACAGCTTGCGGGGACTCTCGGTGACAAATTGATCGCCCTGGGCATTGATAGTCACGGCGAAGACCTCCGTCTGCGTGCCATAAAACCCAGAGTAGTAGATTTCCTTTCCATCACCGCGCCAGGCGGGAGAGGTTCCGCCATTCTGCGATATCTGCCATCTACCGTTGCCACTGGGGAAAGGAGTGACGTAAACCTCCTCGCGTCCGGATTCGGTGGAGCTATAGACCAGCCATTTGCCGTCGGGAGAGAGCCGCGAGAACACGATCGTACCTTGCTGCGATTGCGATTGAACCAATGGAAAAGGCTTCTTCTCCCCTGTGGTTGGAAGGGCCCAGACGGAGCCGCCGGAGGGGCCGCTCGATTTCTGAAAGACGAGATAACGTCCATCGGATGACCACTCAGGCCAGGTCAGCGTGATAGGAGTTGTGGAATCTTCTGGCGCCAACAGCAGTTCGTCCTGCCCACCGCCATTCGCCGGGCGGGCGTGCAATGTGGATCCCGATGAGAGTCTAGGGCTGGCCAAGGTTACGAAGGCAATGCGCTGCCCATCGGGTGACCAGGTTGGCATGAGATGATGCGCGGGATCAAAAGTAAGGCGGGTTTTCGATCCGTGAGCGAGATCGAAGACCCATATGTCGGATTTTGGCTCTCCAAAGGAAAGTGCCAAGCGCTTGCCATCGCTCGAAAGCCGCATGGCGCCGTTATAGCTACCGCGCTCGGCAACGTTGCCCAAGTCGTTGCCGTTCCGGTCCACCCACAACAGATCGACGCCCAGGACGGCGGCCCCCGAGGCGTAGAGCAGCACACCGTCATCGCTGGCGCTAAACGTGGTGCGCCACACGCTGGGGTCGTACTGGACATTGTCCGCGACTGGCACCGGATCCCCCGAGAGCGTGGCGGTGGCAGGATCGAACTTCTGCGCTACCAGGGCGGTCTGAGCGTGATACAGCAAATACCCGGACACGTATTGGCACTGCGAGTCGCTGGAGAGCACCAATTTCATGGCCGGGCTGTCGATTGAACCCAGGTAAATTCCGTTCTGGGCCTGGCCTTCTCCCGAGTGGCTGGTTGCCAGAAAAAGAAAGTGTTTGCCATCGGGCAGGAAGGACGGCCAACGATGGGTGGAGTGCTTGCTGGGATCGAGGGTGGTCACTCGCTCCGGTGTGCCTCCGGCAGCGGGGACTTTCCACAGCGACTCGCGGTAGTCGGGCGTGTACACGATGACATTTTCTTTGCCCCAAGCCCCGCCCCGGCTACCGGGAGCATCGGCGAGGACCATGACTGGACCTCCAGCGGACGGAATCTTCTTCAGCTTGGCACCGGCGAAAAAGGCGATGAATTTTCCGTCGAACGACCAGAAGGGGAAGGTGGCATTCTCGGTGCCCTCTAGCTTTGCCGCCACTCCAGTGTCCAGCGGCTGGACATACAGGGAAGCCGGCTCTTTCCCAACGCGTGCGGAAAAGACAACGCGGGTGCCGTCATGCGAAATCACCGGCGGGCCGGAATAATCGCCGTTGAAAACAAATGTGCCGTTCACAGGCGGCGTCAGGTAGGCGCGGATGGGGTGCTGCGCCGGGCTTGGGCGCAGAGCAAGCCAGATCGCCGACGCGATCAACAGCGCGCCCAGAGCTATCCAGCCAATGCGGTCCCAGTTCTTGCGGCGAGGACGCAGAGAGTGAACCGCCGCTGCGGATTGCGACGACGTTGAGATCCAGCGTAACTCGCGGGCGATGTCGGAGGCGCTCTGCCAGCGGGCATCAGGATCTTTGGCGAGGCAGCCTCGGACCACGTGGTCCAGCGCGGGCGGCGCCATCGGCTGAATTGTAGAGATTGGCTCAGGTTCTTTTTCCAGAACCGCAGAGGCGACCGACAGATTGCTCTTGCCTTCGAAGGCGCGTTTGCCGGTGGCCATCTCGTAGAGCACAGAGCCTAACGCGAAAATGTCGCTGCGCGTGTCGGCTTCTTTTCCTTCGACTTGCTCTGGAGACATGTACTGAAACGTGCCGACAACGAAGCCTTGGCTGGTGAGGGGCTGTTTTGTGGCGGGGCTGGACATCTCGATGGTCAGACTGGAAGACGAGGCGACCGCGAACGCAGGGACGTGCTCACTTTTTGCCAGGCCGAAATCCATCAGCTTTGCGCCAGACTTGGTGAGCATGATATTGCCCGGCTTCAGGTCGCGATGGACTACGCCGCTGCGGTGGGCGCGTTCCAGGCCTTCGCAGATATCGGTTCCGTACTTAAAGATTTGGGCAACAGGAAGCGGGCCTTTGGCCAAGCGGTCAGCCAGGGTCTCGCCCTCCAGGAGCTCCATGACCAAATAATCGGTTCCGTCCTGGTGGCCGACATCGTGAAGAGTGCAGATATTCGGATGATTGAGGGAAGAAATGGCGCGGGCTTCGCGGTCAAAGCGCTGCTTGGCTTCTGGATTGCTGGAAAGATGGTCGGGCAAGATCTTTATCGCAACCGGGCGATCGAGCCGGGTGTCGAGCGCGCGATAGACTTCGCCCATTCCGCCGGCGCCGAGCGGAGATTGGATTTCATAGGGACCGAGTTTGGCGCCGGAAGCGAGGGACATCTGCGGCTGAATTATAAACAAAGGTGCGTAGGTCCGTGCAATAACAGCGGCAAGGGAGTTTTACCGCGAAGGACGGAAAATCGGGCCTGCGGCCCGAGGGACAGCCGAAGACGGCTATCCCCACGTGAGCACCGGTGAGGGTTAGAATCGTTTCACTGGATGGAGCAATGCCCTGCCATCGTTCAATCTGCTTAATTCGAATCCTGATTGTTATCTCGTGCGTGGGTTGCATCGTGGCCGCGGAACCAGCTCTTGCAGCGGACCAGCCGCAGTGGCTGCGGATCAGCTCGGACCATTTCATCGTGCTTACGGATGCGGGGGAGAAGAAAGGGCATGAAGTGGTGGCCCGCTTCGAGCAGATGCGGGGGATGTATGGGGCATTGCTAGGGCAGCATAAGCTGCGAATGTCGGAACCGCTGGAGATTATCGCGTTTCGCAGCGACAAGGATTTCGCCCAGATTGCGCCTATGCGCGACGGAAAGCCGATCACGGATCCGGCGTTCGTGCTGACTGGCGACGACCGGATTTTTGTGGTGCTGGATTTGTTCGAGCCGGATAGCTGGCGGGCGGTCGAGCATCAGTTTGCGCATTATTTGTTGAACTACAACTATCCGCCGACTCAGCCGTGGTTTGATGAAGGCTTTGCGGAGTATTTCTCGTCAATCTCATTCACGGCCAAGCAAGCTGAAGTAGGGGCCGATCCCACACTGAATCCCCTCTATCAAACTGACATTCTTGGCGACCAGACCCAGGTTAGCGGGTTAAAGTCGCACACGGAAATCCTGAGCGCGCCGGCGTGGCTGACGTGGCCCGATCTGTTTGGGATGAAAAATCGCGTGGTGAACGGGCAGGAGGGGACGCATCAGACGCTGTTTTATGCGCAGTCGTGGATGCTGGTGCACTATCTGATTAATCAGAACAAGCTGCCACAGACGGGGATTTATTTTGATGTGGTGGAGAACCAGAAGGTGCCGGTGGAACAGGCGGTGCAACAAGCTTTTGGTATGAGCGTGGCGCAGCTCGACAAGGCGGTGAAGGATTATTTTCATTCGCTGAAGCCTTTGTTTGATGCGTTGTACGCGTCGAAGCAGGGGAACCCGGCGTTGACCTCGAATGTCGTCTATAAACTGCTGTTGCCAGTTGAGGTGGATGAGGTGGGGAGCAGTTCGAAACAGATTGCCCCGGCTGAGGCGCAGGCACTGGTGGATGAGATGGAGTTGCGGATTCCGGAGCGGCGGGCGCAGGCGGTTCAGCAATTGCAGCAACTCGCGGGAGACGCGAAAAACGAGACCGCAGTCGCGCATCGCGCCCTGGCTTGGGCGCATGTCCAGAAAGGCGAGACTGCGGAGGCTTTTGAAGAGCTGAGTACGGCGCTGCAGATGAGTCCATCTGACCCTTGGGTGCGGTTTGGGATGGCGGAGGCGAGTTATCACAGCGGAGAGAAGGGAGCGCGGATACAGGGTCTGGAGAATACCGCGCATAGCTTGCAGGCGGTCATCGAGGAATACCCGGACTTCGCTGAAGCCTACGCTTTGGTGGGGTGGGCGCGGCTGGTTGGAGGAGGAACGAATTCGGCGATCGAGGCCATGAAGATGGCGATCCAACTTAGCCCGCGAAATGAGGGTTATCAACTACGCCTGGCGCAGACCTATCTGGCGACCAAGAAATGGGATGAGGCCACGTCGGTCCTGGAGCGGCTGAAGGTGAGCCAGAATCCCCAGATCGCCGGCGCAGCAAAGAAAGAACTGAACGACATGCCGTTTCTGAAGAAATTCGGCGTGGCGCCGCAGGATGAAACGGCGCACCGGGAAAGCATCACTGCCAACACGCAAAAACATGAGGACCTAGAGGACGATGACGCCGAGGCAAAGCCGGCGCCCACGGTCGAGCCGCCGGTGGATAAGCGTCCGGTGCGGTTTCTGAAGGCAGAGTTGCTATCGGTTGATTGCTCGCAGGCGCCGGCGGCGGTGGTGACGGTGGTGGAGGGCGGCGCCCAGGCGCTGAAGCTTCGCACGGCAGACTACAAATCTCTGGCAGTGATCGGAAGCGGGGGATTTTCGTGTGCGTGGAAAGACATGGCGGTGAACGTCAATTACAAGCGCGGCGGGAAGCTGGATGGGGATTTGGTTTCGATTGAAGTGCGGTGAGCTGTAACAGCGCTGAGCGTACCGGGCTGGTGTGGAACACATTCATGAAGAACCCTGAAGCCCAGGCAGCGATGACGGCAGTTGGGTTCCACTAGTCTAGGTCATCGCGGTACAATGAGCAGGTTGGGTAAAGTGTCACAATTCGTTTCGATCGGGCTGGCGATTGTTATCCTGGCGCTGCCGCTCTCGGCGTGCCTGACGCTGGCTGCGAAGATGAGCGTGGAAGAGCGAGCGTGCTGCCAAAAGATGGCTGGCCGCTGCGAAACTTCTGCGATGCCGAGTTCGCACTCGTGCTGCCAGCACCCAGTCTCGCGTCAGGCCGTAACTGCTTCGAAAATTCAAACAAACAATTTTGTCCCAGCGGTTGCTGTGCTGAGCGAAGCTGCTTCCCCGCTGCCACAAGTCATGGCTCGGGGCGGCTCGACCTCATTCGAATCTCCGCCCGAAAGCCCGCCACAAATAATCAACGTACTTAGAATCTGATTTCGTCGCGCATAGAAGTGCGAGGACGCATTTGTGTGTCTTCGTATGACTTCATCTCCAAACGTGTGAGGAGAAATGACAGTGGCGAAGATCAGAAAAATCTGTGTGTTTGTCTTTTGTGCGGCATCGGCTTTCGGCCAAAATGCTCCAACCAGCTTGCAGTTGCTAATCGTGGAGGCTCGGCAGAACAATGCCGCAATCAAAGCTGAAGCGTCGGCGCTGCCCGATACCGAAGTGATGGTGCAGAGCTTTACGGTGGGCAGTCCGAGGCCATTCGCCGGGTACAGCAATAGTGACTTTGCCTACATCGGCTTTGGCGCATCGCAGGAGCTGCCTTATCCGGGCAAGCGCGGGCTGCGAGCAAACGTCGCACAGCATGAGATCGCAATTTCACGCGCAGAGAAAGACTCGGTCACGTGGGATGTGCTCACCCGCCTCAAGCTTGCGTACTTCCGGCTCGCGGCTTCTGAACAGCTGGTTGCGGTGCTCGAAAAGAACGGGCGACTCGCGGCCGAGATCGAGCAAGCTTCAGAAATTCGTTATCGCGTGGGACAAGGAACGCAGCAGGATGTCCTGCGGGCGCAGCTGGAGCGCACCAAGCTCCTGAACGAAGTCTCTGTCCAGCGCCGCGAAAGCGCTCAGGCGCAGGTCGCGCTGAAGGCGTTGCTGAATCGCCCGCCTGAATCAAGTGACATCGTTCCCGAACCGCTTTCCTCCCGCCGCGCCCCCGAAACTGCCGACCTCTACACAAAGCTCCGGCAGAACAATCCAGAGTTGCAGGTGAGCACGGAGCAAGTGTCCCAAAGCCAGGCCGCGGCGGCGCTCGCGAAGCGCGAACAGAAGCCGGACTTCGGCGTGCAATACATGTGGCAGCACACGGCGGACAACTTCCGTGACTATTACATGGGTACGTTCTCTATCAAGCTGCCCAACCGGTCTCGGGTACGCGCCGCCGAAGCCCAGTCGCGGGCCAAGCTCACGCAGGCAGAAGCCGAAAAGGAATCCCGCCTGAAGCAGATGGAAGCCGACCTGGGAGAGCAAGTCGCGATTGTTCAAACTTCCGAACAGCAATTGACGATTTACGAACAAGGACTTATCCCGCAAAGCGAATCGGCACTGAACGCCGGACTGGTTGGATATCGCGCGGGGAAACAGGACTATCAGGGTGTGCTTGGCTCGTACAACGACACGCTCCGCCTGGCCATGGATCGGGAACGCACGCTGGCAGAACATGAGGCGGCTATGGCTCAGATCGAGCGCCTCATCGGGGAGGAACTGAAATGAATTACCGCAAACTTTTCATCGTCGCAGTAGTGCTCAATTTGGCTATGGTGACTGCCGCGTATTGGTTCTGGCGATCTTCGCGGAGCGAGAAACCAGCGGCGGGTGCGGCCGCAGAACATCCCCCGATGGAGGGCTTCAATCCGGTTCCCGTGGAGGCTCCTCCAGCAAAGCTGGCGCCGATCGAGCTATCACCGGAGCGCATGCAGAGCATTGGCGTGAGCACGGGTCGTGTCGAATACAAGGCGATTGATTCTGAGATCCGCACCACAGGGACAGTGGACATGGATGAGCGGCGAGTGGCGTACGTGCAGACCCGCTATCCCGGCTGGGTGAAAGACGTTTTCGTAAACGCAAGCTATCAATTTGTGAAAAAGGGAGAGCCGCTGTTCACCATCTACAGCCCCGAACTGGTGGCGAGTGAGCAGGAATATTTGCTCGCCAAAACCAATGCCGGGCGTCTGGGTCAAAGTTCGATCGCAGGCGTGACCTCCGGTGCGGATACGTTGCTTCGTTCGGCTCGCGAACGGCTACTGCAGTGGAATCTATCGGAGCCAGACATTGCGAAACTCGAAGCCAGCGGAAAACCGCTCACGGATTTTGGTTTTGCTTCCCCGGTTTCCGGCTATGTAGTTGAACGCATGGTACTGCCAAACGCCTACGTGCAACCGGAGATGCGGTTGTACTCGATCGCGGACCTCTCGTCGGTGTGGGTGAACGCGCAGGTCTTCCAGCAGGACGCCGGCAGGCTGAAGCCCGGGGATTCGGCAGAAATTACGGTGGACACGTATCCCAGCCGCGTATTTCACGCACGCGTTGAACAACTTATTCCCCAGGTTGACCCAGCAACGCGAACCCTGCGCGTGCGACTGGCGATGCCGAACCCCGGGCTCGCGCTGAAACCGGGGATGTTCGTGAATGTCAGGCTGCGTGCTCCGCGCGGACGCCAACTGCTTGTCCCCGCTTCTGCGGTAGTACAGGCGGGAAACCGTCAAGTCGTGTTCCTGTCGCGGGGTCAGGGATCGTTCGAGCCGCGTGAAGTGCAGCTGGGAGCGCGTACCGAAGAAGGCTTCGTTGTAATTAAGGGATTGCGTGCCGGCGATGCAGTTTCGACCTCGGCTAACTTTCTAATTGACTCCGAAAGTCAGCTCCAGGCCGCGGCAGGAGCCTACACTCCCCCACCTCCTGGCGCTGGAGCAGCGGCGGCAATGAATGGGCCGGAGCAGCAAGTCTCGGCCGAACTAACCACTGGTCCATCTCCTCCCCACAAGGGCAAGAACCGCCTGCAGGTGAAGCTCACTGCGTCCGACAGCAAGCCACTCTCTGGCGCGAAGGTAACCGTTCGCTTCTTCATGGCGGGCATGCCGGAAATGGGGATGGCAGAAATGAACGTGACCGCCCAGCTCAGTGATCAGGGCAATGGAGTTTACGCAGGTGAACTGGAACTCGGCTCGGGTGGCACATGGCAGGTCACCGTTATTGCAGAGCAAGGCGGAAAAACGGTTTTGACCAAACGCTTCAACCTCAGTGCCACGGGAGGTATGTAAACCATGATCTCCCGTGTGATTGACTGGTGTGCGCGAAACCGTTTTCTGGTTTTCATCGGTGTGCTTTTCCTGGTGCTGGCCGGCATCTGGTCGCTGCAGAGAGTTCCGCTCGACGCCCTGCCGGACATTTCCGACGTGCAAGTGATTGTGCACACTGCGTGGCCGGGGCAGCCTCCGAACCTCATTGAAGACCAGGTCACGTATCCCATTGTTACTGCTCTGCTCGCGGCGCCCCACGTAAAAGCCGTGCGGGCCACGACCATGTTCGGCGACTCGTACGTCTATGTGGTGTTTCAGGATGGCACCGATATCTACTGGGCCCGCTCGCGGGTTCTCGAATACCTACAGCAGATTGGAGGCCGCTTGCCTGCGGGCGCCGCGCCAATGATCGGACCGGACGCTACCGGCGTGGGATGGGTGTTCGAGTACGTCCTGATCGACCGCACGCACCAGCACAGCCTTGCCGACCTGCGTTCGCTCCAGGACTGGCATGTGCGTTATCAACTTGAAACCGTGCCCGGAGTTGCGGAGGTAGCGACCATCGGCGGCTTCGTAAAGCAGTATCAGGTGCAACTTGATCCCAATCGGCTGCTTGCGTATGGCATTCCACTCTCAACTGTGATTGACCGCGTCCGCGCCAGCACCAATGAAGTTGGTGGGCGCGTGCTGGAGATGAATGGCGCGCGCTACATGGTTCGCGGACTGGGATACTTGCACTCGCTCAGTGATCTGGAAAATGTGCCAGTGATGGCAAAGAACGGTACCCCCGTACTCTTACGCGATTTGGGTACGGTAACGTTCGGGCCGGAAATCCGCGAAGGGGTAGCAGAATGGCAAGGCGAAGGCGAAGCCGTGGGCGGGATTGTGGTGATGCGCTACGGCGAGAATGCGCTGAACGTAATCAACGGAATCAAGAAAAAGGTTGCCGAGATTGCGCCTTCTCTACCTCCGGGAGTCGAGATCCACGCCGGCTATGACCGCTCGGGTCTGATTGAGGATTCCATTCACACTTTGAAACGCGATTTGCTGGCCGAGTGCGCGATCGTTAGCGTGGTCACGATTGTTTTTCTTTTCCACTTCCGGTCTGCTCTGATCCCCATTCTTACTTTGCCGGTCGCTTTGCTAGGTGCGTTCGTGCTGATGTACCTCCTGCATATCAGCAGCAACATTATGTCGCTGGGCGGCTTTGCGCTTGCGATTGGCGTACTGATTGATGCCGCAATCGTGATTGTCGAAAACGGATATCGCCATCTTTCCGAAGCGGGCCCGGTTGCTGAAGGCGAGCGGCGTCGGATTCTGATTGATGCGGCGAAACAAGTTGGCCCAGCCTTGTTCTTCTCGCTGCTGATCATCGTGGTTTCGTTTCTGCCGGTCTTTCTGCTGGAAGCGCAGGAGGGGCGGATGTTCCGGCCACTGGCCTGGACGAAAACTCTGTCGGTGGCATTCTCGTCGATTCTTGCAATCACCGTTGTTCCTGCGTTGATGGTCATGTTCATCCGGGGAAAGCTCCGACCGGAATCGGAAAACCCGGTGTCGCGGTTCACCCAGGCGCTGTATTTGCCGGTTCTCCGGTTTGCACTTCGGCGGCCGTGGCTGACAATTGCTCTAAATCTGATTTTTCTCGCGGCCACGATTCCACTTGCGTTTCGTCTAGGCAGTCAGTTCATGCCGCCACTCTACGAGGGGTCGGCGCTGTACATGCCGACCTCGCTCCCGGGAATCGGGATTACCCAGGCCACGCAGCTGTTGCAGGAACAAGATCGCATCATCCGCAACTTTCCGGAAGTGGACAGTGTGTTCGGGGTGGTTGGCCGTTCTGACAGCCCGACCGACAACGCTCCCCTGGACATGTATGACACCACCATCATGCTGAAGCCGCGGGAGAAGTGGCGTGCCGGTCTGACCTACGAAAAGTTGATCGCTGAGATGGATGCCAAGTTGCAGTTCCCAGGACTTTCGAACACCTGGACCATGCCCGTGGAAAACCGCCTCGACATGCAACTCACCGGGATCAAGACGCCGGTCGGCATGAAGATTCAGGGGGCAAACGTGGAAGGAATTCAGGCTGTCGGCGCCCGTATCGAGCAACTGCTGGCGCGTCTGCCCGATGTGCGAGCAGTTTTTGCGGAACGTGTTTCGCAGGGCTTCTACCTGAATATTGATGTTGACCGCCTGGAAGCTGCCCGTTACGGAATGACAGTTCAGGACGTACAGCGGGCGGTGCAGTCGGGTATCGGCGGCGAAGATATCGCGGAGAATGTTGAGGGCCGGGAGCGATATCCCATTAACGTGCGATATCAGCGCGACTTCCGCGACACGCCCGAGGCGTTAGCTCGTGTCCTGGTGGAAGCTCCCACTGGCACACAAGTGCCTCTTGGTTCCGTTGCCCACATCTCGTACTCGCACGGTCCGGCCATGATCCGGGACGAAGAGGGTCAGCTCACCGGGTATGTGTATATGGACCTTAAGACAACCGATTACGGTGGCTTCGTGAATCAGGCGAGTCAAGTGCTGAGACAGGAACTTAAGCTGCCCGTCGGTTTTACTTATCAGTGGTCGGGAGAATACGAATTTCAGTTGCGAGCAAAAGAGCGCCTGAAACTGATTTTGCCGCTGGTTTTCGCTGTAATCCTTCTCCTGCTGTATCTGGTATTTCGTTCCGTAACCGAAGCTCTGGTCCTGATCTTTCCAACGCTGTATGCGGTCAGCGGAGGTCTGCTCCTGCAATGGGTCCTCCGTTACAACTTCAGTGTTGCGGTTTGGGTGGGGTATATCGCGTTGTTTGGCATCGCTGTCGAGACCGGAGTTGTGATGGTGGTATATCTACACGAGGCGCTGGAGAAGCGAATCGCTTCAGGCATGCCGCTTACAAATGAAGCTATCCAGGAAGCGGTGATTGAGGGCGCGGTACACCGGCTTCGGCCGAAACTTATGACGGTCACCGCGGTCTTGGCCAGCCTAGTACCGATCCTCTGGGAAAGCGGCATTGGCTCAGACGTAATGAAGCCGATTGCAGCTCCGATCGTGGGTGGAATGATTACGTCCACAGTCCACGTTCTGATTCTGGTGCCGGTTTTTTTCGCGCTGATGGAGAAGCGGGCGCTTCGGAGGTTGACGTGACGGGCTGTCCGTAGAGGTGGCTGCAAATCGGCATTTCTGGAGACATTCAAATGGCAAGCAGAAAAAAGAAAACCCTTCCAGACGGCTGGAAGGGTCTGCAAGTGGCAAGAGGCGGTTAGCCCCGGCTGACGTTCGCTGCCTGGAAGCCTTTCGGCCCCTTCAGCAAGTCGAACTCGACGGTCTCGCCCTCGTTGAGAGTGCGATAGCCGTTTTCCTGGATGGCGGAGAAGTGGACGAAAACATCTTCACCCGTAGAGCGCTGGATGAAACCGTAGCCCTTTGCCCCGTTGAACCACTTTACTGTACCCTTCTCTCTCACAAAAGTACTCCTTTCGCCTCTGGTGATGGATTTGCCCGGGATCTTGGCGAGGCTTACGCCTCAACTGCCCCCCTCAAAGAACACGGACAATTTGCATCAAGCCATGCCCTGCGGCACGAAGTCTGCCCCACAAAAAAGAAGGCCCTGAACCTGCGGAGAAATTTCCGGTGGAGGCGCAAGAGCCCGACGAAGGGCGCGAGATTTCGACGACGTGGCACAACACATCAGCCTGAATCTGAGACTCAATGCCCCAACCCTAGAGCAGTGAGCAAGAGATATTATTCAGGAACTTGGCGTTCTGGCAAGGGAAAATTGCAGTGCTAAATCGTTTTAATCAACCTGAGGCATCGGAGAGGGCTTCGCCGACTGCCGATCCCCAAGGCCTGAATTGCTGCAAGTATTTGATAAGATTCAGAAATCGTGACTCAAACCAGCATAGTTTCCGGGCCAACTCCGAAGCCGCCAACCAGCCCAGGTTCCCGATGGCACCGGGCCAGGTATTACTACCGATTGGCATCATCTACGGTGAAATACCTGCTGCACACCGAGGTGCACACGTTTGCGTTTTCGGTGGCGGCGAACGCGATTTTGTCGTTCTTTCCGTTTGTACTGTTGCTGATGAATCTTGCGCTAAGAGTGTTTCGTTCGCCGGCGATGTACGACGTGATCAAGGAACTGCTCAAAGACTATCTTCCGGCGGGACAGGATTTCGTGATACGGAATCTCAGCGCGCTGGTATCGGGGCGGAACCGGGTGCAAGTGTTTTCGTTCGCGATTCTGCTGGTGACCTCCACCGGAGTTTTCCTGCCGCTTGAAGTCGCCCTGAACCGGGTGTGGCGGTTCCCGAATAACCGTTCCTATCTTGGGAATCAATTGATTTCACTGGGACTGGCTTTTGCCTGCGGAATTCTGGCGCTGATCTCGATCGCCCTCAGCGCCGGCAACATAGTGTTGCTTCACTTCCTTGCCTTCGGACATGATTTTTTTCTGGTGCGGGTGCTGGGCTTCCTGACTGCGAAAGTGTTTGCCACTATCACCAGCATGGCGATTTTCTTCCTGATCTACTGGGTGCTGCCTAACGGGAAGGTTCCAGCCCGGGCGGTGCTGCCGGCGGCGGTAATCATGGGCGTGCTGGCGGAAGTGCTGAAATACTCGTATTTTTGGGCATTGCCGAGACTAAATTTTCAGGAAGTGTATGGGCCGTTCGCGCTCTCGGCCAGCATGATGTTCTGGGCGTTTTTGTTGGGACTGCTGCTGCTGACGGGGGCGCATTTGTCGGCGCAGAAGATTTTTTTGAAGCAGGAATGAGCTGGAACTTGTCCTTCTCCGTCTCCTTCCTGGTGTTGGACGGACCGGGTTGTTCCCCGGGCTAAACCCCCATGTCTCTCCAAAGAACGGAGAGAGACAAGGACGGGGCACCTCGGTATGTTCGGGATCACATCCGGGGTGTGACGTGCGTCACAGCATTTCCATGAACGAGTCGCTAGAATCGTTCTGCTCCCGTCAGAGCGCTGGCCTCCGTCTGCGAGGCTCTTCGTGCGCTGCCATTTTGTGATTATTCTCCTGCTCGCGGTCTCCTGTGTGGTTTCTGGCGAGAGGCCGGGACACCATAGGACCGTCCCGCCAAGTCTGGGCCTACCGAGCCTGAGTCTGCTGGCGTGCCACTCGGGGTTGATCTTCTCCGGGACTGCGCTCAGGGTCGAACATTTAAATCCGGGAAATCTGAGTCCCGACTCCTCCGGGGCCGTGGCGAGCACACGAATTACTTTTCGAGTGCAGACGGCGATTCGTGGGGTGCGGCCGGGGCAAGTAATTCAAGTCAGCGAGTGGGATGGGTTGTGGAATAGCGGGGAGCGCTATCGGCCGGGAGAGCGCGTGCTGCTCTTCTTATATCCCGCGAGCCGGTTGGGGCTGACCAGCCCCGTGGGAGGGCGACTAGGACGATTCCGCGTAGATGATGCGGGCCGAGTAGAAGTGCAGAGCACATCCGGAACCGGCGAGCGTCCGAAGCCGATTGACTTGCGAAGTTTTGCCGCCGAGATCAGACGTGCGGCGAAGGAATAATCCAATGCGTTGGGTTGGGGCGCTGGCTGCGGTGGCGTTGCTGTGCGAACTGGCGAATGCCGGCGGGCCGGAGTTCGTGGCGGGCGCGAGCTACTTTGACCCAACCACTAAGGGGATGCCGCTGACCTGGGCGCAGGGCTCGGTCACTTACTACACCGATCAGGGAAACTTGAGCGCGATCCTTCCTGGCGCCAGCGCGGATTCCTTCGTCGCCAACGCGTTT
>WNFG01004619.1_pt1 | contig 16596 bp, 16 predicted proteins | sample 5400431 | NCBI WGS metagenome assembly WNFG01 (sample SAMN13153346, study PRJNA577476) | soil metagenome | isolation source: 120 cm saprolite under Douglas fir tree site 2 hole 3 replicate 2 | place: USA:California | collected 2015-04-18 | reverse complement strand
AGACGGGCGTCCGGGCGAGATCTTTATCAAGATGTCCAAGGAAGGCTCGACGCTTTCCGGCGTGATGGACGGACTGGCGCTGACCATTTCGCTGGGCTTGCAGTACGGCGTGCCGCTGAAAGTGTTCGTGGACAAGCTGTTGAACACGCGGTTTGAACCGTCGGGCATCACGGCGAATCCGAACATCCGTTTTGTCTCCTCGGTGCTGGATTACATTGCGCGGTGGCTGGGCGGACGATTCATCTCCATGGATTACCTGAAGCTGAACGGCGGAGCGCCGACAGAGACTCCGATTGTCGCGGCGGCTCCGGCTGCGGCGCTTCCGGCGATGAACAACGTGTCGCTGGATGCGATGCAGGCAGCGCTGTCCGCGTCCAAGCTGACCAACGCGCACGAAGGCGCGCCGACGTGCAGCGAGTGCGGGATGCTGATGGTGCCGAACGGCGCATGCTACAAGTGCGAAAACTGCGGCAGCACGAGCGGATGCAGTTGAGGCGCAAAGGACAGGTGAGAGCACACACACGATGAGCGCGCTCCCCTCCGGCTCAGCAGCAGCAGCACGGCTCGCCCCGGCCAAACCCAAAACCAACGGGTTTCTGCACATCGTCAGACACGGTGCAGGACCACAATCCATTTACATCGTGAAATACCACCGCCTGGATCGCGCCGCCGCGGAAGCGAAACCGGTGCTGGCGGAAGGGTCGCAGGCGTTGATCGAACTGCTCGAACGAATCGGCGTGGACTTTCGCCTCGGCGAAGTTCGCGGTGCGCTGGAAGATATTCTTCGGCTCGGGTCAGCCAATATCCCCGATCTGTGGCTCAGCGACGAGGAGACCAGCTGACGGTTCTGAGTTTGCTAGCGCGGGCGGGGACGTAGCGGCGGGCGCGCGGTGAGCGAGCGGGGCCGCATGCGGAAGCGCGGGCCGAGCGGCGGAGGAACGTTGCGAAGGTAGTTGCCGCAGCAGGGGCAGTGGCCGTCGTTGGGAGTGGGAACGGTGATGTCGGCGCGCATCCATTGGCCGCGGGCTTCGCAAAGCGGATTGATGCACTGCACGGTGAAACCGGGCAAGTATTGCATTGATTCTCCCTCAGAGGCCGTAAAGCTCAGGTCGATTCGTGCACGGCCGAATCGCGGTCGCGCAAAAAAACCGGAGCTCCCCTAGTTGGCCAAATCCCGCGGCATGCTCTGCCTCGATTCCGGACAGGGCAGATTCCGATGCAAGATCCAAAGGTCGTCAGGGCCGCGCGGGAACCAAGCAACTGATGGGGCGAATTCTGGCGCGAGAGCGCTGTGGTGTCAAGAGAAAAGACTACAAGATATTGTGGTAAGGTTGCGGAGAGTGAAGGGCCTCATTTGGGAGCTGACAAGTGACTCGTGATTGATGACTCGTGACTCGTGACTGGTGAAAAGAGCGCGGCCGCGGAGCGGTAAGGAAATTACGAAAACTCTTTTTACGTATTAGGTACTGAGGGTGGTACAGCTCGATTTTTGGACGAGTGAGCAGCAAGACGGAGAGAAAAAATGCCAACGACAACAAGATTTGATCTGGGTGGCGGAGGATTGCCGGGAATGCCGAATTTCAGCGGCGCGGGAAAGAGATTATTGCAGATAGCGATTGTGGTGCTGGTGATCATCCTGTTGATGGCGAGCACGACTTCGATTCCAACCGGAAACGTGGGAGTGTTGACGCTGTTCGGGCGCGTGACCGGAGAAACTTTGCCCGAAGGGATCCATCTGGTCAATCCGCTGAAATCCGTGCAGAAACTTTCCGTTCAGACGCAATCGGTGAAAGAGAGCGCCAACGTTCCTTCGAATGAAGGACTCATTCTTGCGCTGGACACTTCGCTGCTTTTCCGGTTGGACAAGGACAAGGCCGCGTACGTTTACCAGACCGTCGGCGATAATTACGCGGAGAAGATTGTGGAGCCGACACTGCGGGCAGCAATACGCGCCTCCACGTCTGCGCATTCGGCGAATGCACTGTACACCAATGCGCGTGAACTGGTGCAGCAGCAGATTCAGGATGAGTTGAAGGCGCAACTCGCGCCGCGCGGCGTGATCGTCGAAAACGTGCTTTTGCGCGACGTGCAATTGCCGGCGATGCTCAAAGGCTCGATCGAGGCCAAGCAGCAGGCCGAGCAGGACGCGCTTAGGATGAGCTTCATTTTGCAAAAAGAGAAGCAAGAGGCGGAACGCAAGCGCATCGAAGCGCAGGGCATCGCGGACTTCCAGAAGATCGTGGCCGCGGGGATCAGCCCGCAGTTGCTCGAATGGAAGGGCATCGAAGCCACGGAGAAACTGGCAGCGAGCTCGAATGCCAAGATTGTAATCATCGGGAATCCCAAGAACGGACTCCCGCTGGTGCTGGAGCCGAGATAAAACGAAGCGGGGAGAGAGGCCATAGCGGGGGGCTGAAAGAACTACGAAGATTTTCGTTGACAATACGAAGGTCTTCGTATTAGCCTCTCCGCATGAGCCAGGAAACTCCACAGAAACCGACGGCTTCGGAGCTCGAAATACTTCGCGTCTTGTGGACGCGAGGCCCTTCCACGGTGCGCGAGGTTTACGAGGCGCTGCGCGAGCAAAAGTCGCTTGGATACACCACGGTCCTGAAACCCCTGCAAATAATGACGGCAAAAGGAACGGTACGCAGAAACGAGGAGCAGCGTGCCCACGTCTACGAAGCTTGTCAGCCGGCGGAGGAGACGAAGCGGCAGCTCGTGGGCGACGTGCTACACCGGGTTTTCGAGGGCTCCGCGAGCGAATTGATGATTCATGCGCTGGAAGGCCGGCGAACGTCCAAGAAAGAACTGGACGAACTGCGCCGCCTGCTGGATGAGTACGAAGGGAGAACGCGATGACGAACTTCGCGCATTGGATTTCGCCGGAGCTGATGAGGGTGCTCGGATGGACCCTGCTGCATTTCATCTGGCAGGGCGCGGCGCTGGCAGCGTTGTTTGCGGTCGCGATGGCAGCTTGCCGAAGCGCGGCGGCACGGTACGCGCTGGCTGTCGGTACGCTGGCACTGATGATGGCTTCTCCGGTGATTACCTTCGTGTGGCTGCAACGCGAAACCATTCCGGCCGTGCGGTCCGGGGCGCAAGGTTCTTTGCCGTTGGCTGGGAAGGCGGCACAACACGCCGTCGTCGCAGCAGTCTCCGGCGCCCCGGCCGCTGCATCTCTAAGCGCACAGCCGACCGCCATGCTCTGGCTCGTGGAGTTGTGGTTCCTTGGCGTCCTAGTCTTGAGCTTGAGAACCGCGGGCGGTTTGCTGTTGATCGAAAGAATGCGGCGGAAAGAAATCAAGCCGATTGGGCAGGAACTGCATGAAAGGTGCATGGCTCTGCAACGGAGGATGGGGCTCGATCGCGTCATCCGGTATTGCGAATGCCACCGCCTGGATGCTCCAGCCGTTCTCGGATGGTTTCGGCCGATAGTTCTGCTGCCCATGAGGGCGCTGACCGGCATGGACGAGCAGCAGATCGAAGCGGTGATTGCGCATGAGCTGGCGCACATTCGCCGGCTGGATTGCTTCGTGAATCTCTTTCAGATCGCCGTCGAAACACTGCTGTTCTATCATCCGGCCGTCTGGTGGGTGAGCCAGCGGGTTCGCGCCGAACGTGAGAACTGCTGCGACGACGAAGCGATTTCCATTTGCGGCGACGCGGTGGTTTACGCGCGCGCCCTCACGCTGATGGAAGAATGGCGGACGGCTCCAGCCTTGATGATGGCGGCAAATCGCAGCCCGCTGGCGGAGCGCGTCGTCCGGCTACTCGGATTGAATGGAGCTGCAGCTACGGGGAGGACACGCATGGCGGGACTGGGAGTGAGTGCTGTTTGCCTGACTGGAGCGTTGCTGGCCGGGAACGCATTTCTGGGCGTGGCGCACGCGTCTTTGGGGACCAGCTCCTCGGCAAAAGAGCTGCAAGAAAGCAGCAGCAGCATCATCATCGTCAAGCCTGAGCCTGTTTCGGCGAAGGAACGCGCCACGCAAGCCGCAAAGCCTGCCGGAAAAGCTGAACTCGCGCCGAAACCGCAAAGCGGCAATGAAAAGAATTCGCCGGCGGCCCACGACGACAGCAAGAAGCAATCTTATCTGGATGCTATGGAAGCCGCGGGGTTCAAGAACCTGGATGTGGACGAGATCATTGCGATGAAGGTCCAGGGTGTCACGCCCGAGTACATCAAAGCCATTCACGATTTGGGATTGCAACCAACCGCGGAGGAAGTTGTCGGGATGCGCGTCCAGGGTGTTACGCCCGAATACATTCGCGACATGAGGACGGTGGCGCAGAATCTTTCGATCGACGAGCTGATCGGAATGAAGGTTCAAGGCGTCACCCTTCAATACGTGCGCGAGATGCGCGAGTTGGGGTTGCAACCGGGCGCTGACGAAATTGTGGGAATGAAGGTGCAGGGAGTAACGCCCGAATACGTCAAGGAGCTGCGAGCCGCCGGAATCAATCCCGATGTGGATGAGATCGTCGGAATGAAAGTGCAGGGTGTCACGGCGGAGTACGTGAGGACGCTGCAGTCCGCCGGATTCAAGAACCTGAGCTGTGACGAAGTTATCGGCGCCAAAGTGCAGGGGATCACGCCGGAGTTCATCGAGAAGGCGCGCAAGCACGGATTCCAGAATCTGACGCTGGACAAGCTGATTTCGCTGAAGCACGCCGATATTTTCTGAGTTGCGCGAGAGACGCGAGGAGAAGTGAGTTCCATGAACTACAAACGAGCTTTCGGTCTGGTTCTCATCGTCGCGGGGATTGCGTTTATCGTCGTCAGCACGATTCACGGCCAATCGCAGGGCGGCGACTGGACGGTTCACCGTTCGGACATCCCGGGGAAGGTCGAGTTTTCCTTGATGGACTCCCGCGCGGGGCGGCACTTTCACTACAGCTCCGATTGGCCCGCAAATGAGTTTTCCGGTTTGGATCTCACAAAGGCCGGGCGGCAGGAAGTTCATTTCACGATCGCGCGCGACGCCGGAAAATTCGAATGTGAAGGATATCTAAATAAGGCGATGGCGATTCATGATGTCAGCCTGAAATTCACCCGGGAGATTAAATCCAAGAACCTGCAAGGGCTGGACACGGACAAACTCATTGCGTTCAAGATTCATGGAGTAACACCCGAATTCATCGAAGGCATTCGTGCAGCGGGATTAAATGCCTCCGACAGCGACAAGCTGATCGCGTTTCGCATTCATGGCGTTTCACCGGCGTTTGTTTCGGAGATCCGGTCGGCGGGCCTGAACCTTTCGGACAGCGATAAATTCATCGCCTTTCGAATCCACGGCGTATCACCGGAAATGATTCGCAGCCTTAAACAGGCCGGTTACACCCCGGACGCGGACAAACTCATCGCCATGCGGATTCACGGCGCGACGCCGGAATGGGTCGAGCAGCTAAAGAAAGAAGGCTACGATCATCTGGATCTGGACAAGCTGATTGCGTTCCGCATTCACGGCGTTTCGCCTGAGTTTATCGGCCAGCTTCAGAAGCTGGGCTATTCGCATCCTGCCCCGGATCAACTGGTAGCCATGCGCATTCATGGAGTGACGCCCGACTTCATCACCCATCTGCAAGCGCGCGGCATGAAGAACCTTACGATCGATCAACTCGTCAGCCTGCGGATTCACGGGATCGACTAGTTCTTTCCCGCCATTTGAAATTGCCAAAAAGATTTGATTGCTGTGAGAGTTGAAAATGCTAGCCAGGATTGACCGGAGCTCGCATCGGCAAAGAACTAAGATTTGGGTGGCGCCGGCTGTAATTCCGCGAGGCGTGCTTTCAGGCGGTCGAGTTCTTGCTGCTTGTCGGTGATCTGTTGCTTGAGCGCGTCTAATTTGGCCTTCCCGGCGGTGTCGTGCACATAATCAGGATTCGAAAAGTAGGTATCCTGCTGCAAGGCTTGTTCCCGCTTCGCAAGATCGACGTCGCTCTGGGCCTGCTTGATCTGCTCCTTTAACGCAGCGAGTTCCTTGGCAAGTTTTTCATCTTCGGGAGCCTTCTTTTCGTTCTGAGCTGCGGAGGATGGCGCATTTGCAGGAGCCGGCTGGGCCGGCGTTTCCGGGGTGCCCGGCATTCTGAGCTGCTCCGCGGCGGCACTCTGCACATCGCCCTTCTTTACTTCCAGAGTTTCGTCAGTGACGACTTTCGCGGGCTTCTCGGAGTTCTTCTTCTGGGCGCGCGCGCGGCGGGCGGCCTCCGCTACGGAATCCTGGAATTGCGCGAACGCGGCCACGGGAAGCAACGCCGAAGCCAAGACAATGGAAACGGCCAGACGTAAGGAAATCAAGCGCGACATGATGCAACTCCTCATGGAGAGCGGAATTGGGCCAATTCTCAAGATACGCTGCCGAAATGGGAATGACAATCCCAAGCTCAGGACCGATGCCCTTCCGATAATACATTACCGGGAAATACTAGTTCGTACCGCATATACTCAAATACATAACGAGACACGGGACTAGAGAAGGTACCGAGAACAAGCAGTGCCGAACGGAAAAACCATTGTGCTGCTCGCCTTGATGACAGTGCCCGGAGCGGGCGCGACTCGTGGACAAACGCCGCCAGTAGCTGCTCAGACTCCATCTCCCGATGACTCCGCCCGCGCAGCAAGGAGTCAGACGCTGCCTTTGGGGCAGGAACACCGTTTCTGGGACAAGAAGAATGCCTGGCTGTTCGCGAGTGTTGGAGCGTCGCGCACGCTAGACTACTCCTCAACATTGAACATGCGGCGACGGGGCGACAACGAAATCCTGCTTACCAATGATCTTGTGGACAACCACGCGGCATTTGCGGCAGTCGAGGCTGCGGGAACTGCCGTTTCGATCGGGGCCTCCTACTTATTCCATCGTTCCGGACATCACAAACTCGAACGCTGGACGTCGATTGTGCATATCGGGCTTACAACCTCAGGCGCTGTGCGCAACTACTGCTTGCCAACTGCTCACCCGAAGACTTCGCCTTAGCCTCTCGCAGTTCCAAAGCGCGGAAACGCGCAACAAGTTTCGCTCATCTTACTCAATAGCATGAATGGTTGCGGTTCGACCGATGGTGCGGCATACTCGCGGCGCGTGTGGGCCTGGGTCGGAGGCGCACGGGCAACTCTGTCAGGAAAGACGCGAGGAGGTCTTCTGGAACGGTGTCACTACGGTCTCCGTTTCGTGCTGGCCCTTTCTGTCCACATTCTTTTTGTAGCGGTTGCCGGCGGCTCCGCGAATCCCCTTCCTGCTCCAGGGGTCGAATTACCGGTGGCTCGATGGTTTGCGCCGCAGACTAGTCTTCCCGGCAGACCACCTGCGCAGCCCCAAACAGCCCCGCCGCAAACTAGTTTGCCCGGCAGACCACCTTCGGATTCCAAGACTTCCGAGCAGACAAAAACGGAACAGTACACCCTCTCCCACGAACGCTATGAGAAAGCGGTGGCCTATTCGCGGGCGGGATACACGCTGTACTTTGTTTCTTACTTTCTTAGCACGGTGTTTCTGCTCCTGCTTCTTCGTTTCGGACTGGCGGCGAAGTTTCGAGATATCGCTGAGAATCTGAGCGACAGAAGATGGATCCAAGGGCTGGTGTTTGCCCCGCTTTTGTTTTTGACCATCGACATTCTTGGCCTGCCATTGAGCGCCTACTGGCATCTGCTCTCGCTGCGCTACGAACAATCCATCCAGGGCTGGGGTTCCTGGCTGTGGGACTGGAGCAAGGGAGAGTTGCTCGGAATGGCGTTCGGAACCGTGCTGGCCGTGATCCTGTTTGCTGTTATGCGGTTCAGCCCGCGCCGCTGGTGGCTGCAGTTCTGGTTTCCCGCGGTGCTAATCCTGTTCGGCGTGATCTTCATCACACCCTTAGTGATCGATCCGCTGTTCAACAAGTTTGAGCCGCTTAGCAAGCGGCATCCCGACTTTGTCGCGTCCATCGTAAAACTCACGCAACATGCCGGCGTTCCGATTCCCCCGGATCGTATGTTCCTGATGATGGCGAGCAGGAAGACGAAACAGATCAATGCCTACGTAACGGGATTGGGCGCGTCCAAGCGGGTCGTCATCTGGGATACCACGATTCAAAAGACGGCACCCGAGGAAGCATTATTCGTCGTTGGGCACGAGCTGGGGCATTACGTTCTCGGCCACGTGCGCCAGGGATTTCTGGTAGGTGCCATGGGGCTTCTGGTGGCGCTGTATTTCCTGTTTCGAAGTTTGCATTGGGCTCTGGACCGCTGGGCCAAGGACTGGAAAATTTATGGACAAGAGGATTGGGCCTCGCTCGCAGTCTTACTGTTGCTGCTCCACGTGCTGCTCTTCGTCGCATCCCCCGCCATCAACGGGTTCAGCCGGATGCAGGAACATGCCGCGGACATTTACGGATTGGAAGTGATTCACGGGCTGATACCGAATTCGGAAGAAGTTGCGGCCCACGCATTTCAAGTCCTGGGAGAACTCGATCTGGCGGATCCGAATCCGCCGGCGTTTATCAAATTCTGGCTATACTCGCATCCGCCCTTGGCAGAGCGGCTCGTGTTCGCTCATAGCTATGATCCCTGGTCCAAAGGCGAGTCGCCGAAGTACGTGAAGTGAAGACGAGGTGGACATCACCTTGTTGCGTCAGGCATCGCCATGTGCGGCGGAATGCCTGCGTGCAAAGGTGGCAACCTTGCTGCGGTTTCCGCAAGCCGACATGGAACACCAGCGGCGGCGATGCGTGCGGGACTTGTCGTAGAAAAAGAGTCCGCATTGGGGATTGGCGCAAATTCTGAGAGGTGCCTTTGGACCCTCGGCGACAAGTTCCGCCGCCGAACGGGCAATGGCAGCCAGCAGCCAATCCAGGCCGCCTTCGCGCGCGACGAATTCCATGCGCCAGGCGCCGTCTTCGAATATCAACTCGTCATGCCCTTCGGTGATCCGAAGGATTTCGTTGATGGGCTCGACCCATTCCGCTGCGATCTTATGCTTTCGATGCATGGCCGTCAGGGCCTTGCGAAGCGAGGCGGACAGGCGCCGGGCCTTCAGGAGCAATCCTTCTGCTGCCGGGGGGTCCGATTGAGGTAGAGCGAGAAGTTGGGCTCCGCGTTCCGCGGAGACGATGCGGGTGGCCTCCAGCAGGAGAACCAGCCCCTCCCACGACAGCTCCGAGTGGGAAGGAGTCGTGTTGACGAAGTCAAGGCAGAGCCGACCGCCAAGTAACCGGATGAAAGAAAGCGAGGAAGGCAGGTTAAGCCTCCAATAACCAGTTAAAGCTAGCATATTGGTTATGCGGCGCAAAGCATTGTTCATCGGCAAGTGCCGGAAACCTTTTGCTAGGGTGAGTATCAGATAGCTTGCTGGTACGGGAGATTTCCATGAAGTCCCTCTTGGCTGGATTGGCGCTCAGCCTGCTATCTGTTTTCGCTGTAATGGCGGTGATTCGGCCTCGGCCGCAATCGGCATCCCCTGCTGCGGGGCCCACGCGCAAGCCCGTGGTCGTGGAGCTGTTCACTTCGGAAGGCTGCTCGAGCTGTCCCCCTGCGGACGAGTTGCTGTCGCGAATGGCGAAGCAACAGCCCATCCCCAATGTGGAAGTGATCGCCCTTGAAGAGCACGTGGATTACTGGAATGAACTTGGTTGGGAGGACCCATTTTCTTCGCGCGAATGGACGGCACGGCAGCAGGTCTACGCCGGGGTCCTTGGCAACGGCAACGCCTATACGCCGCAAATGGTGGTCGATGGCAAAACCGAGTTTGTGGGCAGCCAATCGCGGAAAGCCTGGCAGGCGGTGCAGCAGGCCGCGGCGGAGCCGAGAGCCCAGGTAATTCTGCGGCTGGGAAATTCGCCGGATTCCGATAAAGAAAACTTGTCCGTGAGCATAAGCAAGTTACCGGAAACGCCTGGCCGTGATACGGCGGAAGTGTGGCTGGCAATCACCGAAACGGGGCTTCACTCCGCGGTGAAACGCGGGGAAAATGCCGGCGAGGATTTGCATCACGCCGCGATCGTTCGAAGCATTCGCAAGATCGGTGAAGCGAAGGCCGGAGACGAAACGTCATTTTCCGGAGACGCAACGGTTCCATTGCGCGCGGAATGGAAACGCGAGAATTTGCATTCCGTAGTTTTCGTGCAAGGAAAAAAGAGCCGCCGCATTCTTGGCGCAGCCGCAATTCCCGTGGCACGTTAGCCAGAGGCCCTATCTCATCCTGCTGAAGTCTCGCAGTTCAAGCCGTATCGAATACTGAAGCCGGCGATTCCAAGACAAGATGAAGCAGGGCGCAAACACAAGCAGTTCCTCCAAAGAATCCTTGCCTGCAAAAGGTATTTTGAGTTATATGGACTGCGCGTTCACGGGGAATCCTTCCACGCGTCTGACTGCGGTATGGAACTTCATTTTTTTCGAGGTGATTGTTGGACGCTGAACCGCTTACCGATCCTTCCTCACTCCCGCCGCTGACGCCGCCTCCGCCCGTGGGAATTGCGAGCACGATTTTCTTGAATGAAAAAGGATTGCGCGCCGGCTGGCGCCTGCTCATCTATGCCGCTTTCGTGGCCGCCATCGGGTTTGGCGGTGGGATGGTCCTCCGGCATTTCGCTCCTCCCACACATGGCGTCTTCTCTCCACGCTATCTTTTTGCGGGTGAGATATTCAGCTTCGTCGTGGTTTTTGGAGCGGCACTGATCATGTCGCGCATCGAACATCGCTCACCCGGTGCCTACGGGCTGCCTGCGAACAGCGCGTTTGGGAAACTATTCTGGCAGGGCTTCCTGATAGGCTTAGTGGAGATTTCGGCTCTGGTCGGTCTGATCTCTGCGTTTGGCGGGTACTCTTTTGGAACTTTGGCATTACACGGCTCTGACATTTTGCGCTGGGCCATCGTGTGGGCGATCTTCTTTGTGTTCGTTGGCCTCTTCGAAGAATTTCTCTTTCGTGGGTATACGCAATTTACTTTGGCCGACGGGATCGGCTTCTGGCCTGCGGCGATCCTGCTTTCCGTATCGTTCGGGGCAGTCCATCTCGGCAATCCCGGGGAAGGTTGGGTGGGTGCGGCGGCGGTTGTGATGATTGGACTGGTATTTGCTCTAACCCTTCGTCGTACCGGCAACCTTTGGTTGGCGGTCGGGTGGCATGCAAGCTTTGATTTCGGCGAGACATTTCTTTTTTCGGTTCCGAATAGCGGAGTGGTGTTCGACGGACACCTTAGCAGCGCTTCGTTGCACGGTGCCAAGTGGCTAACTGGAGGCACCGTCGGCCCTGAGGGAAGCGTCTTCAGCTTCCTGACGATGGCCATCCTTGCCCTGGTTGTGAACCGGCTGTATCCCGCGAAGAGTTCGAATCCCACGCCCAACCAGGCCACGCAACTTTCTTAGTGGACGAGTTCGGATACGAAGACGAGTCGGATTCCCTGCGCCTGCGCGCGCGGCAGGATTTCGCGCAACGCCTGAAGCGTTGCGGGGTGCGGGTGCCCGATCGCGATGGCCTCGCCCTTTTCGCGAGCGCCGCGCAGCGCCAATTCCAGTTGCTTGCGCACCGCCGCGACTTCCGCGACATCATCCAGGAACGGAACGTTTCGAAAGGCGGAGCGAACCTCGAAGCTCTGTGCGGTATCAAAGGCCACCGTCGCCGCCGTAGTCCGGCTATCCACGTAGAAAAGTCGCCGGTCGCGCAGAACCGGCATGAGTTCATCCATGAGCTCGGGATCGGAAGTGGCTTGCGAACCCTGATGATTGTTGACTCCCACAACGCCGGGGACACTCTGCAAGAACTGCTCGACGAGGGCGCTCACCTCGGTTGTCGGCATGCCCGGGCGCAATTCTTGCGCTTCGGGAGTTTCATTCGCGATGGATTGCATCGGCAGATGCAGCATCACCTGGTAGCCCCGGCGATGCGCTTCGTTCGCAATTTCGGTGGAATGCTCGTGATTTGGCAAAACGGAGATGGTCAGCGGATAGGGCAGCGCAAAGATTGCTTCGGCAGCGGCGCGGTCGCTGCCGAGGTCGTCCAAAATAATCGCGAGCCGCGGTGCAGAGGGTGGGCCGGGGGGACCGCCGGCGTGCAGCGAGGCTTTCGCGCCCGCGTGGATGTGAATCGCGTGCGTTCGAACGCCCGCCTTCAGAAAAAAGAAGAGTACTCCTTCGCGGCTTTCCGATGGCTCTTCGGTAAGGCCATGACGGGTCGCTACGGAACTCAAGGACTGCTGGATTTTCGCAACTTGAGTCCCTGTAGCGGAATCCGCTCCGGTCGAAAAAAGTGTGATGTCCAGACGATCGGTGACGCCCCCATTTGCACCGGGGGCCTGGAACGCCACGCGGATCTCGGAACCGGTGGGTGCCGCCGACTTAGCTGCGGCAGCGAGTTCGCGCGTGATCGCGTGAATTTTTGCCGGCGCGGGGCGCGCGGGCCCCGGCTTCTTACAGCCAGCGGCGGCCCAGCCCAGGAAAAACAGGAAAACAACAAACGCGGAAAGACGGGCTAGATTTGCTTGAGTATCGATTGAGAAAGAGGAATACGAGGTCTTCCGAGCGTCCCCAAAGGCCACGGAATACTACGCGGCCTTTTTTGCGGGAACCTTCAAGAGGTCCAGCGCCCGGTGGAAGATCGGATCCTCCGGCGAAAGCGGCCGCGGGCCAAGGCCCGGTTCTTTCTGCGTTTCCGGTGCCGGCGCCGCATCGTCATCGCCGGAATCCGAATCTTCCGGAACGGCGCGCACAATTTCCGTGGGAGTGATGCCTTCTTCCAGGATCGATTTTCCGCCGGGATTGTAGTAATTCGCCACGGTGAGAATCAGCGCCGCGCCGTCATCCATAGTGATCAGTTTCTGCTCGGACGCCAAGCCAAACGTGCGCTCTCCCACGACGTCGCCGCGATGATTCGCCACGATGGCGGAGGCGAAAACTTCCGCAGCGCCGGAGGTGGTTGCATCAATCAGCACAGAAACAGTGTTTCTCCATACCACTTGCTTTGGCTCAGCCGAAAAAACCTGCGCCGAAACCGTCTGGCCGCGAAGTGTGGTGATGGTCCCGGACGGCACGAAAAGCCGCGCTAGAGAAATCGCTTCCGAGACCGGCCCGCGCCCGCATTCGCGCAGGTCCACAATGACCTTGCGAACGCCCTGCTTCTCCGCATCCAGCAAGCGGTTGCGTACTTCATCGGCGCGCCCCGCATCCAGCGACGGCAAGCGCAACACGAGAATGTCCGGATCTGCTTTCTGGACGATGATCTTCGGGGTAGCCAATTTTTCGCGGACGAGATCGACTTCATCGGGCGTGGCTTTTCCACGGCGAATGACTGCCACTTTAATGCCGGTACCAGGCTGCCCCGAGAGAAGATTCAAAGCCTGGCCCACGGACATGTCCCGCGTCGTAAACCCGCCGATGGATTCGAAGATGTCGCCGCTGCGAACGCCAGCCTTGGTTCCCGGGCTATCCGGAAGAACGGAGAGAACGATCACATAGCCGAAGCGTTTGCTTAGCGTCAAGCCGGTTTCGCCGCTACCGGAATTCTGCAATTTCTTTTTGTATTCGTCGTATTCCCGCGGGGTGAGGTAGCTGGATTGGGGGTCAAGCGATTCGAGCAAGCCGTGGAGGGAACCCGCAGTAACCGTATGCATGTTCGGGTCATCCACGTAGTCCTGCTGGATCTTCTGTAGGACTTCGCCATAAACCGTGAGTGACTTGTAAGCCTTGTCATCGGTTGCGCGTCCCAGGACGTGTCCCAGTCCCGCGTAACAGAAGATCACCACCGAAACTACAACGATGCCGATGCGAGCCGCTCGATTCATTCCTCACCTGTCCCTGAAAATCTACAAGCCCTGATTATAACACTGCAACTGTTTGGGACGCGGTAAGAAAGAAAAAGGAAGCCTGCGGAAGGTACACTTCAGCAGATTGTCCCAAAAAGACACGCCGCTTCTGGCAAGAATGTTGTGTATTTGCCACAGGCATCTTTAAATCAGGCTTCTGGCTGTTCTTAAGTTATTGATAATAAAGCACAAACGGAGTTTAGTCTGGCACGCAATGTGCTACCATTTAAGGCACGAATGTTTCAGACTACCATCGCCCGCTCGGCTGTTGCCGAAGGCATAGGACTCCACACTGGCGTCTATGGCCACGTTCGTCTCGTCCCTGCGCCAGCCGAAACCGGCATCGTTTTTCGCCGCGTGGACCTCGATAACTTTCCCATCGAGGCGCAGGGCCACAATGTCGCGCGCGTAAGTTATGCCACCAGCCTCATGAAGCAGGGCGTTCTTCTCTCCACCACCGAGCACCTGCTCGCCGCCATCTATTCCTGCGGCATTGACAACATTTTCATCGACATTGATTCGATTGAAATACCGATCCTGGACGGCTCCGCCGAGCCGTTTATGCAAATGTTGGAGCAGTGCGGCGTTCGAAAACTCCGCAGAAGGCGCCGCTACATGAAGGTTTTGAAGGCTCTCGAAGTCGTCGAAGGCGACCGCCGCATCGGCATCTATCCCGCTGATGAATTTCGTGTACGCTGCTACGTGGATTTCGCGCACCCTCTGGTCGGCCAGCAGGAAGTAGAGATGGTGGTCGGACCGGAAACCTTCCGCCATCTGCTTGCTCGCGCCCGCACGTTTTGCTTCGAACGCGATATCGAGCCGCTCAAGGCCATGGGCCTCATTCGCGGCGGCTCGCTTGAAAACGCTATCGTGCTCACCGACGATGGGGTCATGAACGGGCCCCTGCGTTTTCCCGATGAATTTGGACGGCATAAGGCCCTGGACCTCATTGGCGACTTGGCGCTGGCTGGCTTGCCGCTCCTGGCCCACGTCGAGGCTCACAAAGCCGGCCATGCCCTGCACACCCAACTTGTCAGCCGACTCCTCGCCGACCCTTCGCTTTGGACTATTACTACGGAGGAATCTTCACGCTCCGAGAGCGAGTCCTACCTGCCTAGCCTCGCTCCCGCCTCCGCTGCTGATTAGGCATTCGCTGCGCTACCTGTATCCCTGCATTGCGAAACGCCCGCCACTCCCGCAGAATGGGCTGAAAACCATATGTCGAATAAAGATCTGGCAATCGTCATCCTGGCAGCGGGAAAAGGCACGCGGCTGAAATCCAGCGTGGCGAAAGTGCTCCACCGCGCGGGGGGGCGCACGCTCGTCGAGCACGTTGTACGCTCCTGCGCGCCGCTGAAACCGAGGGAGACGATTGTCGTCGTTGGCCATCAGGCGGAGCAGGTAGCCTCCGTGGTCGAGCCGCTCGGAGCGGTCACGGTTCTGCAGCAGCCGCAAAACGGCACTGGCCACGCCATGCAAGTGGCCAAGCGCGCCGTGGGCCGGGCGAAGTTTGCGATCGTGATCGCAGGAGACGCCCCGCTGGTGCGGACGGAAACGCTGAAGGCGCTCGCGGCCACCCATCATAAGGGAAACGCGGCCGCAACAATCCTCTCCGCTGTGCTTGCCGATCCTTCCGGCTACGGGCGAGTCGTGCGGAAATCCGAGACTCTGGTATCCGCCATCGTCGAAGAATCCCAGCTTACCGATGAGCAGCGCGAGATTAACGAAATCAATTCGGCGATTTACTGCTTCACGCTGGAAAAACTCTGGCCGGCTCTCGCTCAGGTGAAACCCAACAACAAGCATCGCGAACTTTATTTGACTGACGCTATCGGCGTTCTGAACGCGAAGGGCGAAACCGTCCTCGCCCACGTGGCCGCGGATCCGCGCGAAGTTCTCGGTTGCAACACGCGAGCGGACCTCGCCGAAGTCGACCGCATCTTCCGCGAACGGAAGCGCAGCGCGCTGATGGAGGCCGGCGTAACCATTCAGTTGCCGGAAACGGTGGTGATCGATCCGGAGGTCGTCGCGGGTGAAGACACGGTCATCGAACCCGGCGTGCAACTGCTCGGCAAGACGAAAATTGGCATGCGTTGCACCATTCGAACGGGAAGCGTTCTCGCCGACGCGACTCTTGGCGACGACGTAACCGTCGAGCCGCATTGTGTCGTGGCGCAAAGCCGCCTCGACGACCGCGTCATCATCGGTCCCTTCGCGCGCCTTCGCCCGAACAATCACCTGAAAGCGGATTCGCGCATCGGAAATTTCGTCGAGCTGAAGAAGAGCACTATCGGCGAAGGCACCAAGGCGATGCACCTCACCTATCTCGGCGATACGAAGATCGGCACGAAAGCAAACATCGGCGCCGGCACGATTACCTGCAACTACGACGGCTTCCACAAATTTCCGACGCACATCGGCAACAAAGTTTTTATCGGAAGTGACTCCGCGCTGATTGCCCCCGTGCGAATCGGCAATGGCGCCTATATCGCCGCGGGCTCCACGATCACCGACAACGTTCCCGCGGACGCCTTGGGAATCGCGCGAGGCCGTCAGGCCAATAAAGCCGGCTGGGCCGCAAAGCGGAGACGCGAACTGACAGCTGCGGACAAGCCGAAGAAAATATCTCGTCGTCGCAGCAAAGCACGGCCGCGCCGCCCCGCGAAAAAGCGTAAACGGCGCTAACTTAGTACTCCTTTTCATAAATACGATGACGTATTAAGTGGCTTTGGGCTACCAAGTTCTGGTAGGCTCGGCATTCAGGAGATTGTTTTTATGCCGAGGAAAAGCCCATTCTCGATAGTTCTCTCCAAAGAAGAGCGCA